>Ga0193722_1000210_pt1 | contig 13044 bp, 2 predicted proteins | sample H2m1metaG_FD_143044 | JGI IMG/M metagenome (GOLD analysis project Ga0193722, IMG submission 143044) | Soil microbial communities from a riparian zone of the East river system, Colorado, United States - H2m1 | ecosystem: Environmental > Terrestrial > Soil > Riparian zone | place: USA: East River...
ATTCTCCTAACAAGGTCTTAATAGCAAATAGTATTTAGTAATATATTTTTCTAACTTAATAACCTTAGCTAAAATAAATTATTTTATTTATAATAAAAAAAATATTAGTTATTATATAAGTATTTAAATACTACTAATTAAAACTAGAGGGTATAGAGTATAAAGTATTAAAATACTATTTACTAAGTAGAATAAGTACTAAAAAGTACTATCTACTAAATAAGCTTACTAAGTAGAAGTCCTTTCTTAGTATAACTTTAATATTCTTTACTAGTTAAGTAATACAAATATAACTAATTTATTTATATAGATAGATACTAAAGCTTTAGCTTATCAATAATAGCTTTTAGAAATAGAATATCTTAATATAAAAATTATTTAAAAACTTAGCTAATTTAACTAAGTAATTAAATTATCTTTAATAAAGCAATACTTAAACTTTGTTAATAAAATCTTATAGCTAAATCAAACAACCCCTAAATTTAATATAGCTAAGGTACTTATATACTATAAGAAGGACTACTAGATACTAACAAATAAATTACTAAAGTACTATCCCTTTAACTATCCTTATCCCCCCTAGTCATGTCTATACCTAATTAGGTATATAAAGCAAGTGCACAGACTAAATAGCTAGCTTAGCATAGCTTAGCAAAACTATTCTAAATATAAGAGCAAATATAAGAATTTATATATAGTTATTAATTAAACTATATAGTAATAAAACTAATCAAAGCAATTTATATACAATACTATATTATAATAACTATAAGAGTATTTAGTAAAGTATAAACCTTGTAGATTAAGTATATTAAAGGTAAGTTAAGCTTCCTAAGCCTTCTTCTTTTAGCCTTGTAAATACTAATAAAAGAAATAGTAAGTCTTGGACTTCTAGATTCGCTTGTAGATCTTAATTAGCCTAGTAAGCTAGACTTGAGGTAAGGATTAGTAGGTAGGCTAGTAGGTAGGCCTAGGCTCAGGCCTAGGCCTGTCTGTAAGCTCTACTAACATCGCTTGTATTACTAATTTATAGAAGGTCTAGTACCTATTATGTAACTTGTCCTTAGCTAACCCAAGCCTAGCTTTACACTCGGAGTTCTATAGAATATAAGCATTTGTTATACTAGTACTTAATAACTAATAGAATAGAGGCTTCCAAGGCTTAACCCCCTAGGGCTAATTTGCAAATTTGGCTTGTAACTAGTTAGCAATATCAACCTTACCTATATAATAATTATAGTCGTCAATTTGCTTTAGAATTAGTAGTAATCTTGAGTGTTCAAATACGTCTTTATATCTAAGAGATAGAGTAAATATTGCAAAGGGCTCTTTTGTAATTGCTACTTAAGTCGATGTAGTTTTTAGCTTCTTACAGTTTCTTACTGTCTATTTAGTCCTATTATGAACTATAGAAAGAAACCCGACTTTGTTAGAGTCTTGCTATACTAAACAAAGTACTTTTCTATTGTCTTAGATATCTATATATACCTTAATAATTGTAGAATGCAGAGTGCCCTATTATAGATTCTAGTTGTCAAGGAGCTTAAAAACCGGCTTGGTTATATCCTTGCAGCATGTGCTATACATACTAATACTAAGCTAACGTAGTAGGCTAAATAGCTTAGGCTTACTAAATAGGTTGTCTATAAATATAATAAATTAGTAGTCCTAATAAGGTAAGCCCTTAGCAAGCTATAAGACTGTAGATTGAGTAGCTGCAAGGTCAGGGTATTTTATTGCCTCTGCAGTTTCTAAAGATATATACATTAGTTTTTATATAAATTAGAATATAATTATAAGTATCTACTTACTTTTAAGTCTAGAATACCAAAGAAAGTCCTAAGTATATCTATGATTACACAAGGCCTATATCTTAAACCCTTCTATAATTAGCTTGTTTTTTATTTTTAGTATATGAAAAGACTGACTAGTGTATAGAACTATTATTTCATCAAAGCTAATATCTTGACTAAGTACTACATAGGCTTTAAATTGCTAGCGAAGGACTTTATAAAGTAGCTATACTTTGCTATACTATGTCCTTGATATTAGCTTGTCTTTATAAAGGTCTGATATATAAAAGTAGTATTGGATTTGCTTAAACTGCTTTAAAAGCATTATTTGTATAAGTAAATAAGTAGTAAGACTACTTGACTAATATACTTTAATACTAGATATACTAATATAACTAATATAAAGTAATAAAGCAATAAAGATCCTTATTTTATACAAATTTACTAGTGTCCAATATTTAGGATTCTTGTAGGCCTTTTGTTATGCTATCCAGTATTAGGTATACTTATTTGTATTAGCTACTAAGGATGCCTAAACCTCCGGAGTCCAAAATAGCTCGAAATAGTGAATTAGGCTTTGTATTGAGTCTAGTATGCTTTGTACATTAAAGGGCCTCGGCGGCTATGTGCGGTAGAGCTTTTGATAGGCTAGCTTAGTCAGAATCTAGGCCTGGGTTTTGATATCAATATGTAATTTAGCTAGGTGTTCCTAGTAGATCCAGGCTTCTAATTAGTCAATTAGAGCTTTTGTAGCAAATTCATTAGTAAGAGCATTAGGTTCAGGCTTATATAGCTGTCTGTCTAGTTGCATTTGCGTATCGTCGTCATCAGTGTCCAGCTCAAGCTCTGACTTATCTCTTATATTAGTTGAGCTATCTGAATCACACTCAAACTCTATAGTAATTCAGATAACTCAAATAAATTGCTTATGAACCTATTCTATATATTCTTATATATCGCGACGCGACTTTTGGTGTTCTAAGCTGTATTGCGTAACCTATATAATAAAACACTATATTTTGACTAGGGGGGATGAGGACAGCTAAAGGGATAGCTAAATACTAGTTCTAGAATCCTTCTAGATAAATTTCTTAATAGAAGCTTATTATTAACTCTCTCTAGCTTACCTAAGAACAAAGAAGACAAAGTAAATTATATAAACCTATTATTATTAGTATAAGATAGATAACAATATTAAATATTTTATATAAAATTACTATACTTACTAACACTCTACTATTTTCTAAGACAGGACCCTTAGTCTATTTATAACTAATATATAAAAGTAGGTAACTTTACTAGCTATTACTTTATTAATATATAAATAAGTAACTATAGTAGTAGCTCTACCTATCTATTACAAAAGAAGATATATCTTTTATTAATAGCCTTGAGGTATCTTATTAGTCTTTTAATAACTAATATATAAAAGTAGCTAACTTTACTAGCTATTACTTTATTAATATATAAGTAGGTAACTATACTAATAGCTCTACTTGTCTATAACAAGAGTAGATACTTCTTACTTAGGAATATCTTGTTATATTAGTCTTTTAGCTTTACCTATCTATATTAGGAATAGATACCTTGTACTTAGAAATATCTTATTATATTAGTCTTTCCCTAACTAATATATAAAAGTAAGTAACTCTACTAGCTATAGCTTTGTTAATATATAGGTAAGTAACCTTACTAGCAGCTCTACCTATCTATAGCAAGGGCAGATACCTCTTACCTAGAAGTATCTTGTTATATTAGTCTTTCAGCAACTAATATCCGAAAGTAGGTAACTTTGCTAGTTATTACCTTGCTAATATATATAGGTAAGTAACTATACTAGTAGCTCTACCTATCTATGTCGAGAATAGATACCTTGTGCCTAGAAGTATCTTATTATATCAGTCTTTCAATAACCGATATACAAAAGTAGGCGACTCTACTAGCTATAGCTTTGTCAATATATAAGTAGATAACCTTGCTAGTAGCTCTACCTATCTATAACAAAGATAGATACCTCTTGCCTAGAGGTATCTTGTTATATTAGTCTTTTAGTAACTAATATCTAAAAGTAAGTAACTTTACTAGCTATTACCTTGCTAATATATATAGGTAGGTAACTATACTAGTAGCTCTATCTATCTATTTCGAGAGTAGATACCTCGTGCCTAGAAGTATCTTATAATATTAGTTATTCAATAACTGATATACAAAAGCAGGTAACTCTACTAGCTATAGCTTTGTTAATATATAAATAGGTATCTTATTATATTAGTTATTCAATAACTAATATATAAAAGCAGGTAACTCTACTAGCTATAGCTCTGTTAATATATAAGTAGGTATCTTATTATATCAGTTGTTCAATAACTAATACACAAAAGCAGGTAACTCTACTAGCTATAGCTTTGTCAATATATAAGTAGATAACCCTGCTAGCAGCTCTACCTGTCTATATCGAGAGTAGATACCTCGTGCCTAGAGGTATCTTATAATATCAGTTGTTTAATAACTGATACACAAAAGCAGGCGACTCTACTAGCTATAGCTCTGTCAATATATAAATAGGTATCTTATTATATTAGTTATTCAATTACTGATATACAAAGGCAGGTAACTCTACTAGCTATAGCTCTGTCAATATATAGGTAGGTGACCCTGCTAGTAGCTCTACCTATCTATATCAAGAATAGATACCTCGTGCCTAGAGGTATCTTATAACATCAGTCGTTCAATAACCGATACACAAAAGCAGGCAACTCTACTAGCTATAGCTCTGTCGATATATAGGTAGGTGACCCTGCTAGCAGCTCTACCCGTCTATGTCGAGAATAGATACCCCGCGCCTAGAGGTATCTTATAATATTAGTTGTTCAATAACCGCTACACAAAAGCAGGCAACTCTACTAGCTATAGCTTTGTTGATATATAAATAGGTATCTTATTATATTAGTCGTTCAATAACCGATACACAAAAGCAGGCAACTCTACTAGCTATAGCTCTATCGATATATAGGTAGGTAACCCTGCTAGCAGCTCTACCTGTCTATGTCGAGAGTAGATACCTCGTGCCTAGAGGTATCTTATAACATCGGTCGTTCAATGACCGATACACAAAAGCAGGCAACTCTACTAGCTATAGCTCTGTCGATATATAGGTAGGTGACCCTGCTAGCAGCTCTACCCGTCTATGTCGAGAGTAGATACCTCGCGCCTAGAGGTATCTTATAATATCAGTTGTTCAATAACTGATATACAAAAGCAGGCAACTCTACTAGCTATAGCTCTGTCGATATATAGGTAGGTGACCCCGCCGGCAGCTCTACCTGTCTATGTCGAGAGTAGATACCTCGCGCCTAGAGGTATCTTATAATATCGGTCGTTCAATAACTGATACACAAAAGCAGGCAACTCTACTAGCTATAGCTCTGTTAATATATAAGTAGGTATCTTATTATATCAGTCGTTCAATGACCGATACACAAAAGCAGGCAACTCTACTAGCTATAGCTCTGTCGATATATAGGTAGGTGACCCCGCCGGCAGCTCTACCTGTCTATGTCGAGAGTAGATACCTCGCGCCTAGAGGTATCTTATGATATCGGTCGTTCAATGACTGATACACAAAAGCAGGCAACTCTACTAGCTATAGCTCTGTTAATATATAAGTAGGTATCTTATTATATCAGTTGTTCAATAACCAATACACAAAAGCAGGTAACTCTACTAGCTATAGCTCTGTCGATATATAGGTAGGTGACCCTGCTAGTGGCTCTACCTGTCTATGTCGAGAGTAGATACCTCGTGCCTAGAAGTATCTTATTATATCAGTTGTTCAATAACTGATACACAAAAGCAGGCAACTCTACTAGCTATAGCTTTGTTGATATATAGGTAGATGACCCTGCTAGCAGCTCTACCTATCTATAGCAAGGGCAGATACCTCCTACCTAGAGGTATCTTATTATATCAGTCTTTCAGTGACTGATATCCGAAAGCAGGCAACTTCACTAGCTACTACCTTGCTAATATATATAGGTGGGTGACCCTGCTAGCGGCTCTACCTGTCTATGTCGAGAGTAGATACCTCGTGCCTAGAGGTATCTTACTATATCAGTTGTTCAATAACCGATACACGAAAGCAGGCGACTCTACTAGCTATAGCTCTGTCGATATATAAGTGGGTAACCCCGCCGGCAGCTCTACCTGTCTATTTCGAGAGTAGATACCTCGTGCCTAGAGGTATCTTATTATATTAGGTGTTCAATAACCGATACACGAAAGCAGGCGACTCTACTAGCTATAGCTCTGCTCCCGACTCTGCTCCCGACTCTGCTCCTGACTTTGGTACTAGCTCTGGCTCTGGCTCTGGCTCTGGCTCTGGCTCTGGCTCTGGCCCTTGTACTAATACTAGTTCTATTACTAACCCTTTTAGCTCTGCTACTAAATCTATTAGTAACTTCTTAAAGCGTTCTTTAAAGAATTCAACTCTAAGCTTATTAAAAAGTTCCTGTCTTAGTCTATTATATTATAAAATTTCTATACAAGGACTCTGCAAGCTTAATAACCTAATATTTATTATACTTTATACTTTATACTATTCTATACTATACTATTAAATATCTTCTTGGGGCGTTCTTTAAATAGCTCAACCTAAAGCCTATTAAAAAGCCCTTATTTTAGCTTATTATATTATAAAAATTTTATGCAGGGACACTACTAGGTTGATATACTATTACTTATTTTACCTTTATACTATTCTATATTAATCTTACTACTAGCTCTGCTCCTAACTTTATTAGTAACTCCTTAAGGCGTTCTTTAAATAATACAACCCTAGGCTTATTAAAAAGCTCCTGATTTAGTTTATTTATATAGGAACACTACAGGGTTTAATATATTATTCTATACTATGCTATGCTCTACTATACTAATATAGACAAGCAGAACTTAGGTTTTTATCTATTTTGTAGTTTCCTAAGGATATAATTATTATAGAAGTTCTACATAGCTTAGATTAGCTAAACTAGGGTAAGAGTAAGCAATCAATCAATTGCTATACTAATATATCCTATTTAATTTTGCCTTGCTCTACTTAATTCTTCTCTCTACTTCTGCTAATTTGTATTACTATTGTACTTTTTAACTTCTAAGATAAGTATTAAGAGTAACTAACTAAGTATATAAATGTTATATCTTTTACTTATAAGAATTAATATTGATTATTAATCCTCAAGCCGAGTAAAAAAATATCTTTTTATATATACAGGTCTAGCTATAGGCCTAAGCCAACTTAGCTAATATATTCTCAAGTAGGTTGATTCCTTCTATAACTTCTGTATTAAGCTTAGAATGAAATACCTTCTTAAAAAATATATTACGTAGTGCTGCTGGATGAAAAGACCTAAGCCCAAGCCTTGCAACTATGCCTAGCTTAGTAGGATTCTCAAGGCAGAGCATGTAGAAGAGCGCTATGAGGTCTAAGCTATAGCAGCCCTTGCTATTGCCCTCTTTTAGACTTGCACAGATTACTGTAGGTAGGAGACAACGAAAGCAGCAAGAATCAACCTGCAAGAGGCTCCTATTATATATTTTAGATTGAAAAGTCTTAACAGCCTCGGTGCTAAGCTTAGCATGAATAGTACATGGTAGGCCTACTAGGTCAGGGTCTGTAGTAAAGAGAAGACAAGAGAGACAACAAGTAGATAACCTAGTTACTATTGCCTTGAGTCTATCCCTATACGCTTGTATAGCTTTGTTAGACTCAAGGAGCCTCTTGTTGGTCTCGTCTTGAATGCTCTCTCGCTCTAGGCATAAATCACACTTAGACATCCCTTGTAGACACTTGTCTACTATAGTATTGTCTAGGTAGTAACTTATAACCCTTCTTCTACAGACTTGCTCTTGCAGATACTTGCTAATATAGCCCTTGTCTATATTAGCACTCTCCTTGCCAGGCCCTAGCTCTGGCTCCCGAATTTCTTGATAGAAGAACATAGAAATGCTTTCCTGCTTGCCTCTCCCTCCCCTGCTACTGCCTTGCAGGAACCCTATAAAAGAATGTATAAAGTCTATGTAGATAACAAAGTGTATAGTAGGATAATCTATGCCCTCTTCTAGGCTAGAAGTAGATAATAGGACTTGACTATTACTATTCGTGCTTGTCAAGTAATATTTTAATATATCCTCTTTGCCTTCGAGCCCTGAATAGTAGATAGGATAGCTTAGGAACTCTCCTAGCTTCTCTAGCTTGGCTACAGTAGGACAGAATATAAGAATCTTGTCTTTGGGACTGCTTAGCTGAGCAAGACAGGTATCTATATACTCTCTGAGCTCGAGGAGTTGCTCTTTCTCTTGTAGAGACTTATACTGCCTAGCCTTGTAAGCTATATTCTCTCTCATAGTTATACCCCTTATAGTAGTAAGCTTTGCAAACTTAAACTCTTCTTGCAGGGCTTGTTCTATATATAAAGGCACTGTCCCACTTAGGAAAACTATTTGAGTCTTGAAAGCCACTAGCTCTCTAAGCCTGTACATGATACTCCTATATGTCCTAGCTGTGATAATTAAGTGACATTCATCAAAGATAATCCTGTCTAGCCTCTGTTTGGTTTGTAGTGCCTTTAGAGAGCTAATGAGCCCTAGATCTTGAACGATAGTCTCTGTGCTGACAAGTGTTAAATTAGAAAAGCTGCGTGACTCCTCATAGATAGTACAAGGGATATGGAAGCCCTGAGCTCTCTCTAGGAGATTCTGCTTGAGCCCTACCAAGGGTACAATAACTATTGTAACCTTAGAGGTTGCAAGGGATGCAGTAAGCAAATAGCTAAGAGACTTCCCTTTGCTAGTAGCTAAGATGCCTAGAATATAAGGAACCTTTAATAAGATACTCTTAACTAAGAGTTCTTGTTCTCTACAGGTGTAAGTAGCAGACTTAATATTAAGAAACTCTCTCAGAAGCTGTAATAAAGTTGCAGAACTTGTGGTAGAAGAAGAAATAGCTTGTAGGTCTAGTAATTTAACCTTTTTGACTACTTGGGCGCGCTGTAGAGAGCTAGATATCGAAGACGCACTTCTTAAATGTTTTCTAGAAGGAGGGGAAGATAAACTAGCAGAGCTTGAGGATGTTTTACCAAAGCACAAAGCCAGGGCATTATTATAAGTATCTTTCTTGCTTAACTTTAAGCTAGTCTCTCCTTGTATAGCACTTGCTAGCAAGTCAGAATCTAGATCTATAATATCGAGGGCAAAGAAGGCAAAGTACTGCAAGCAAAATTGTAAATATCTGCCCTGTAAGCTCTCTTGGATATTAGGAAGAATAGATATATCTCGAGCATAGCATAATTCCTCTACACTTATAGAGTGGTTCATTTGATTAGCTCGAATAGGTGCAATGCTGTCTTGTATATCTTCTTCGCCTAAGAGTGCTAGAGAGACTTCATCTAGCCTTACTTTCATAAAATACTTGATAAACCCTAGGATTAGGTGTCGATAGATTTGAATATTGAACTTCTTCCCTAGGATTAAGTTAGTATAATTCGACATCTTATAGCTTAGATCCCTCGAAGTCAGAAATTGGTTGTTGATATTAAAGAAATAAGGAGCTAGTGCAATAGAAGGAGGAGATAGGCTAGATAAGGTCTGTAAAAAATCAAGAAAGGGTAGAACTAAGACAATATACTGTAAAAACATTAAGGAGATGCTTCTTGGGAGATATCTGATATTACTACCCTGTGAGGAGCTAGAATGCGAGTTTTTCTTATAGATAATATTTAGGATGAAGAGATAGCTAGATCGATCGAGAATTAACTCCCTCCTGTCCCTAAAAGAATTCAAGAATTTTAGAGTACAGAGTTCTGTGCCCCTCAAGGGCAACCCAGAGGTCCAATGCACTAGCAAGAGACAGGACTTGAGAAATTCTTTTATGTCTTGAGTATAGAGCTTGAGCTGTCTCGGCTTTATAATTAGCCTTTGCTCTTTAAGGGAAAAGAATCTGTTTCTTAATTTAGGCTTTGCTAGAACTTGATCCTGCAGGAAAGTATTATAGAATCCTATATTAGGAGAAAAGTCCTTAAAGCACTTGCAAGGAGTTGTATTCAGGGGGTCCTCGAAGACGCTAAAGGATTCTAGGGTAAGCTCTGTAAGGGAAGAAATAGGAATATCAAGTAGGAGCCTCTTATATAAGATTGTACTAGTGTCAAGTACAGCCTGCCTAAATAAACCTTGAAGCTCTTCCCTACTTAGGGTGACTTTCTTGTAGGTCAAGGTCTCTTTAAGGCCAGGCTCTATAATAATATTAGAAAGCGAAGACAGGTTCTTATTTCTCTCAAAGGCATAGGACCTATTATTTAGAATCTCTCCTAAGCAGGTAGGGCTAGAATTGTTAAAGAAATCATGCATGAAGTTCTTGATATTTTCTAGGATAAGGGAAGGATTATTCTGAGCAGTAGCATCTTGCAAGCTATGTTCTAGAGCTACTAGCTGAAAGCAATATATAAGATAAGAATAGTATTGAGATAAATCCTGAGAATCCCTAAGACTTAGGGTAGATTCCTTAATGCTTTTGCATGCAAGGAAAGCATTAACAGGAGAGCTGAATATGTCAATATTAATCTTTTGCTTGGCTAGAACTACTAGCAGGGCCAAGAGCTTTTCTTGAATCTGTATGCTTAGCACAGATCTGGACTCTCCTACTAGCTTAACCTCTTCTAGGAGGGTACAAGACTCAGACTTTACACTCCCTAAGCTGCTAATAGGGCTGCAGGCTCTTGAGCTAGTAATGGGGCTTGAAGGGCGAGTAGTAGAATCCTCACTAGCAAGACTCTCTACCTCTTCTCCTTCTCTCCCTTCTCCTTCCTCTTCTTCACTGCCTTCCCCTTCTCCTTCCTCGTCGAATTCTTCTTCTTCTACTAGCCTGCCTTGCTCTAGAAATACCCGAAGCTTGTACTTGCTAAGCCTCTTGTCAAGAGCTTTCTTGGCCTGCCTGAATTCTAGGTCAAGGTCGTCCAAGGAAGACTCTTGCCCTTGTAACTCGGCAAGCTCTCCTAGCTCCCTAAGCAAGCCCAGGGCTTCCCTACTCAGGGAATAAAGCTTCGAGGTCTTATAGCTGCTGTCTTGATAGGTTCTAAAGAGGAAGGCTAGTAGGCAGCTAAAGAAGTTAAAGTATTTAACCCTCGAGTCTGCTCTTAATAGAGGCTTGAAGGGCTTATTCCTAGTAATGTCCCTCTGAAAGCTATTGAGATGCTGCAGGTGTAAATTGGTAAGGAAGGAGCTCTTCTCAATGCTAAGATATAGTAACTCTTTGAGGTTCAGGGTTAGAATACTCAAGAGGCCTTCTCCTTCCTTGCAGGCGCTACTTAGCAAGGCAAGCTCTTTTATATTCTTCTTGTTTATATAGAATATATATCTAGTCTTCTGTTGAAAGGGGGTCAGGATATCTTCTTTACTTAAAGAATATATATCTTGCCTACCCTTAAGCTCTTCCTTCCTTTGTTGAAATTCTTTGATAAGCAAGTGATTAGCTTGCTTATAAAGGCCTTCTCCTTCCTCCTCCCCCTCCTCCTCCCCCTCCTCCTCCTTGTCTCCTTCCTGCTCTTGCACTTGCTCTTCCCCTCCTCCTCCTCCTCCTCCTACCCTTAGACTTAAAGAACTACTAGGGCTTACTCTTTCTAGCCTCTCTCCTTCTTCTAGTTGCTTACCTTTGCCCTTGCCTTTGCTTCTGCTCCCTCCTTCAACTTTGAAGAAAAAGCTATTAGGTAGCAGGCTATGGCCTTCAGCTATAACTCTATAGCTATTGAACAAGTCTAAATCTTCGATTTGATTAGCCTTGTCTTGATGTTCTTTCCCTAGATGCCTTTTTATATGTTCTTTAGAAGCTTTAATTATAGGACAGAAGCTACAAGAATATAAATTAGAGAGGATATTAAGCTCTTGCAAAGGGAGGAGTATATTGTCAATAGAAAATAAGGTAATAAGCTGATGACTCTGAGAGAGGGAGGCTACTTCGAGATTCTGTAAGATGTCTGCCGCTGTCTGGATCGCTATAGATCTTGCCTTGCCTTTCAGACCTAAGAAGTGTTTGCCTAGATGCCCCTTATAAGAGTTAGTAGGCTGCATAGAACATCTACAAGTATTACAGAGCAGAAGTTTAAAATCAATATAATAGGAAATAAATGCAAGCTGTGTAATGAAATCTCTGAATGTCTTAAGTGTGCTCGATGCTTCTAGTATACTCAGTTCTGTATATCCTTTGAAGTCTTGAAATTTAGTATAAAATTCGAGGCCTCCGAGAGTGGTAAAGCTCCGGAGCTCTCTATCATAAGAGATAACCTTGAGGGCCATTTTCAAGAGTAGGGAGAGTAGACGAAGGCAATACAGAAGGGGGGGAAAGAAATTGATACACAGCTAGGATTGACTTGGCTTTAGAGAGGATGTGGGAGGGCAGCAGAGTGCTGCAAGGAGGCTGCTAGGGACGTAGGAGGCTGTAGAGGATACGAGCGCTAGTATAGAAGCAGGTAGACTTTGTGTAGGTAGGATAGATCAGGTTGGTAGGGCAGTGTAATAGGTAGGTAGGATTTGCTTGGTAGGGATAGGGATGCAGGAGCATGGCAGGGCCAGGCAAGACGACTGCATTGGCCTAAATAAATAAGAGGGTAGCTTCCCGGCAGCGTGGTTGCTAGGGAGACTGCTTGGGCTGGCTAGCCTAGCTGACGAGCCAGCTCGGTAAATAATTTGTAAGGCAGCCCTTCGCTTCCCTCCTGCCCAAAACCCTTAAGCGATAAGGCACCAATATACTCTTATACACTCTGTTTCGACCCTCGACTTCCGCCGCTGGTAACTCCATGCGCCGGCGCTGCTGCGGCGTGCGACCTGCATGGCTGGAATGCGCCTGCAGAGCTCTACATTTTATGCTAATATACTATAGGGTTTACTCGCGCCCCTGGGGAGATAAGGGGCTGGTGCCATGAGGGCCTCTGTTTCCTATACAAAATCGCCCGACCCCATCAAAATCGCTGCCCTACCACAACTCGAGACCCTATTAATGTTTTTGCCTCGCGCCGGCGGGACAGGAGAGGATAAATCATGCGCCCGTGGCCTAGACGCCCCCGACGCCGACTTTTATTGCGCGCTGTGGGAATCGGGGCTGGTGCCATAGCGCGCACGGGCCACCCATGGCACCAGCCCCCGGTGCCATGCCTTCTCCCATACAAAATCCGTCTGGAATAACGGGTAGACACTTGTCTACTAGAGTATT
>Ga0193722_1000211_pt1 | contig 12990 bp, 15 predicted proteins | sample H2m1metaG_FD_143044 | JGI IMG/M metagenome (GOLD analysis project Ga0193722, IMG submission 143044) | Soil microbial communities from a riparian zone of the East river system, Colorado, United States - H2m1 | ecosystem: Environmental > Terrestrial > Soil > Riparian zone | place: USA: East River...
GGCCGATGAAAGATGTGTTCGCGCTCCAAAGCGAAATCACGCAAGCTGTCGCCGCGCGATTAAAAGCCCGTCTCTCGCCTAACGAGACTGTCGCGCTAAACGAGCCGCCGACCGCCGATTTGCGCGCCTATGAACTTTACCTTCGCGCTCAGGGTATCGACATACTGGTAAAAGACACCGCGGAATTGGCATCGGTGGCGCAGCAAAGGATTTCTTTTCTGGATCAAGCGGTGGAGCGCGATCCGAAATTTGTGCTCGCTTACTGTGAGTTGGCGAAGGCTTACGACGAGCTCTACCAAGCCAAAGACATCACGCCGGTGGAAAAGCGAGACCTCGATTACCGCGCGCTGGCTGACGCCGCCTTGGAAAAGGCGCGGCGAATTCAGCCCGATATTGGCCCAGTGCATCTCGCGCTCGCTTATCATTTCCTTTGGGCGAACAACGATTTTTCGCAGGCCCGTGTCGAGATAGATCTCGCCCGTCGGGCAATGCCCAACAATGCCGAGCTTGAGATGACTGCCGGAGCGATCGCACGTCGTCAAAGTCGCTGGGATGATGCTGTGCGCTCTCACGAGAGGGCCGCTGCGCTTGAGCCACGCGCTGAAGCGAATCTTTTTGCTCTCGCGAATGCGTATCGTCTAATGCGCCAATACGATCGCTTCGACGGCGTGATCAATAGATTGCTCGGAATATTGCCGCCAGATCGCTCAGCGACGTACCGAATCTTCCGTACTTTCGGTCCGCTGGAAAGCGATGGGGAACTCGGCTCACTGCGTGCAGCTGTCGCAACTGTTACACCTGAGGAGGATGCGAGCGGAGCGATTAGAGATTTGCATAATCTGATTATTGCACTTTGGAACCATGATCCTGATTCCGTATCGCGGATTTCTGCTCACGCTGCCGAGACCACGTTCGTGTTCAACGGCGTAAAGTATCCCAAAAGCTGGTACGAGGGTCTGGCCGCGCGAATGCGTGGCGACGAGAAAGGCGCACAGGCCGCCTTTGCTGCAGCTCGTGTCGAAGTTGAAAAAGCTGTATCGGCCGATGCGTCTAACGGCCGTGCCTTGAGTTTGCTCGCAATGATTGATGCCGGTCTTGGACGTCAAAAACAGGCTGTTCAGGAAGCAGAACACGCTTGCGATTTGGTGACGTTTGAAAATTCAGGGCCGTCCGCGCCGATTGTGCGTTGCAATTTGGCCGTGGTGTATGCGTGGAACGGGCAGCCCGATCTTGCAATTTCGACATTGGAGCCATTGGTAAATAGGCCCGCGGGATCCAATTTGCCGGCCCAACCGACTTACGGTGATTTTCGATGGAACCCGTTATGGGATCCGCTACGAAATGATCCGCGCTTCGAAGCGCTCGTCCAGCGGCTTGCGCCTGTAGCATCTAAGACTGCCGCCAAATAAGGCTACCGGAAGGCGCGATGTCAGAAGACGCACGTCGCCGAATAGTCGTGCTGTGTACACCACTCAAAGCATCCGCTGTGAAATGTCGATCTTCGAACGCTTGAGAAAGATAAAGAAAATCAACACTTCAGATGATCAAAACCATTACAAACACTCAAACCTTCGAACGCACGAACTCACACACCGACAGACGCAATCAGCCCGGCTCCTTTGATCCGGTTGGCTTTACCGTCGTGCCTCCGCGAAGGTTCGAGGACTTACGCGTCGGCGACGTATTCCGCGCCCCAAGCCGCACACTGACGGATGCGCCTGCCTCCGCTTTCCAAACGGTTTCGGCTGACAATCACCCGAACCACTACGACGTCGAGTACAGCGCCGACACGGGCATACTGCTCCTGTGGTGCATGGATTGCAGGTTTTCGCCTTCACTGCTCCTGGTGCCACCCTCTTTCCGCAAGACATTTCACATTCTGTGAAATATCGATCTTCGAACGCTTGAGAAAATAGCGTGAAGACAAACTCAATTGCTCAGGAATCAGGCTGGAACGTTTCCTTCTGGTTCGCAGTCTCGAGTCCGTTGCTCGGTGTTTTGCTCGGCCTCCTCGCGGCGGCAATTTTTTGCCGATGATTGAAGATGCCATGAGCACGACGCTAATCGTCTTCGTCTTGATCATCCTACTGTTCGGCTTCGATTCGACCGGACAGGTCAGGACGCAGCTGGCACTGAAGGATCGCGCAAGAAATCTCAAATTTTCTGAGATATCGATCTTCGAAAGATTGAGAAAGAAATAACAAAGCAATTCATAACAACATGAACGCTGCCGACGATTACCATTTCGAAACGAACCAGAAAGATTTGGCGGCCGGAATCCTCAAACAGGCTACGATAGATTTGCGACGGTTCCATGACGCCACGAGCGAAATCGAGCGGGAATTCTATCTCGATGCTTATCGCTGGCTCATATCCGATGATTGTTCCTGGCCCTTTTCGTTCTTAAACGTTTGCCAGGTGCTGAATCTCGCGCCGGAAACCGTTCGCGAGGAGGTGCTCGGCGACCTCTCGTTAGGCGCATTCGGTTATTGGAGCCGACGCTGTGGACGCGCCACGCGGAGACTCAAGAGCTTTCTTAGCAACATCTTCACGAACGAACGCAACTCGAACGCTGCTGAGCCGGCCACCTAGCATAAGCCCTGGATTAACATGAAAGCACACGTCTTAAAGTTGCGTCGAATTTTGCGGCCAGTTGTTAGGGAGTCCGCCCACAAACACGATCCGTTACTCATCAACAGTTTGGCCGCATTCAATTTCCGTCCCCCAATCAGGCTCGAGTTTCCTGGCGAACCGCTCGCGCGCACGCCCCGCTTTTCGCAATGAACGTTACCACGATTGTCCTCGTCAACGGCCTGTGGATGACCGCCGTCAGTTGGGAGCACTGGGCCAAACACTACACGGACAAAGGCTATTGCGTCCTCGCCCGAAGCTGGCCGGGCATGGAAGGCGATATTGAACAACTCCGGCGCGATCCGAGCACCTTTGCGAGCCTTGGATTGCCCGAAGTTGTCGCTCATTACGAGCAAATCATTCGCGAGCTCGAAACGGCACCGATCATTATCGGACATGGCTTTGGCGGTTTGGTGACGCAAATTCTTCTCGATCGCGGATGGGGCGCAGCCGGTGTGGCGATCGCCAGTGCTCCGGTAAAGGGAATTGCTCGGCTGCCGTTGTCGATGTTGAAGCTGGCGTTCTCAGTTCTCGGCAAGTCTCTTAGCAACAAAGCCGCCTCGTTGACAGCGCAGCAATTTCGCCGCGCGTTTGCAAACTCGTTGACGGAATCGGAATCGCTCGACGCCTTCAACCGTTACGCGGTGCCGAGTCCGAATCGGGTTCTGTTGCAAACAGCGTTCGCAAATTTCAGTCCGAACAGCGCAACCATTGTCAACTTTCGGAACGATACGCGCGCGCCATTGCTCCTGGTCGCCGGCGGCAAAGACCGCATCGTGCCCAGTTCAATCGTAAAAGCAAACTTCGACCTGTATCGAGGATCGAAAGCCGAAACGGATTACAAAGAATTTTCCGACCAAGCGCATTTCACGCTCCTTCAGGAAACTAGAGTCGCGGACTACGTGCTCGGTTGGGCACTCTACCGCTCAAATGGGTCGAAGCTAACCGCGGTTCCCAATCAGACCGACGCTTGGTCGGTTCAACTCTCAACCTAAAGAAAAAGGAGACCCGCATATGCCAGGTGAGAGAACAGCGAAAAAGAAGGAAAAATCTAAAATTTTTTCAAATGTCGCCCTTCGAACGCTTGAGAAACAATAGGAAACCAACGCATGAAAAGTATTACCGAAATTTCCAAACCAAATCGCAGATCTGCGGCCGCGACAACGGGGCGCTTGTTTTTTCTCGAAGCAAGCGGCGGCCGAATTCATTCGGCTAACGCCGACGGCTCGGACCGAAAAGTCATTCTGGACGGGTGCCGCGTGCCGGACGGCATCGTTGTCGATCTTGAGCCGGGTCACATTTACTGGACCAACATGGGCGTTCCGACTCGAAACGATGGCTCGATCGAGCGCGCCGATCTCGACGGTCAGAATCGCAAAACGATTGTTCCCGAAGGCAGTACGTTCACGCCGAAGCAACTCCATCTCGATAAAAAGAGCGGCAAACTTTACTGGTGCGATCGCGAAGGAATGCGCGTCATGCGCGCGAATCTCGATGGATCCGAAATCGAACCGCTGGTCGACTCAAGCAAAGGCGACGCCCGCCCAGGAACGGACGAAACTAAGGTGTGCGTCGGGATCACTGTCGATCCGGATCGCGGACAAATTTATTGGACGCAAAAAGGCCCCGCTAATGCGGGAAAGGGCCGAATCTTTCGCGCTAAGATCGATATCCCGAAAGGTGAGACTGCCGCGAACCGGACCGATATCGAAACTTTATTCGATGGTCTGCCCGAGCCTATCGATCTCGAGCTCGATCTGAAAAATCGGTTCCTCTACTGGACCGACCGCGGCGATGCACCGCGCGGCAACACCGTCAATCGCGCGCCGCTGGACGCGGATTTCAACAAACGGCCGGCTCCTGAGATTTTGCTTACTCATCTGGAGGAGGGAATCGGAATCGCACTCGATTTCAAAGGAAACCGGATGTTTCTCACTGATTTAGCCGGCTCGATCTACTGCGCCAAGCTCAACGGATCGGAAAAGAAACCAGTCCTCGTCGCGCAAGGAAATCTCACCGGCATCGCTTACGCAGAAATCTCGTAACTATCAACCATCAACGCTCAACCATTAACTACTATGTCATATCACAAACCGATTAAACGCATCGCCATCGTTGGCACTGGAGTCATCGGTGCCAGCTGGGCCGCTGAATATCTCGCGCGCGGATTCGATGTCATCGCCACCGATCCCGCGCCGAACGCCGAAGCCAATCTCCGCAAATACATCGACGAAGCGTGGAAGGACCTAACGAACATCGGCCTTTCCAAAGGCGCGTCTCGCGATCGCCTCACGTTCACAAAAGATATGAAAGAGGCGCTATCGAAAGCGGACTTCGTGCAGGAAAACGGGCCCGAGCGGCCGGATTTCAAGATGAAGTTGTTCGCGGACATGGACGATGCCGCTCCCGTCGATTCGATCATTGCGTCGAGCTCGTCCGGAATTACGCCGAGCGTGATGCAAACAAAATGCAAGCACCCGGAGCGTGTTCTCGTCGGACATCCGTTTAATCCGCCGCACATCATTCCGTTAGTCGAAGTTGTCGGCGGAACGAAGACATCGCCGGAAGCGATTCAACAGGCGCTTGCGTTTTACGCCTCGATTGGGAAGAAAGCGATCCATTTAAAGAAGGAACTTCCCGGTCACGTCGGGAATCGGCTGCAGGCCGCGCTCTACAAGGAGATCATGTATCTGATTCAGCACGATGTGCTGAGCGTCGAGGATGCGGACGTGGCTGTCAGTTATGGCCCAGGACCGCGCTGGGGAGTGATGGGGCCGAGTTTGCAATGGCATCTCGGTGGTGGCGCCGGCGGCATCAAACATTTCATGGATCATCTAATGGATCCGTTGACCGGGATGATCAAAACTCTCGGCACACCTGACGTTACCCCGGAGCTGAAGCAAACGATTGTCGAAGGGGTCTTGCGCGAAGCGGGCAATCGTTCCGTGGACGAGCTGGCACAGGAAGAGAACGAATTGATCATCGGCCTGTTGCGTTCGCGCGCACAATCGGGAAACCGGACGGCAAAGGGAAAGGCAAAACAAGTAGCAGCTTAAGTAAGTCGACAACAGAAAGAGAATTATCAATGAGCACAGCAACAATAGCTGATCGATCGGTTGAAACGAACGGCGATAGCGATCGCTTAACTGAAGCGCTGAAAGAGAAGCTGAGTCATCCGGCAACGTCGCCAGATTTCGATCTGCACGAAGGCGTGAATGAAGTCCTCGCGGATATCGGCATGACGATCGAGGATTCTGGCGGAGAACTGACATTTTACGGGCGCGATCCGATTCTTCCAAGCCCGATGCGTTTTGGGACGCTGGCCGCAGTCGGTCTGGCCGCAAGAAGCGTCGCGTTGGCGGCACTTTGGAAACACGCCACCGGCGAAGGACAGGATATCTCAGTGGACGTGCGCAAGGCACTGCGGCGTTTCGCCGGATTCTTTGAAGGAAAATGGGAAACCATTAATGGTCGACCGCCCTCCCCGGGAGGCTATGCGGTTAGCCCGTTCCTGAAGTTGGGGGATGCGTTCTTTCGCGAGACACGCGACGGACGACACGTGGTGGCGCTGGACATTTATCCTAAGCTCCTCGTGCGCACCCTCGATTTTCTCCGCTGCAGTCCAAGTACCGAATCCATTAACAACGCCATACTCAAATGGAACGCTGTCGAACTAGAAGAAGCTGCTGCGGCCGAAGGACTAGTTCTGGCAATGGTGCGGACGAACGAGGAATTTCGTCGCGAACCCCAATACACGGACGTTCTCTCAAAAATGCCGCTGATCACAGTGGAGAAGATTGGCGAGAGCGAGCCTGTTCCGCTCAAGGCGAACGGTGACAGTCTTCCTCTCGCGGGTATCCGCGCATTCGGCATGGGTCACGTGATTGCGGGAGCCGGGATGGGAAGAGACATGGCTTTGTACGGCGCGGACGTGCTGAACATCTGGAGACCGCGCGATTCGGAGATCGAAGCCTTCGCGTGGGATGTCCAGGTGGGCATGCGTTCAACGATACTCGACGATGCGAAGGAAGATCGCGCGCAGTTTAGTCGGCTACTCCAGGATGCCGATATATTCTTTGCCAATAAGCGTCCGGGATTCTTGAAGAAACACGACCTCGATGCAGAAGCGCTTTGCGCGCAGAAGCCCGGATTGATTCATGCAACCGTGGTTCTTCACGGTGAGCAGGGTCCTTGGTCGAACCGGCCCGGTTTCGATGAAATTGGCGCCGCAGTCTCCGGCCTCTTTACGATCGAGGGCTCTCCAACTCGGCCGAAGCAGCCGCCAATTGTCCCCATTGCTGACAATGTCGTTGGCTGGTTAGGCACAACTGGGATTCTCGCTGCGTTGCGCCGGCGTGCCATCGAAGGCGGCAGCTATCGCGTCATCGTTTCGCTGACGCGGACCGTGCTCTGGTTGCTTTCGTTAGGTATTTTCGACAAGGCCTACGCGAAAGCGACCGCGGACTCGACCGACGAGCACAAGTACATCGCTCCGGACCTGTTTACCGCGGAAACACCGCTTGGAACTTATCAGGGAATGACCGATCAGATCGTATTGTCGCGCACACCCGGCGCCTATCGAACCGTGCTGGTTCCGCGCGGCTCAAGCAAACCCGAATGGCTTACAACCAAATGATTGCATCCATACATAATATGCTCGCGCTGATTAATCCGGTAGCTCTTCCTGCTCTTCGAATCGCCGCGACATTTTTCTTCATCATCTATTTGCTATTCGGCGCCTATATCTTTCGCAACCGTCACCGATTCTTTGACCGCGATCCGAACGTCGACAACGATATTCCGGCCGTTCGCAAAGTGAGGATCGAAGTGGTCACGATCCCGTGGCTCGTTTTGACCACGCTTATCCTGGTTCTGCTGATCAGTTTCTGGCTTGCTTAAATGAGCGCGGTTGTCCTGTCAGTAAGTTGATTCGGCCCTCTGTCGAGGCGCCGACGCCACGACAGCGTTCAACCACCGTTCTTATTCCACAAACAACGTAGGAGAAATCAACGATGGTTGCGCGTCTCTCACTGCAATTGTTTCTGGCATTCGCAGTCGAAGGTTGCAACAGGCGACGTGGTGGAGATGCTCCCAAGGCAGAGCCGCCCGGTCGGAATTTTGTCTTTACTGGCGGGCGCAAGAAAGATAGCAACGAAACAGCATACAAAGACGGCTTAACAAGGTGAAATCGCGGATTGATAAACGTGACCACTTAGTTGCTACAACGTGCGTTCAGTTCGCGGTAGGGCGCCGAGAAGGGAAAGCAAAGATGTAAGGTTTCTACGATGCAGACGTCAAATGCTCTGGATCCGCAATCGCCACTGGCGCGCGCAATCTACGATTTGGGGATTGTTTCCGGCGTTGTCTTCGCTCTCATTTTCGTCATCGTAACCGGCGCGATCATCTACGCGATTTTTCGCTTTCGTGCGTGCGCGGGTGAGCCTGACCCGAAGCAAATCCCAGGTAATAGGAAAATGGAAATCGCGTGGACGATCATTCCGTTCCTGATCGTGATCTTTCTTTTAGTCATGACATTTAGCGCGATGAATCGCGCTGATCCACCGCCGGCGCCTTCACCGGACCTGGTTGTAACCGGACACCAATTTTGGTGGCAGGTGGATTACCCGGACTCCGGGGTAATTACAGCAAACGAAATCCATATTCCCGCCGGCAAACCTTTGTCAGTGCGCCTGGAGTCAAAGGATGTGTTGCACGAGTTCTGGGTGCCGGAGTTGACTCGCAAGATGAGCAATGTGCCGGGCCAACCTAACCACATTTGGTTACAAGCAGACAAGCCGGGCACGTACATCGGCCAGTGCTCGGAATTTTGCGGAACGCAACATGCCTGGATGCGCATCCTGGTGGTTGCCGAGGAGCCTTCGAAGTTCGAAGAATGGCAACGTGCTCAGTTACAACCAGGCCAGGCACCGACAAGTGATACTACCGCAAAAGGACTGGCGCTGTTTCAAACGTCGACCTGCATCAACTGTCATGCTATCCGCGGAGTAGCTGGAGCGGATTTGCGGGTCGCGCCGGACCTGACGCACGTTGGTAGCCGCAGACAATTAGCTGCCGGCGTTATTGAGAATACGCCAGCGAACATGCGGCTTTGGCTCAAGAGCCCGCAGCACATCAAGCCGGGAGCGCTGATGCCGGACTTTAACTTCACCGACGAGCAGCTCGATCAACTGAGCGCATATCTCTCGACGCTACAATGAACGGCACCACCACTATCGCAGAGTTCCGAGAGGCAGTCCTCGATCCGGCCAAGCGCGCACACTATCGCCTCGCGTGGCTCTCAACCGTTGATCACAAGCGCATCGCCGTTCTCTACATGTTGACCGGTCTGTTCTTCTTCGTCGTGGGCGGAGTCGAAGCGCTCTTCATCCGCCTGCAGCTGGCAGTTCCTAACAACCATTTTCTCCATCCCGACACGTTCAACCAACTATTCACCATGCATGGCACGACGATGATTTTCCTCGTCGCCATGCCGGCGTTGTTTGGCTTCGTAAATTACATCCTGCCATTGCAGATCGGCGCGCGTGACATGGCGTTCCCGCGCCTGAACGCTTTTGGCTTTTGGTGCCAGCCGTTTGGCGGGATTCTTTTGCACTTCAGCATTCTCGCCGGCGGCGCTCCGGCGGTCGGCTGGTTCTCCTACGCGCCGTTGAGTGAGACGCCCTATTCTTCAAACCCCGGAATCGACTATTGGGCGGTAGCGCTCTTTGTCTTGGGTCTCGGCACGATTAGTTTCGCGATTAACACCATCGCCACCGTGATCTCCTGTCGCGGACCAGGCATGACAATGCGACGCCTGCCTCTCTTTACCTGGATGAATTTTATCAACTCTTTTCTCATCTTGATAGCGCTGCCGGTATTGAACGCCGGGCTGGCCATGATCCTTATCGACCGCCAGCTCGACGGGCATTTCTTCCTGCCGTTCCGCGGCGGTTCAGCCGTTCTCTGGCAACACATCTTTTGGGCCTTTGGCCATCCGGAAGTTTACATCGTCGTTCTTCCTGCATTCGGCATGATTTCGGAAATGATTCCGGTTTTCTCACGTAAACCGATCTTTGGTTATGAGTTTGTCGCTGCTTCCACTGTCGCCATCGTGGTGCTGAGCTCGCTCGTGTGGGGCCATCATATGTTCACAGTCGGCATGGGCCGGGCGATGGACCTGTTCTTCATCATCACGTCCATGCTGATCGCAATCCCGACGGGCGTGAAAGTCCTGAACTGGAGCGCGACCATGGTCGGCGGGCGCATCCGGTTTGACGTGCCGATGCTCTTTTGCATCGCCTTTCTTATTCAGTTCACACTCGCCGGCCTAACCGGGGTCAGCCACGCGAGCGCGGCGCTCGATTGGCAGACTAAGAATAGCTACTTCCTCGTCGCGCATTTCCACTTCGTCTTCGTCGGCGCCATCGTCTTCGCGATGCTCGGTGCCCTGCCATACTGGTTTCCAAAGATGACCGGCCGCATGATGTCGGAGTCGTTAGGCCGCTGGACCTTCTGGCTATGGGTCATCGGCTTCAACTTGACCTTCATCATCCAGCATGTCCTTGGCCTCTACGGCATGCCGCGTCGCATCTTTACTTACCCGGACATACCGGGCTGGGGTTGGATGAACATGGTTTCTACCATCGGCGTGTTTTTCATGAGCGCCGGGTCGCTGGTCTTGGTTTGGAACATCGCGCATTCGTTCTTCCTCGGAAAAGTAGCGGGCGACAATCCATGGAACGCGTGGACCCTCGAATGGGCGACCACTTCACCGCCACCGCATGAAAACTTTGTCGCGCTGCCACCGATCCACAGCCGCCGACCGCTGTGGGATATCGAAAATCCGGATCGGCGGGATCCAGTCGTTGGCGACGATCAGGTCTTTCTTCCCGATCACAATAAGACCGGCATCCTAGCCTTCCTTTTCTCCGAAGTCGGGTTCTTCGGCACCCTCATCCTCGCCTATTTATATTTCTACGCCCACCCGCAGCCCGGACCCGGACCAAAAGAGCTGGATGTTCCACGAACGCTGATCTTCAGTGTTTGTCTGTTCTCGAGCAGTTTCACTTTTTGGCGATCCGAGGTCGCCCTGACGAAACAGCGTCGCGGTTCCATGCTGGGCTGGCTCGCCCTGACGATCGTGCTCGGCGCAGTTTTCCTCGGCGGCCAGGCGAACGAATACTGGAAACTCTTCCAGAGCGGGGTCGATCTCAGCACCAATATGTTTTCAACCACGTTCTTCACTCTGACAGGGTTCCACGGTTTGCACGTGCTCCTTGGTTTGATCGCGCTGCTGATCTTTCTTTGGATGGCTTGGGAGGGCGATTCGGTTTCTCCCAAGTTCGACTCCGGCTTTAAATGTGTCGGTTACTACTGGCACTTTGTCGATGTCGTCTGGGTCTTTGTTCTACTCACTGTTTACATCCTTCCACTCGTGCGATGACTACCTACCAATTCTTCACTACTGCCTGGACCTGGAATTCTTTTGTTCTAGTTCTTAGCATCCTTGCCTTCGTCGGTTACTTTGCCGCCTTCGGCCAACGAGGCAAGCCGCTCTATTTCGCCGCCGCGCTGATCGCATTTCTGCTGGCGTTCGTCTCACCGTTGAGCGCCCTCGCTAACAGTTACCTCTTCAGCGCGCACATGGTTCAGCACATCCTGCTCGTGCTGATCGTTCCCGCGCTTTTGTTGTTAAGTCTACCTCGGTCGTTCTCGCTTCGTTCTCCTCTCACGTATCTCAGTCACCCACTTATCGGATGGATTGCGGGAGTAGGTGCGATGTGGCTGTGGCACGCGCCCACACTTTGCAACGCGGCAGCTACCTCGAGGAATGTCTCGGCGATCCAGACCACTTCACTTCTAATAATGGGAAGCTTATTCTGGTGGCAGGTGCTCGCCCCGCGCGAGGAGGAACGGCTTTCGCCGCTCGCCGGGATTGTTTACCTCTTTACCGCATGCACTGCCTGTAGCGTGCTCGGCATTATTCTGACCTTCGCCCCGGTTTCGATTTGTCCGGTTTATCAACACCCGGTCGATCGATTGGGAATACTCAGCACAATCCGCAGCAGTTGGGGCCTAACGAGTGATCGTGACCAGCAGATCGGCGGACTGCTGATGTGGGTTCCCATGTGTGCAATCTATGCGACCGCAATTCTCGCCCAGCTAGCTCGCTGGCATTCATCCCCACACCCGGAGCATTCAAATGCCTAACGAACAATTACCCACGCAACATTCTAACGCCGTCCCGCCCGGCTGGCAGGCGCTACCCGATGTGCCATTGCCGCACCCGACCTACTTCCCGGCCGGGCTAGCCATGGGAGTCGCCTTTCTCTTTTGGGGATTGATCACCACCTGGGTTGTTTTGCTGGTCGGTGTTGCCCTCTTCATCGCAGCGCTTGCCGGTTGGATCACCGAAATTCGCCATGGATACAAATCTCACTGAGTCATCGTCTGCGCCGCTAACTGAAACTCCAGAGGAGATCAGCCGTCGGCGATTCTTTGAAAAACTCTCCATCGCGCTTGTAGGTCTATGCACCGCGATTGTCGGAGTGCCGTTAATCGGATTCATCGTCGCGCCGTTCTTTCGGAAGGTGCCGGAGAAATGGGTGACGCTGGGCAAGCCGGATGATTTTCAAATCGGCAAGACTGTGGCCGTGACGGTGACCGATCCTTCATCGCTGCCCTGGGCGGGAGTTACTGCGAAGAGTGGCGTCTGGCTGCGACGCGTAAGTGAAGATAGCTTCATCGCTTTCTCAGCTAACTGCACGCATCTCGGCTGTCCGGTGCGGTGGCTGGAGGGCGCCGACCTTTTCATGTGTCCGTGTCACGGTGGCGTCTATTACAGTGACGGCAACGTCGCCGCCGGTCCGCCGCCGCTACCGCTTTTCCGCTATGACGTGCGGGTTGCAAACGGTGAGGTGCAAATGAAACAGGCGATCGTTCCGATTTCCACCACGCTGTGATCAAGATATTCAAAATAGTCTGGAATTGGCTCGACGATCGGCTCGGGATCAGCGTCCTGCTCTCGCCGATGAAGCATATTGCGCCGCAGGATTCGAAATGGTGGTACGTCTTTGGCAGCGCCACACTCGTTGCATTTATCGTGCAGGTCGCAAGCGGCGTTGCGCTCGCGTTTTCATACATTTCGTCTTCATCGCAGGCTTACGAGACTCTTTTATTTATAACTAACAACGCACCGTTTGGCCGTTTTCTGCGCGGACTTCATTATTACGGCGCGTCCGCGATGGTGCTGATGATCGGAGCGCATATGGCGCAGACGTTCTTGTTTGGCGCCTACAAATTTCCGCGCGAGATGACGTGGACCACCGGAATCTGTCTGCTGGCTTTTACTCTCGGAAT
>Ga0193722_1000212_pt1 | contig 12938 bp, 8 predicted proteins | sample H2m1metaG_FD_143044 | JGI IMG/M metagenome (GOLD analysis project Ga0193722, IMG submission 143044) | Soil microbial communities from a riparian zone of the East river system, Colorado, United States - H2m1 | ecosystem: Environmental > Terrestrial > Soil > Riparian zone | place: USA: East River...
GGAATGCACTAAGGGGAAAGTAAAGGATACTGATCAATAAAAAGATTGTGCTGCCCAGGACCCACAGATTGAGACGACCGCCTTTTATATAGCGAGAAAAAGCGGTCATCCCAAGTGTGATAATGCCGAAGACTGTAAACAAGGAGAGCGTCCTGTAGTAATCGCCTTGGAAAGCCCAAAAGAGATATCTGAACCAGGGAAAGACGGCTGTTACAAGGATGACACCAAAGAAGAATCCATAAAGAATTCGGTGACGCAGCGTACTGCCGACAAATATTTGAGGAAAAATTACAAGGCACACAAGTCCGCAGTAGGTCATCGGCGCTTCCAAGTAATTTTGCCATCCGCGAAAATCATTCCCGGTTCCTATCAGATCGTTGCCGAATGGCCGCAACACTGCGGTCATGTAATGCAATGACGATTCCCATCCAAATATCGGCTTGGAGGATAATTGACCCACCAAGGAAGTTGGTCCGGCGCCGCGCGGGCTATTCACCAATCCATAGAAGCTGCTGAGACTCAAAATAGCACCAAGGCCAACACCGAGAAGCGCCGCCGTCGCCAGTAGAGCAGATGTTCGTAAGATCGGCAGCGGCTGCCATGCGAAACGCTCAATAAGGCGGGCCGGGACGTAAAAACATAAAAAAAGGGCCGCGAGGTAGAGATGGAACGCTCCGAGGAAGCCGACGATCGTTACCGCCGGGACAAGATAAATCCATCGTCCGCGACTGGCAGCTTGTTCGGCGGCGAACAAAAGGAAGGTAAAACAGACCACTTCGTCGGCATGAAAATACCAGCAACTGCCCATGCACATGTAAGCCGAGAAGGACAACAACAGCGCGCCAAGGAGGCAGCTCGCAAAAGTTAGGCCGCGATTGGCAAGGAAAAGTGCAAACAACAAGCCGGAAAGCAGCACGTAGAGTAGATGCTGATAGACCAGGGCCCTGGCGATTGCTTCTTTGGCCAGCCAGACAACCGGAGTGATCAGAAGTGCGCTCAGGGAAGAAAAGATGTTCTGGCCCATTCCGACACGAAACGACCATGAAGGAATTCCTTCATCGCGGATATAATCTGAAACTAGAACGTATCGTGGATAATAGATGTTAATTGAGTCCACGCCGACGTCTTTATAAAGCAGCGTCCCGTCGCCGAAGATAAAATGCGAGTAGACGAGGAGCCAGAGCACGACCAAAGCTAGCGTGACGAAAACTGTTCGGAATAAGCGACGACCGCGTGACTGCAGCTTTGAAGCGCTCTCCGATCGAACAAACGTTGAATCGAATTTCATTTGCCGGAGTTTGTTGCGAGCGACTTCATTCCTAAAAGCCAGCCGGAGCTAACGATACCCAGAAGTTGTGAACCAGAGAAAGAACAACGCAATTTCGTGTCGAATCGATCGAGGGGGATGTATCTGGTTGATGGCCGGGGATCGATCGCTCTTCGAAAATGCCAAGGTGCATGGAGAATTGGCTTTGATCACTTTTAAACCCGTATAGCTTTCGCCGCTCCGCTGGACCTTGTCAGAGCATCTGCTTTGCGGAAACGTACGCACATAAGATGATGCAACAGAGAAAATTTCTCGGGCGCTTCTTAGAAGATGCCGCACTCGCGCCTCGACTCCGTTTGCTTCGACTAGCCGGGAAATTGCTTGTTCCATCATATCGATTTAAATGGCCGCAGCTCGACTGGTGGAAAAATGAGGAATTTACTCGATACCTTGATCGGTTCGGCGAATTGGGCGTGCTCAATACCGACCGCAAATGGATGGTGCATCAGCTCTTAAGGCTGGTTGCTCACTTGCCGGGCGATACAGCTGAGTGTGGTGTGTTCCGCGGAGCGACATCTTATCTCATCTGCTGCGCTAACGAAGAATCTCAAGCGGGAGATAAGACACACCATCTTTTCGACTCGTTCGAGGGGCTTTCCGAGCCTTGGCCGGCCGACGGAGTTCACTGGAGCAAAGGAGATTTGAAATGCGGGATCGAACAGGTGCAAAAAGCGCTTTCTCATTTCGCCAAGCTCAGGTTTCATCCTGGCTGGATACCCGACCGTTTTCAAGATGTGGAAGGGCGGAAATTTTCATTTGTTCATATCGACGTGGACCTAACGGAGCCAACGCGCGAGAGTCTCGCATTTTTCTATCCGCGGATGGAATCAGGCGGAATCATCGTTTGTGATGATTATGGTCAAAGTACTTCGCCCGGAGCCACGCAAGCGGTCGATCGTTTTCTGGCAGATAAGCCTGAAAAGATGCTGATGCTCCCGGAGGGAGGAGGGTTCTTGATTGTGAAAACGGCAACAGCAAGCCCCGCCCGGCTGGAGCAAAGAATACCCTCCGCTGGTGTTCCTTTGGGGCCCTAACGCTCCCAATCGGAGAGATCGCGGTCGAGAAATCGGGACAATGCTCGCGTGTCGTCACGATAAAAGCCCAGCAATCGCGTTCGGGTCGCTTCCTTAATCGGAGGCGGTGTGAATGATTTGAGATTTCGCTGCTGAACCCAATCGTGCAGACGGTACAGCTTTAGTTTCCAAAACCAGGCCTGCCGGGCCCGCCCGGACGTGTGCTTCTGAAGAAAATGTCGAGCCCGATTCATAGCCGCGATCAGAGCTTTGGAGCGGGGAATTTGCCGTTCGTTGATGCGCCGGTTCAGAATGGAGGGGACGAAATCGCGCGCCACGCCGAGGAATGAAAAACAATGCTGCAGTACTTCCCCGGCGTCTCGCTGGATATCGTCGAAGAGCAGAAAAAGGCATTGCTCGCGCGGAAAAACCTTAAGGAATGCCTGCAGATGAAGATGGTACAATCCCATCCTGCGAACTTCGGGGTAGGCATCGAGAAAGTCTTCCGCCGTCTCGGGCACGACAGATTCTTTCGCGATCTGGTAATAGAATGATGTGAGCGCCTCTACGGGATGACGGAACGAAAAGATGAGGCGGCATTCGGGATTGTGAGAAAAAATCAGATGCGGTGAGTGTGCGTCGCAAAGATAGTTGGGGGAAATCTCACCGAGCCGTTGCCCCGGCTTGCAGTGGGCAAAGCGGTTGGCCAGCCACTCTGCTCCCAGATTGGCAGGGGCGCGAAACTCCGGCCAAATCATATTTTCGCAGAAGTAGTTAAGGCAGGTCGGGTCCGCCATGCAGAGTTCCGGGTGTTCGCCCAGGCAGGTAGCCAGCCAGGAGGTCCCAGATTTGGCCGCGCCTACCCCAACAAAATCGAGCTTGATATCGTTCGCCTTCACCTCTTCCGTTTCCCCGTATTAGCTTCTATCGTCGCAGGAGGAATAGTGACTAAGCTTCCCAGCGAGACAAATCTCTTCTCAGAAATACGGCCAATGCGCGGGTGTCGTTGCGATAAAGATCCAGCAACTGCCGTCGAATCTTCGGGTCCATCGGAGTTGGAGTGAATCGTTTTAAGCTACATTGCATGATAAGGTGGTGAAGACGATAAAGCTGCAGTTTCCAAACGAAACGCCGCATTCTTTCTCCGGAAGCCTCGACCTGACACTTTGCCCAATACATCATCGACGTTAACAGTTTTGAGCGAGGAACTTTAGGTTCGTTGATCTGCTTGGTCAGGCTGGGAGGAACAAAATCATTGTTAACTTCAATAAATGAGAAACATTGGCGTAATACCGCCAGCGGATCACGTTTTATATCCTCGAACAACAGGAACAGACATTGCTCGCGCGGAAAGACGCGGAGAAAGTTTTGAACATGATGATGGTATAACCCGATGCGGTAGATATTAGGCTGGTCCCGCAAGAAGCCGGCAAGAGTATCGGCGACCAGCGCTTCCTTGCCGATCTGGTGATAGAAAGAAAACAGGGCTTCTACAGGATGACGAAAAGAAAAGATAAGACGACAGTTCGGGTTGTGTTGAACAATCAACTCCGGGCAGCGCGCATCGCACAAGTAGCTGGGAGAAAATTCACCAAGGCGGTTTCCCGGTTCACAATGAGCGAACCGTTCGGCTAACCATCGCGGGCCGAGCTGGTGAGCAGCGCGGAAGGCAGGCCAGATTTTTTTTTCGCAGAAGTAATTGAGCTCCTTCGGCTCGGACATGCATACCGCTGGATGTTCGCCCAGGCAGGTGGCGAGCCAAGAAGTGCCTGCTTTGGCTGCGCCTACCCCAACAAAATCGAGTTTGATCGAATCTTTGTTCAATTGGCGCGTTTGTGTGTTTTAAGTCGGGGACGATGAAAGCAAGAAGGCGTGCGCCTAGGCTCGGCTGGCGGAGAAAGCTTTGTCGGCCGCCTTGAGATTCAAGAGGCAGTAGGGCAGGTAGGCAAGTGAGGATGCGGCAGCTGCACCAACCGCTCCCCAAACAGGGATCAACAGCCAGTTCAAAACCACATTTGCAGTGATGGTCACGCCGACGTTAGCGAGGCGCTGCCATGCCAGGCCGCGGTAAAGCATTAGATTGCCGCTAAATATGGTGGCGGCGTTAAATACGACGAACGGGATAAGTACAAGAAGAGTTGTGGAGGCGGTATGATATTCGGGCCGAAAGAATAAGCGCATGCCCCAGCGCGCAAATATCACAATTCCCAGGCAGACGATTAAGTATAATCCTGCGAGAACGGCCAGGAGTCTGTAATATAATCGACGCTGAGTGGGAGCAGCAGTTTCGTCAAAGATTGAGATGCCGGGGATGATCCCCATACTGAAAGCCAGGGCGATGTGGGGAAGAAAGATAACGATTTGTTTGGCGGCCGAGTAGATGCCGGTCTCGTAATCGGTTGCTAGATTTTTGAGCATGATGGTATCGATCTCCGGCGAGATGAAGCCCGCAATCGACATTAAAAAAACAGGAAGACTGTAAAGGTAAAGCTGGCGGATATTCGGCCATGCCTGCCGGGGAACAAACATTCCCGGTATTGTTTGAATGGTCAGGACAAAGCCGGCGGCGAGAGCCACAGCCACGGCGACGGTGAAAGCGGTAACGATCGTGAAAAATTCATCTCCTCCGCGATAGAGCAAAAGTACCAGGAATAGCTTCAGACCATGCTCAACCGTATTGATAATAAAAGTCGAACGGAGGCGATGAAGCGCTTCGAAAAGACTCTTGAAGTAATCCATGACCCGGTAAAGCGCGATCAACAGAAGACTGCGCTGCATCAAAGCGATGTGATTGGCCTGGTGCAACCAGGAGAGAAGCGGCGGAATGAGCAGCGCGATGACTACCGTGAACAACAAGCTGGCGAGGATCCGCAATGTCAACGTGGCACTAACGAGACCGCCTAATTCCGCGCTGCCGCGAGTCTTGGCGACATAGCGTTTGTTGGCCGCGTTTATTCCCTGGTCCGATATCAATAGAACAATGTTGAGGAGAGCGAGGAAAGCAGACCAATCTCCCCACACTTCCACCGTCATTTGGCGGGTGAGGAAGTAAACGAGGGCGTAGTAAAAAACGAAGGCGACACCTTTCGAGGCCAGGGCCCAAAAGGTTTCCTTGGCGTATTTCGTCGCCGTTGGCATCAGGCACTTTGAGCGTGGCCTAACGAGACAAAGAGCTGATCATACGCGCGGACCATGCGCGGCATGCTAAAACGCTCCAGGACTTCCTGGTGAGCTTTTTTGCCGACTTCACGCGCGCGATCCGGGTTGTCCATCAGTTGCTGAATTTGTTCAGTAAAAGCGCAGGGATCTCCCGGGGTAACGAGATACCCGCTCACCCCATTCCTGATCAGTTCTCGGTTGCCATCGACATTTGAGGCCACTACCGGCAGAGCCATGGCCATCGCCTCCATCACGGCGTTTGGCATGCCCTCAAAGTCCGCAGTGTGAACGAAAATATCCATCGCCGCCAGCCAGCTACCGACCTCCTCGCGCGAGCCGAGCCAGATAATGCGTTCGCTGAGCGCCAGTTCGCGCGCCAGCCCGACAAGCCGTGGACGCTCCGGCCCATCGCCTACCACCAGAATCTTCCATGGCCGAGCACTCGAAAGCCTCGCGGCACTACGCAAGAGGAGAGATAGATTTTTTTGGCGGTAAAGCCGCCCGACCGTCCCAAGGAGGACAGTTTCTGTCCTAAGTCTCAACTCATCCCGGCGCGGATTGCGCAGCGCGCCACTTCGGGCCAGCGAATCTTCGACGCCGTTGGGAATGACTATGACTTGATCGTTCCGAACGCCTTCCGTCTCACGGGCGTAACTCACAATTTCGCTGGTGTTAAAAACGATTTTGTCGACCCATGAGCCCGTCTTGCGATCGAACCAGCGTCGCCACAAAGGTTTGGTAAGATTGCGCACTTGGATCGAACTGACCAACACCGGGCAACCCGCTAACCGAGCCGCCGGCCGGCCCAGAGTATCGGCAAAATCCAGCATCGTCATTACGACATCAGGTCTGGACCGTCTTAAGATTGCCACCAGGCGCCACCAGCCGGCTCCGCCCAACAAAAACATGAATTTTCCGATATAGGTTATGCTGCATCCGGCGGAGAAAAGAGCTTCTTCGATGTCAGCATCGAACGCTTTGTTCAGAACAATCACGCGCTGTGTGTAACCAAGATCGGCTAAGCCGCGCGCCAAATAGGTAAGGAAGCGCTGTGTTCCATGACGCATTAACGAATCTATGATGAAAACAATCTTCACCGACCTTTGTGCAAGTCGTTAGTTAGATCACTCACGAATGGCGATTCTCTGGCTCATTTGGCGGAAGAAAGGCGCGTGGAAACCAGTTCTACGTACTGCCGTGCTACATTGTGCCACGAACAAAAATTCACCGCCCGGTTGCGCGCCGAAGTTCCCATGCGACGGCGCAGACCTGCGTCGCATAGCTGGGCGAGAGCCGAAACCAGTGCCGCTGGTTCTCGGAGATCGAACAAGAAACCGGTATCGCCATCCAATACGAGCTCGTCATTCCCAGGAACTCTGCTGGCGATGACCGGGACCCCACAAGCCATGGCTTCAAGGACAACGTTCGACATCCCCTCATAAAGTGAGGGGTTTACTAAACAGTCGGCTGACTGGTAAATCTGCGGCAGTGCCCCGGGCGATATCCACCCGTGCCATGTCACTGCAGAAGCGATGGCCAATTTCCGCGCAAGTCCTTCAAGCCGCTGTTTTTCAGGTCCGTCCCCAACGAGGTGAAGTTCAAACGTTGTTGGTGGAAGGCGCGCCAATTGTCTGAACAGAAAGGGAAGATTTTTTTGCTGCCGAAAACGGCCAACAAATAAAATTCGTAAGACATTGTTGTTTCGCGCCGGCTTTGAAGGGGGAGGAGTAAAAAACTCGGTATCAACACCGTTTGGTATCACCTGGACGGGAAATGGGTCTGCAGTTTCCGCCATCTTTCGTAATCCATTTGAGTTGGCCACGATCGCAATACTGTTTTTCAAGATTGTACGGCGTATGGGACGCAGGAAACGGTGGAGAAAATTAAGCGAGGGTTCGGCGCCAGGGACATCTCCGCCGCGCAGGGAAATGATGTAGGGAAGTCCGCATATCCATCTGCCAAGAAGACCAATTGGACCGCAAGGCATGGAAAAGAAAACGATGGCGCCATCGACCCGATGGGTTCGAGCGATCGTGGGAACAAACATCAAGCCTGCGGCGAGAAAAGAAGCCATTTCTAATACATGGCTTCGATCCATTCTGCGGCGCAGACTTGGGATGCGGTGAATAATGATTCCTTGATCTTCGCAGCGTGGGGGTAAACCTTTGAATCTGCCTGTTAGAACGATAATTCGGTGGCCGAGTTCTGTTAGGGCTTTCGCGATCGCTCCGCCAGCCGTAGCAGCACCGGCACCGACTGGTGGATATTCGTAACTAACGAGCAAAATGCGCATCAGCGGATGTCGCAGAAATAAGTAAGAAGTTTGAGCAATCGTCTGTCATTGCCGGAAAGTTATCCTAAATCGATTGCCATTGAGGAAATTCAAAACGACACCTGATTCACCGCCGCCCACTTATCTAAAACATAAACGCTCCAAAGAAAGGCGGATTCATTAGATTTGGCGGCGCGATGAGCGGCCAGTTTTCGCGCGACGACGTGGGCGTGCACGGAAGGGAGCGCTGAGTGCGCAATCGCTAGTTCGCTTTTTGTGAACCAGGCACCGAGTGGCACCCCGAACCCTTTTTTCCTGCGATGTAGAATTCCGCTGGGTAGAACGTCTTGGAAAGCCTTTCTTAATATGTACTTGGTCGTTCCGTTGCGAAGCTTGTAGGCGCTTGGAATACGGCGAACGAAGTTTACCAGTTCAATATCCAAAAATGGCGCGCGGACTTCGAGACTGTGCATCATGCTGGCACGGTCTACTTTTACCAGGATATCGTCCTGCAAGTAGAGTTTCGTGTAAAACTGCAGTGTCTTGTCCACCAGATCCGTCTGCGGACATGCCGCCCATTGTTCGATTGCTTCTGAATAAAGGTCTTCGATATCGACTGTCTCGGAGAATAATTCTTCCAGCGATGGTATATCGATTGGGGCCATCCAAATGGGAAGCCACAGGCGCGGATCATAATCGAGGCCGCGTAGCGCCCGCTTGATTTTAAAATCAAGCGCCATGTTCGCATGCGAAACTGGGAGCCGATCGAAGACGGCCTTTATCGCCGCGTGGATGGGACGCGGAAACACCCTCCGGTAGAGCTCGGCGCGCCTCAAGGCAAGAAATGGATCGTATCCGGCAAAAAGTTCATCTCCGCCGTCGCCTCCCAGAGCAACGGTAACCTGTCGTCGGGCAAATCCGCTTACAAGATAAGTTGGCAGCAATGAACTGTCAGCCAGCGGCTCATCCAGCCTGTTCAGGCAGTCGCTGATTACTTCTTGAGCGCGGCCGATTGATAGCGTTTCAACCTGATGATCCGTTTTGAATCTCGAACTCACCCGCCGTCCAAATCTAGTCTCGTCGAAAGTTTTTTCGTGAAAGCCGACACTAAATGTTTTCAGCTTCCCATCGCTAATGTGGCGGGATGCCAATGCCGTTAGGGCCGATGAATCGATTCCGCCGCTCAGGAACACGCCGACAGGCACGTCGGCGATCAGCCGCCGTTTGACGGCGCGGTCAAGTAGCTCGCGAATGCGCTGGCCCCATTCCTCCTCCGGATGACGCGGGATGGTGGCAAACGGTTCAAGAAGAAGGTCCCAGTATTTTTCAATGCGACATTCGAGCGAGCGAACATCAACCGATAGTGAGCAACCAGCCGGCAGCTTTAGTGCACCTTCATAGATCGACAAAGGTGATGGAATGTATCCGTAAGCGAAATATTTCTGCAGTGCCCGACCGGAAACGTTTCTGGCAACGCTCGGATGGCGAACGAGCGATGTCAGTTCAGAGGCGAAGACAAAGGCGTCCTTCGTCCGCGCGTAGTAAAAAGGTTTTTCTCCGAACCGATCGCGACTGCAAAAAAGTCTGTCACTGGCTGCATCGTAAAGCGCGAATGCCCACATGCCGTTGAGATGTTCCGGCAATTCGGTTCCCCATTCGCGATAGCCCAAAAGAAGCACTTCCGTATCGGAGTGATCCGTCCGGAATTTGTGTCCAAGCTTTTCCAGTTCGTCGCGCAGTTCGCGATGATTATAGATTTCGCCATTAAAGACGATCACCAACTGACCATCCGCTGTCAGCATCGGCTGATGGCCGCCGGGAAGATCGACAACCGATAGGCGCCGACTGGCGAATTTAATCGGAAGTGCGGCGGAGCTCCAAGTTCCGGAATCATCCGGCCCGCGGTGTCGAAGACGCGCTGACATTCGGCTGAGGTCGTCCATCGAGCCGGCGCCAATGAAGCCACAAATACCACACATAGTCCGGCTGACCGGCGCTAACCTACTGCCTACGCGCGGCCGTATTGGGTAACCCAAGCTCAGTGGAAGCGGGCGGTGGCTCAGCCGCGCTTATTGCCGAAATCGTATAAGTTGTTTTCTGCTGCGATTCATAATAGGTGCGCACCAACAACTCAGCCAGCAGGCCCATAAGGAAACACATCGCGCCTGTAATCATGGCCATAACGAAGAGCAGAGGCAGCGGCGTTTCTATAAAGGATTTGTTGCCGAAAAATTTGTAGTAGAGGGCAGCCCCTCCCGCAACGACGCCAATACCGACACTCAGCAGACCGACGCTCCCAAAGACATACATCGGTCGTTGACCAAAGCGATGAAGAAAAACAACGACCAGCAAATCAAGGATGACTTTCGGGATTCGCTCCAGCCCATATTTGGAAACGCCTCGATGCCGAGGACGATGTTTCACCGGCACCTCCGTCACCCGGGCACCGTTCCAGTAGGCATAGATCGGAATGAAGCGATGCATCTCTCCATACAGGTGCACTCCTTCGAGTGCGCTGCGACGATATGCCTTTAACGAACATCCATAATCGTGCAGATGCACCCCTGACACGATGGAGATGAGTTTGTTGGCAACCCGGCTCAGCAAGTTTCTGCGGACCCGGGCATCCTGGCGGTTCATTCTCCATCCGGAAACGACGTCGAAGCCTTCGTTGAGCTTCGCCAGAAGTGGAGCAATATCCGCCGGATCGTTCTGAAGATCTCCATCCATTGAAATCAAGACTTCGCCGCGCGCAAAACGGATACCTGCCATCAGCGCTGCGGTCTGGCCCGAATTCCTGCGCAGGCGTACCACTCGAAGTTGGAGATTGTTCATCTCCCGAAGCGCGCTCGGGGTTTCGTCGGTGCTCCCATCGTCCACGACGACGATCTCATAATTCAGGCCGAGCGCGTCGAGAGTTTGACTGAGGGCAGGGAGAAGCACAGTCAAATTCTCCGCCTCATTATAGACGGGAAGAATTATGGAAATCAGCTCGCGCGCCACAGCGAAAGGGACTCGTACTCCTAGCTGTCTGTCCAGCAAATTCCGTGTCGCTGGTTTACAAAGAATTTCAGGGTAGAACTATCTTCGCCTCCCGAAAATGTGAACGATTGTCTCTTATGGATATCGCTGTTCTCTAACACCTAATGCGATACGGAATTGCGCAACGGCCGTTTGTTCAACAGTGGCGTATTTACCTTTTCGTTCTGCTTCTCGCGGCGGTGACGATTTTGGCTTACCGGCCAGCATGGAATGGCGGCTTTCTTTGGGACGATGATGCCTACGTCACCAATAACGAGTTACTGACCGCGCCCGATGGCTTGCGGCGGATTTGGTTTTCGTTCGACTCGCCTTCGCAATATTTTCCATTGGTTTATACGACGTTCCGGATTGAACGGGCATTGTGGGGTCTTAATCCAGCTGGCTATCACGTAGTCAACGTTCTCCTTCATGTTGCGAACGCGCTGTTGGTTTGGCGGTTGCTGGCGCGCTTGAGGGTGCCTGGCGCCTGGCTGGCCGGAGCAATTTTTGCCCTGCACCCGGTGCAGGTTGAGTCCGTCGCATGGATTACCGAACGCAAGAATGTGTTGATGGGATTTTTCTTTTTGTTAACGCTTCTGAGCTGGGTCGAATTTCTCGATCAACAAACGACGCGGCGCTGGCGTTTTTACCTGTTGGCTTTGGTCCTTTATGCGCTGGCGCTGTTGAGTAAAACAACGGCATGCACCCTACCAGCGGCATTGCTCCTAATTCTGTGGTTGCGGAAGAAGTCAGTAACGAAGGGAACGTTACTGCAGGTCGTTCCTTTCGTCGTACTCGGAATTGCCATGGGTTTGTTGACGATATGGTGGGAGCGGTACCATCAGGGTACGCGCGGTCCACTCTTTGCGCTCAGTCCGATTGAACGGATTCTCATCGCCAGCCGCGCCGTTTGGTTTTACCTCGGCAAACTATTCTGGCCATCGAATCTGACATTCATTTATCCGCGATGGATAGTCTCACCGAGGGAACCCTTGCAGTATGCATGGTTGGCCGCTCTAGGCGGATTATGCGCTGCGATAGTCTTCGCAAGAAGGTATGTGGGACGCAGTCTCGAAGTCGCGGCGTTATTTTTTGTAGCCACACTCAGCCCGGTACTCGGTTTCATCATGCTCTACACCTTTCGCTACACCTTTGTGGCGGACCATTATCAATACCTGGCCAGCATCGGTCCAATCGCGCTTGCGTCCGCCGGTATCACAACTCTGGCTGCTTCGTTCAAAGAGAGTCGTCATTTCATCTTCGGCGCAGCAGTTTGTATTCTTGCGGCGCTTGCGGTGTTGACCTGGCGCCAAAGCACGATGTACACCGACATCGAAGCGCTCTGGCGGACCACAATTGGTAGAAACCCTGGTTGCTGGATGGCTCATAACAATTTGGGCATCGTCCTTTCACAGAAAGGCGAGACTGAGGAAGCGATTGCTCATTACCGGAAAACGCTGGAAATGAGCCCCGATTTTGCAGACGCCGATTATAATCTTGGCAACGCTCTTCTCCAAAAAGGGGAAATCGACGCCGCAATCCTCCATTGCCAGAGAGCAGTAACGATTCAACCTAACGACCCAGAGGCCCAGGTTGCTCTGGGCAACGCTCTTTTCCAAAAGGGATTAATCGACGAATCGATTGTTCATTACCAAAAAGCGTTGGCGATACGGCCTTATTACGTTACCGCTCACTATAATCTTAGCAGCGCCTTTCTGAAGAAAGGTGAAATCGACGAAGCAATCTTTCATTGCCGGGCTGTCCTATCGACACAGCCTGAGCACGCAGACGCTCACACTATCCTTGCCAGTGCCTTTCTTCAAAAGGGTGAAATTGGGACCGCGATTGAGCAGTACAAAAAGACACTGGAGATTATGCCGCGATCTGTTCCCGCCCTGAATAACCTGGCCTGGATATTAGCAACCTATTCGGATCCGGCATTTCGAGATGGCACAAAGGCGCTCGAGCTTGCTCAGAGAGCAAATGAATTTTCGGGTCGCAACAACCCGATCATTCTTCGAACGCTGGCGGCGGCCCATGCGAATGTAGGGCAATTCAGCATGGCGGTTGAAGTGGGGCAACTCGCTTTATCCCTCACCGACCGGCAAAGCCCGCTTGCGAGCGCATTGCAACGGGAGCTTGCCGG
>Ga0193722_1000213_pt1 | contig 12928 bp, 11 predicted proteins | sample H2m1metaG_FD_143044 | JGI IMG/M metagenome (GOLD analysis project Ga0193722, IMG submission 143044) | Soil microbial communities from a riparian zone of the East river system, Colorado, United States - H2m1 | ecosystem: Environmental > Terrestrial > Soil > Riparian zone | place: USA: East River...
AATATTTAATTGATATTTTTTCTACAAATATTTTGTCCCTAGCGGGACAAAATTGTTTACCTATTTTCTTACGATCTGGCAAATGACCTTGTCCTGTAAGGACAATATATTTGTAGAAACGTAGAAGTTTAACCCTTGCCCTGTAGGGGCAACACCTTGGTCCAATGGAGAAAATTGCTTCTCGAACATTGTCAGAAGGTTTCCTCTCTACGGAACGGCAAATATTTAAGCATTGCAAGCGTTGCGGTTGCAGATCATCCATCAGCCGGTAGGGCTGAACCTCCTGCCGAAAGAATTTACGATGTCCGAACCTCAACGCCTCTATGAGACAATCCTGGGGGTCCGGCTCGACCGTGCTAATTTCAGAAAAAAGATCATCGGTCTTAAGATTGTGAGAAAGACCGGCGAACGACCCTCGGGAAAGCCTCACAAAACGCCCCATCTTTATTCCCTCGACAAGCGCGCCTATTCCAGGGCATTGAAAAGTGGCCTCAATTTCAGCATTTGAGATTGGGCCGGTAGGCTTCGATAAATTTGATACCGTATTTTAGTAAAGCGGTTTTCCTTCCTTCAGGTTAACAATCACTTCATCGGCATATTTTTTAAAATAAGAGTCCTTCGCATACGTCAGCGTCTTGTTTGCATATTTTAGCGCTTCCTTGTTATTTCCTTGCAACGAATAGCCACGCGTGATCGCCATACAGGAATAAAGATCATCGGGGTTCCTATCATAGCTCATTTTGTAAACGGTAATCGCTTCTTCATTGCGCTTCTGATTTTCGAGCCCTCTTCCGTACGAATACAGTTGAAGTGTGGTGGCCAGCGAATATGCTTTCTTCATTACCGAATCTGCCTTACTCTTCATACCCTTTTTTTCCAGCAGGCCTGCATAAGTGGATAGCGTAGAAAAATTCTTTTCACCAAAATAGGTATTGATAGATCGGTCAGCCCAGCCGATCGCTTCGTCAATGTTGATGTTGTGTACAAGGCAGTAGTTCGCCGCCATTTGCATGTTTTGCCAGTAGCGATAAAAAATGCCCGAGTTGAATTCTCTTCTGAACGCCGCGAGCTGTTCTTTTTCAAGGTCGACAGAGACCTTGAATGGTATCTTCACTTTTTCCCATTGTAATGAAACAATGGCCGCGTCATCGGTTTCGTCACTAAAAACATATATAAGTCGTTCAACGCTCTCAGTAAGTTTTGCCACTGGCACTTCGACACGAAGCGCGTCGTCTTTGCTATCGTAATAAAAGCTTCCCCACGCTGTGCTGACATTTGAGAAAACGAGTGTTGCCTTTTCAGGCCCCATGGCAATAAAGAAGCCATATTTTCCGGCCTTCAGCGGTTTGCCCTCGATAAGGACGTCCGTACTAAACGTAAAGGTCGTGTTTTCATTTGCGCCGGCACGCCATGGCGCAGCTTTGCTCGTACCATAGTGAAGATCGGCAAAACCGTAATGAACCAACCCGCCCCAGATTTTGCCTTCGCGGCCATTCACAATCGGACGGTCATAATCGATGCGGACATCGGTAATGCCGATTCGCTGTGACACCGAGGCTTTCCGGTTCGTGCCGCCGGGTGGAAATGTGATCTGTGCAAAGGCGAGTATTGCGGCGAAAATGAGGCAGACGGTGATTGGAATTTTTTTTGTCATAGCGATTTTGTTAACGGGTGATTCAAAAACTTTGCCAAACGCAAGTGTTATCTTTTTCCAGTAAAACCATTGTTTTAAGCAACACCAAAATTCGTTTACTGTCCGTTTCAGGACGAAAGCGTCCGCTTCCGACCTCGGACGTGAAAGTTTTTAAATGGATTTATATTTTCGAAAAATAGGAGGATGAGATCAGGTTAGTAGCTTGCGGGACTAAGAAATTTTGCTGTGATCGCCCCTCTAAATTGTCGGAAATGACCCCTTCGATTGACCAACATGTAATTACTTTTGCAATGACTGGCCCCGGAATTAGATAGAACCTCTCAAATTGATAAAATCGGAGGGATATAAGTCGGGGATTGTTGTCAATCACTATATTAAGAATATACAGGCCTAAAATCAAAATGCTATGACAGCCATACGGGTTCTTGTCGGTACGAAAAAAGGCGCATTTGTCCTTACTTCGGACGCCAAACGTGCAAAATGGGAGGTCGACGGTCCCTTTTTTGCCGGATGGGAAGTGTATCACATGAAAGGATCACCGGCGGATCCGGACCGGATTTATGCATCGCAGAGCAGCGGATGGTTCGGACAGATCGTCCAGCGATCGGATGATGGTGGTAAAACCTGGTTCCAACCGGGATTCAAGCCCGGCGACACCACTACCACCGCTGAAGGAATGCCGGTAACGGAAAGCAACAAATTTGCTTACGACACGACGGAGAAGGGCAAGGCGCTTACTACACACCAGTGGTACGATGGCACCCAGCATCCATGGGAGTTCAAGCGCGTATGGCACATGGAACCATCCATGACAGATGCCAATACCGTCTATGCCGGTGTGGAAGACGCGGCATTGTTCAAGTCCATGGATGGCGGGAGCACCTGGCAGGAACTGTCCGCGCTGCGTGGTCACCGCACAGGTTCATTGTGGACACCCGGCGCGGGTGGCATGGCGGTACACACCATTATTGAGGACCAAAAGAATCCGCTGAAAATCTATATCGCTATCTCGGCTGCCGGCGTCTTCAGAACGGATGACGGAGGTAAAACGTGGAAGCCGATCAATAAAGGGTTGTCATCCCAATACATCCCTGACCCGGCTGCAGAGGTAGGTCATTGTGTGCACCGGATTGCGATGCATCCTTCTCGTCCGGAGGTGTTATTTATGCAAAAACACTGGGATGTCATGAGGAGCGATGATGCGGGCGAGTCCTGGTACGAAATCAGCGGCAACCTGCCCTCCGATTTTGGTTTCGTGGTAGATGTTCATGCGCATGAACCCAACACCGTATATGTGATTCCGATCAAGAGCGACTCCGAACATTTTCCGCCGGAAGGAAAGTTGCGCGTCTATCGCAGCCGAAAAGGCGGAAATGAATGGGAGGCGCTCACCAAGGGACTTCCTCAAAAGGATTGTTATGTAAACATCCTTCGTGATGCCATGTGTGTTGACCAGCTCGACCCGTGCGGGATCTATTTTGGTACGACGGGAGGACAAGTGTATGGATCCTCCGACGGAGGCGACAACTGGAAACCGATCGTACAAAATCTCCCCTCCGTTTACTCCGTAGAGGTTCAGGCGATCCCATGATTCGTGTTGCTCTTCCTTATCATTTGCGCAATCTGGCCAGCGTGGGATCGGAAGTGCAATTGTCAGTGACCGGAGATGTCACCGTGCGATCCATTTTGGACGCCATCGAGGGGCGCTATCCCATGCTTGCCGGTACGATTCGCGATCATGATACGAAACAGCGCCGACCGTTTCTACGGTTCTATGCCTGTGGAGAAGATTTTTCGCTCGCTTCCACGGATACCCGGTTGCCCGATAAAGTAATAACGGGAGAAGAACCCTTTCTGGTGATCGGCGCGGTCGCGGGCGGATAGCACCATTAAAAGAACCGAAAAAGGTTAGACCGAAGGTTCTATGCGGCGGGCATGGCTCAACAACAAACCTACATTTCTCAATGATTTGAGACCGAGCTGCCCGAAGGAAATGGGAGCGTACCAATGGTTATTTTCTTCAAATAATTGGTCGCCAATAGCTAAATTTCATTTTGGGATCCGGGGAATATGTTTGACGCTGGCGCGAAAGAATTTGACGTGATCATTTGCGGAGCAGGTCCTGCGGGGTGCACGTGTGCCTTGTCGCTGGCCGATTCAGGTTTACGGGTTGCCGTTCTTGAAAAAAACTGTTTTCCGCGCAACAAGACCTGTGGAGATGCTGTCGCTGCCTATGTACCAAAAGTGCTGGCTACCATCAACAGTTCATTGACCAGAAGCCTGCTAGATTTTACCGAAAAAATCAATGTGAATACCTGCCGCCTTGTAGCTCCCAATCAAAAAGCGTTCGACCTCCGCTTTAGCCAAACCGGATTTATTTCAAGAAGAATGGACTTGGACAATTTTCTTTTTGAAAAGGCCTCTGCGCAAAACGACACCACATTTTTTTTAAACCATACCATACGTGATATAACGATCAAAAGCGATGGGGTAACCGTCATGGCCGGCAACACGGAATTTAGAGGCAGCATAGTGATCGGCTGCGATGGGGCTCATTCTGTAGTAAACAGAAAAATAACCGGTACCAGACCTGATCCGGATCATCATTGCGGTGCGGTTCGGGCCTATTACAGCAACGTATCCGGTATCCCTCATGATACCTTTGAGATCCACCTGATAAAAGATCTTCTGCCGGGATACTTCTGGATCTTTCCTGTCAAAAATAACCTGGCGAATGTCGGTCTGGGCGTTCTGTCGGCTGTGATCTCGGGGCGAAGGATGGATTTGCGCACGTCCCTTCAAAACGTTCTGGACGAAATCCCCTCCATCCGTGACCGTTTCAAAAATGCAGAACGTATCGGGAAGATCGAAGGATTTGGTCTGCCTTTAGGATCCCGGAAGGTTCCCATGAGCGGTGATCGTTTTATGTTGTGCGGAGATGCGGCATCGCTTATAGATCCCTTGTCCGGTGAAGGCATCGGCCAGGCCATCGTATCCGGACGGTATGCCGGATGGCAGGCAAAAAAATGTTTTAGCGAAAATAATTTTTCCGCCGGCTATATGAAGCAGTATGACGCGCAGGTGTATCGCAAATTCTGGTCGCGGCACCGTAAAAACCATTTCATCCGGCAGTTGATGAACAACGAATGGCTCCTTAATGGTGTTTTAAATGCGGCGCGTAAAAGCAGCTTAGTCCGGAATGTTATATCGAAAAGTTTTGCTTGACACTCATCCCAATTTGGAAAACTCTCCGAAGTGCCAAAGGATGCCGGATGGATCGTGCAAGAAACATTCCCGGCCCCAGTGATCTGCCCGTATGGGGGTTAATTTTACATCGTTGTATTTAGCAGGTAGATTTAAACGGAGGAGTTCATCCCAAAACCTTGTAACATTCTCTACCTCAAGAAAGACCATGGTATTGTCTACCCAATCCTGCACGTAAGCGTCTTGTAGATAAAATCCGAGTTGCCCCGTTTTAAATAAGGACATCCTGGGTGTTAGCGTTACTTCCTCAAATCCCAGGTCCCTGTAAAATCTTCTTGAGAGTTCAAAATCCTTTGCCCCTATAAAAGGCCGTATGGATAGCGCTTTATGTTCCATATATTCGGTTCTAAATGTTATTCATCCTTACCGAGATCAAATGTAGGGAATCATAGACGCTAATGCCCTTGATCGTGATCTTCTCCCGCAGATTTCGCGGATGCCCGCAGAAGGTTTGCTGTTACCAAGGAATTCAATGTTTGCCGTAACTTGAACGGACTACCGATTTGGTTTATATTCAGGCCAGATCAGGATTCCTTTGGATCACCTTGATCTCTGAAAATGGTGGACAAAAGCAGTATTTTCCGGGGGCTATATGCACGTATTGGCAGGATGATATAGGATGTATAGGTAACAGGTATAAATAGTCAACGTTAAAGGTAACAGACGACCCAAACCTACATTACAAATTCAGACAAAATGAAGATGACATTAATACTATTATCAATCGCGACATCATTCTGTTTTGGTTTCGCATATAAGACAATCCTGACAAAACAATCTAACGACCAGAAAATTATGAAAAGAGTAACAGGTATTGGTGGCATCTTTTTTAAATGCAAAGACACCAACAAAATGAAAGAATGGTATCAAAAACATCTTGGTTTAAATACGAACGAATACGGAGCCGTATTTGAATGGTGGCAAGGTGCAGACAGCACCAAAAAGGGATTTACCAATTGGAGTCCGTTCGCTGAAACAACAAAATACTTTGCGCCTTCGACAAAGGACTTTATGATAAACTACCGGGTGGAGAATCTGGAAGCACTTGTAGAAGAGCTTAAAAAGGAAGGTGTTACAATTGCTGACAAAATAGAAACGGTTGAATACGGAAAGTTTGTTCACATTATTGATGTGGAGGGAAACAAAATAGAACTTTGGGAACCGAATGACATCGAATACGAAAAATTAGGCAAACAAATTGGGAGCAAGACAACAAAATAACTATCTGACAAAGTGCGGTCTGAAGAACAAGCTCGTGAAAAGCTTAGCAAATGGTTAAGTTAATTTTGGACGGATCAGGCGATTGACGATCTGCAAAACATTGGGGATTATATTGTTGAGGATTCTGAACAATGACAAAAATAGATAAATGCGACAAGTTTCTGACACCCATTAATGTCTTTACGGTGGATACTTCGTACGCGCCGTCCCCTGCAGTAAAAATACTTTTTGAGCACCCTCTTTAATGGGATACTCGCCACGCCATTTCATATGGCCTTTGATGCCAATTTTTATCAACGGAGTTTTACCATACGGATCGGCTACGTTTATAACAATAAGTTCAAATCCATCGCCTGATAAATAGGTAAACGCACGTGTCAGGTAGAACGGTCTCATACTGCCGTCCGCATTTTTTGCCAGGCTCGGTCTGATCTCCGGTGCGATACTTATCCATTCACCCGGGATAGCTTGCTTGATTTGTTCCAGTGTCATTTCCTTTTCGTTTTTTAACTCGTTCAGTTTATGCTGAAGAATCGTTTGTATAGGCCATTGTCAAAAATACGCGTGTCGTTATTGCCAAATTAGTAAACAAATGCTGAATCAATTCGCAGGTTTTAGAGTTCAATAAATCAGAGATTGTACCGTTGACAAGGAAAAAATTGAAGTTGAATTTTGTTAAGGCTTTCGCTAAATTAGCAGGATGACGATTTTGGGAGTCTAAAATCAGACGGGATGAAAATAATAGGGTGGGCAGTCGTTTTACTATTGCTAAGCGCTGCAATCTGGCAGGCCTGTTCGGAAAACCAGGGAAACAAATCCAGCCAGGCGGCGAATAACGGGCAAATTGATTTCAATTATCACGTCAAGCCGATCCTTTCCGATAAATGCTTTGCCTGCCATGGACCGGATGTCAAAAAGAGGCAAGCCGACTTCCGCCTGGACACGGAAGAGGGTGCTTTTAAGGCGCTCAAATCCGACCCCCATCATTTTGCTATCGTTAAGGGGAATGCGGAGGAAAGTTTCCTGGTGAAGAGGATTTTTTCTGAAGATCCATTGTTCCACATGCCTCCGGCGGAATCCAACCTGGCGCTCACGGAACAGGAGAAAAACATTCTCAAAAAATGGATTGAGCAAGGAGCAAAATATAAAAAGCATTGGGCATTTATCCCGCCAGTAAAACCGGAAGTGCCTGACGTAAAAGGGTGGGGTGTGAACGCTATTGATCATTTCATACTGGCTAAGCTTCAGGAAATGAATCTGGAACCCAGCCAGGAGGCCGACAAGGAACGGCTCATCCGGCGGGTACGTTTTGATCTTACCGGATTGCCGCCCACCGTCAAACAAGTTGATGCATTTCTGGCAGATGAGTCCCCACAAGCCTACGAAAAGGTAGTAGACGAATGCCTGGCATCGACTGCCTACGGTGAACGATGGGCAAATTACTGGCTGGACGTAAGTCGCTACGGAGATTCGCACGGTTATCAGGATGATCTACCCAGAGTAATGTGGCCCTGGAGGGACTGGGTGATTCATGCGTTCAACGAAAACCTGCCCTACGACCAGTTTGTAACCTGGCAACTCGCCGGTGACCTTTTGCCTTCTGCGACGCTCGAGCAAATTCTCGCAACGGGATTTAATCGCAATCATAAAATAACGCAGGAGGGTGGGGCCATTCCTGAAGAATACCGTACAGAATATGTCGTGGATCGAACCAACACCTTTGGGAAAGCCTTTCTCGGCATCACCGTAGAATGCAGCCGCTGTCATGATCACAAGTATGACCCGATTTCTCAAAAAGACTTCTATTCGATGTATTCTTTTTTCAACCAGGCGAACGAAAAAGGACTTATAAACTATGGGGAATTTCCCAAACCGAATATCGGCATCACGCAGACCGAGGTTAACAACATTCTGGCCTTTGTAAACAAGAAAACCATCGGCGCAAAGGATACGGTCAAAGTGATGGTCATGCGTGATGACCAACCGCGAAAAACGTTTGTTCTGTCACGCGGGGTTTATGATGCTCCGACTAACGTTGAGGTATCCTCCAGCGCTCCCGCGGCAATACTGCAATATGATCCAGCTAAATATGGATCCAATCGCCTGGGCCTCACAAAATGGCTGTTTGCTCCCCAGAATCCGCTAACCGCGAGAGTAATCGTAAACCGGTTGTGGCAGGAAATTTTTGGCAGGGGTATCGTAGCGAGTTCCGATAATTTTGGCAATCAGGGAAGGTTGCCCTCTCACCCTGAACTCCTGGATTATCTGGCCGTAGACTTCAGGGAACGCGGATGGGACATCAAACAGCTACTGAAGATGATGATCATGTCCTCTACGTATAAGCAGTCATCCGCTTCCAACAAGCATCTCCATGAAATCGATCCTGACAATATTTACCTTGCCCGAAGTTCCCGCTATCGGATGAACTCGGAAATGATCCGAGACAATATTCTGTTTTCCAGCGGGCTATTGAACGACGAGCTGGGAGGCCCTAGCGTAAAGCCCTATCAGCCGGAGGGGTTATGGGAAGCTATCGCCTCCGGTCCCGGTCGGGGTGAATCAGTTTATATCCCTGATACGGGTGACAAATTATACCGACGGAGCCTGTACACGTATTGGAGAAAAACGATTCCACCGCCGTCCATGCTGATCTTTGATGCTTCTATAAAGGAATTTTGTGAAGTGAGCAGAGTCCGTACCAGCACGCCGCTTCAGGCCCTCAACATGTTAAATGATCCCCAGGTGTTAGAGGCAGCCAGGGTACTGGGATCAACGCTGGTAGCGGATCAGTCTCTTTCAACCGAGAAGAAAATAACGTTGGCGTTCCGGAAAATCATTGACCGACAACCGGAAAAACATGAAATCGAAATTCTCCTCCAGGGCTATGCAGAAGAATTTGAACGGTACAGCGCTACTCCCGCAGAAGCAAAAAAATACTTGCAGGTGGGTGCTTATCCGCAGAACAAAAGCCTGGACGTAATAGCGTGCGCAGCGATGATGCATGTTGTCAGTATGATTTATAATCTGGACGAGGCCATCAGTAAATCTTAATGAAACGGTATGAACAAGGAATTCTTACGCCATTCTTTAAACATTAATCGCCGTACTTTTCTTTCCAGTGCAAGTATCGGCATCGGCAGCCTTGCGTTGGGCTCGCTGCTGGTACCAGACTTATTCAGCGGCAAGAAAGAAGAGGACGAGGCGTTGCCCTTCGGCGTAACCCATTTCGCACCAAAGGCCAAGCGTGTAATTTATTTATTTCAGAGTGGAGCGCCATCCCAATTGGAACTTTTTGATTACAAACCCTTGCTGCGCAAAATGCAGGGCAAAGAGCTGCCCCCCTCCGTGCGCAATGGCCAACGGCTTACGGGAATGACCGCTTCACAAAAATCGCTGCCGCTGATGGGTTCCTTTACCGATTTTCATCAGCACGGCAAAAGCGGAGCCTGGCTGGGCGAACTCCTTCCGTTTACCTCCAACATTGTGGATGATATATGCATCATCCGAAGCATGCATACAGAAGCCATCAATCATGATCCGGCGGTCTCCTTTTTCCAAACCGGCAACCAACAGCCGGGAAGACCAGCCATGGGATCGTGGCTCAGTTATGGATTGGGAAGTGAAAATAAGAATCTACCCGCTTTCTGCGTCTTATTGTCACGCGGACCGGGAGATATTCAGCCCCTTGCTTCCCGGAATTGGGGAAATGGTTTTCTCGACTCGATTCATCAGGGCGTACATTTGCAATCCGGAAAGGACCCGGTACTGTATCTTCAAAACCCACCTGGCACCGACAAGCAAAGCCGGGGTAAAATGCTTGAACATATAGCATCGCTCAATCGCATTCAGGAGGAGGAGTTCGGTGATCCTGAAATTACAACGCGAATAGCGCAGTATGAAATGGCGTACAGGATGCAAACGTCGGTGCCTGAAGTGATGAACTTTTCTGATGAACCGGAAAGCTCTTTTAAACTATATGGTCCCGAACTGCCTTCTGGCAAGGCGCCTTTCCGAGCGAGGCGTTCGATTCATTCAACTTTATCATATGGGCTGGGATGCGCATCAGGATTTGCCCGATCGGACCCGCAACTTTACAAAAAATGTCGACCAGGCTTCGGCTGCCTTGATACAAGATTTGAAAAACCGTGGCATGCTGGATGAAACACTGGTGATCTGGGGTGGCGAATTCGGACGCACGAATTATTGCCAGGGTGAATTTAAGACGGATAGTTATGGCCGCGATCATCATCCACGCTGCTTTAGCATTTGGATGGCAGGCGGCGGGGTCAAACCTGGAATCGTCTATGGGGAGACAGATGAATTGGGATATAATATTGTCAAAGATCCTGTTCATGTTCATGATTTTCAGGCCACCGTGCTGAACCTGTTTGGCTATGACCATGAGAAGCTTATTTACAAACACCAGGGCAGACGCTACCGCCTTACGGATGTTAGCGGCCATGTCGTAAAAGGTATCCTCGCCTGAAGGTTGAAGCTAAAAACTCTTATCCTGGATCAGGTCGGTTGCTTTGGCGATCGGGATCTCCTACTTATTATTAAAATGTGAGGCGTGCCGATGATTCGATTCAGACAGCTTACCCTAAATCTTGTTTACTTTTTAAATGTCCTTCTACTTTTTCTTTTATTGGTTGAGGATAAGGTTCACGTACCCGTAATTCTCCAGGTTACCGGAAGGATGCATCCCCTGGTACTGCATTTTCCGCTTGTTTTACTCTTCGTGGGAATTATTCTGGAGTGGCTGACAAAGCAAAAAGACTTCCGGCATCCTTCTGCCTTGAACATCACGTCGTATGTTTTCTGTTTATTTGCCGTAACTGCCGCCATCACTGCGTTGTTTGGTTTCTTTCTCTATAAAGAAGGAACCTATCTGGGAGAAGAGGTAATCCGGCATAAATGGACAGGCACTGCCGTTTCACTATTTGCTGCGTTGCTGGTATGGTTGAGAGAAAAGCCACGCGTTTACTATTACTCAGCATTGGGAGTGACTGCTGTGGTCCTTGTTTTAACCGGCCACCTGGGGTCGGAAATTACGCATGGCAAGGGATTTTTGACCGGGCCCATTCAGGCCCGGCAATCCGCCATTGCTCAAGTGGAGAACGCCGATAGCGCTATCGTATTCCGCGATGTGATCCAGCCCATCCTCAATGAAAAATGTTTGAATTGCCACAATCAGAACAGAGCGAAGAATGACCTGATCCTGACCGACTATCAAAGCATTATGAAAGGGGGAAAAAATCGCAAGGCTATCGTGGTGGGAAAAGCGCAAGAAAGTTTGTTGTATAAATATATCCTGCTTCCGATGAACGACACGTTGCACATGCCACCGATGGAAAAGCTGCAGCTGGATCGCGAGGAAGTTAAACTCATTGGATGGTGGATCAACACCGGCGCCCGTGCTCATGAAAAATACGTTACCCTGGCCAAAGTAGACAGTATTCAACCGATCATGCTTTCCAAATTTCAGCCAAAAAAAGGCCTTGATTTGCTGGACATTCCTTTTGCAGATCAGGAGGAAATAAAGTCATTAAATAATCCGTACCGAACCGTGCAACAAATCTCGGCCAACAAGCCCTATGTGGCCGTGTTCCTTGGAAGCAAGAAAGACTTTTCCATCGACGATCTAACGGCGCTCAAAGGCATCGGCGAGCAGGTGGTATCAATCGATCTGGGAAACTCAGCGGTTAAAGATGAAGATCTTAAAAGCCTGAACCAATTTCCTCATGTTGAAAAATTACATCTCCAAAACATGGCTATTGGAGACAATGGGGTAAAGCACCTGGCCGATCTCCCGTATCTGACTGTTTTAAATTTATCGGGCACGAAAATCAGCGCCAGGAGTCTGGAGGAAGTGTCGGGGTGGAAAAATTTGAAAAAATTATACTTATATAATACAGCGGTCACCGGGGCAAACGTCGCGTCCTTAAAAGCATCGCGACCGGAACTTGAGGTGTACAACATTCAGTTCGACCTCACCGACAGCAAGTATAATGCCCAGCTCACCACGCCTGTCATTAAGATTGACAGTACATTCTTTCGTCAACAGGCCCTGGTAGAAGTTAAATTATCCAGGGGAAAAGTAAAATACTACTATACGCTGGATGGAACAGCGCCCACCTCCCTCTCCACCTTATACACGGATCCCTTTCCGGTCAGGCGAACGAGTGAATTCAAAATCAAAGCCGCCATGGAAGGATGGATGGACAGCAAAGTCATTTCATTTTTGCTACTGAAGATCGGAGTAAGGCCGGACAAGGCCGTACTTGAAACAAAACCGGACTCCAGGTATTCAGGCAAACTGGACAGTACGTTGGTTGATGGTAAAGCCGGAGGTCTCAACAGGGACGATAAATCGTACCTTGGATTTGTTAACACAGATCATCAGGTTCTTTTTCAGCTGGACAAGCCCACGAAATTGTCACAGGTAACCCTTAGTTATCTGGAGGATGTGCAAAACGGCGTCATGGCACCGGCGTACGTAGAGGTCTGGGGCGGAGAGGATAAGAATAACCTGATGAAACTGGGCAGGAGTGCAGGCGTCCGTCAGGAGGACAAACACCCTGCAGTCAAGGGGTTGATAAAGGTTAGTTTTCCGGAACGCTATGTCCGTTTTGTACGCCTTACAGCAAAAAATGCAGGAACCTTGCCAGCCTGGCTTCCACGTGACAAAAAGAGTAAGCCATCAATTTTCATTGACGAAGTGTCGTTGGAGAAGTAATGCAGGCATAATAAAAGTCATAAAAATAAAAAGTAACATCAGCCAACCCTATT
>Ga0193722_1000216_pt1 | contig 12860 bp, 13 predicted proteins | sample H2m1metaG_FD_143044 | JGI IMG/M metagenome (GOLD analysis project Ga0193722, IMG submission 143044) | Soil microbial communities from a riparian zone of the East river system, Colorado, United States - H2m1 | ecosystem: Environmental > Terrestrial > Soil > Riparian zone | place: USA: East River...
TTTGGTTGTGGCAGCCGGCGAACAAACGATGATGCCCGGCGTCCAAAGCGATGCCGCTAGGCTCTTCTCCCGGCGCCAAAGGCCACCGTGCAATGACCTCATGTGTAGATGTGTCGATGACCGCAACTTCGCTTTTGTCTTCGATGTTGCAGTAAATTCGACCCGCAGCTTTGTCCACAGCTGCAAACTCCGGACTGCCACCGAGTTGAATCGTTGTAATTACGCTCGCGCTTTTCGGGTCGATCACGGTGCATGAATTTCCGCTATGATTGAATACGTACACCTCATGACGCTTCGGTTCGTAAACGATAGCGTCGGGATTAAGTCCCGTGTCTATTTTTGACGTCGTTTGTAATGTCTTTAGATCGACGACGCTCGCTTTGTCCTCTTTTCCATTTGAAGAGAATCCGCGCTGCAATTCCGGCACAGCAACGAACGCGTGAACTCCAGGCGTGTTGTCGATCTCGCCAATGACCGCACTTTTCCCGAGATCGACAACAACAACCTTCGTGGCGTGCGACAGATAAAGTCGATTCGCCGTCGGATCGATTGTCAAAATATCCCAGCCGCCTTCACCACCGATCGGGATCTCGCTTAAAAAGCGATAAGCATCCTTCCCAAAACAACCAGAAGAGGCCACGCAACAGATCCCGAAAATCAGGCACAGTTTTTTCATCGACAAAGAAGTAAGCGGACTCGTTCGTGAAAATTGATTTGTTTCACATCGTGCTCGGGTGGACCTGCTCACCCTCCGCGAACGTGTGTACGAAAGAAAACGAATATGCCGCCAGCGGCGCGTAAAGGCCTCAGCGGTCGGTTTGGCATTTGCACTCGGCATACAGCGCATCATAAACAATAAATTCGCGTTCGAGAATTTGGCGGTCGGTGAACCCGAGCGCTCCGAAGCCACCGGCAACCCAACGTAGACCTTCTCCTGCGGGGTGCGGATTCGCCGGATGCGAATCTGCCGCGCGCACAATCTCGCCCAGCAAAACGAGCGCCGGATCGGTGAGCTTGTATTTTTTCATGATCGCATTGAACGAGACGTCTTCGCCGTGATGCCCGAGCTCGCAATCAGGCACATCGAATACGATTCCATCGCTGATCCTGGCCCAATCAGTGTCGTGCGGCAGGAACACAAACTCCGCGTCCCGGTCCACGAATTTTTTGATGAGCCATGGGCAGGCAACGCGATCCACCTTAATTTTCTCGCGAGTGATCCATTTCATAAACTAGATTCGTTTCGTGGCAGCTTGGTTCTGGTATGCGGTCCTTGCCGCCGTGCTTTACGGCGCACACCAAATTTTTACACGTCTCGCGGCCGAGCGCATTGGTGAGGGTCTCGGCGGTTTCATTGTCGAAGCCAGCGCCGCATTGTCGATCTTGATCTATTTGGCGATTCTCTGGTTTGCGGGAAGATCGACTCAGAAATTCAGCGGAGCCGGTTTCACTTACTCGCTGGTTACCGGAATTTGCGTCGGAGCTGGCACGATCGCGTTCTTTCTCCTTTTTCAAAAAGGCGGGCCGCTTTCTTCTGTTCCAGCAATTTTGGCTGGCGGCGCGGCGCTCATGGCCATCGCGGGGATTCTTTTCTTTCGTGAACCACTATCATGGCAAAGAATCGTCGGCGTTGCGTTTGCGATCATTGGTTTGTTTTTGCTGCGGAAATAGAATTCGAAACGAGGGCAGTGAATCATTCGATTTGATAACAGCGAATTTCCGCCTGTTGTGAGCCGCCATGTGGAACAGCTACAAATAAAGTGTCTCGTTCCGGCACGAAAAGCCCCGTGCGCGCTCCCTTTGCCGTGTCGATCTTGGCGGAGGCATTATAGGTGTTTGCATCAGCCTGTTCGATGATGTCGATCTTTCCCGCGCCGCAAATCGCGTAGACGCGCTGGCGTTTGGCATCGTAGAAGAGATCGTCGCAATCCCCGGAGATATCGGTCTTTGCAACAACGTCGCCCGAATCTGTGTTGAGCACGACCAGCCTGGAGGGAAGGCGGCAGCCGACAAATAATCGATGATCCGCTTCATCAAGTGCCATGGGAAAATTCGCAAAGGACAGGTCTGTTTTCCATCGCGCAACCACTTCGCCTTTCTCGCGATCGATTACCGCGACGTGACGTGAGTTAGGAACATTGACGAAAATTCGGCTTCCCTTTTTCTCCAGCTGAAAAGCTTCGGGATGTGCGCTGAGTTTAATGGAGCCGACCTGTTTTCCGTCGGGAGCATTAACAACGGCAATGCCTCCGCTGCCAAATCCGACATAGATTTTTTGGCTCGTTTCATCATAACGAACATTGTCGGCGTCATCTTCAAAACGCAGTTCCCCAACAGCCTGGAATGATTTTCCATCGTAGATCTTGCAAACACCGCCTTTGTCATTGGCAACAAACAAACGATTCAATTCCGGGGCATACCCGACTCCCTGCGGTGCGCCGAGACCGGTGATCGAGTGGACCCGCTCGCCCTTACGCAAATCGAGTAATTCGACAGTGTTGTTGCCAAGCGCACAAACAAACAATCTTTGGCTGGCAGGGTCGAACGCGAAATGGTCGATGCGTCCTTCGACACCCGATAATGGGATCGTTTGCTTTAATTTAAGTGGCGCTGCGCTCTGCGCAGCGACCGTGACGATGCCTGCGCAACAAAACGCCACGCAGGCTATCTTGCTCGACCAAGGCGCGATCAATTTTGCAAAGGCGAGCTGACTTCTTGCAAGCCGGCCACCAGGGACGCGTTCTTGAGTGCTTCTGCTAAGTCTTTGGCGCGGCCGCGTCCCCAATAATGGAAAAACATAATCCGCGGTTCTTCGTGTGTCATGTGCTGGTGAATGGCGACGATGTTGATCTTGTCCTTACGCAGCGATTTCAAGACCGCTTGCAATTCGTCTTCCGTCACCGCGAAGTCGCCATCAACAACGGCGTTGTCATCGCTCCCGGCGAACGCTGCCCACGTGTTTACGCCCATGTCTTTGCCGATCTTTACGCCGTGCATTGTTGCAGGTCTGCCGAACGTGAACTTGACCATTCCATCCTTCGATTCTCCCTGCGCTCCAAAGATCTCGTTCAGGGGCGCAGCAGTAATGGAACTTTTTTCCGGCAAGCGCGCTGCGCCGAACGAGTCTTTGGGATTCGGACTTGCCGCGCGAACTTGTTTGGCAGCGTCGTAAACTTTTCTGACAGCACCGGCCAGCTTATCGACTGCGCCTTCTCCTTCGATGTGCATGAAATAGACCTTTGGATGATCGAAGAAGAAATGGTTGTGAAGCGCAGTGACATTAAGACCATTGTCGAGGGCAGCTGACATTGCGGCGTTGACTTCGTCTTCAAACAGAACCGTATCGCCCATCACCATTGCTCCATCTTTTGTCGCGGTGAATGCAGCCCATGTTCCGAGGCCCATGAATGGCGGCATCGTCCATCCGTCGACGACCACCTTCACGTCATTGCGAGGGAAGGTGACTTTATAGACGCCTTCCTTTTCGTTCATTTTTCCCTTAAGCCCGGTGAGCTCATCGATGCGGCCGGTATCGAGATCGGCTGCGAACGAGCGGTCGAAAGCGATCAGACTGATGCTGGCCATCAGCAGCCAGCATGCTGCTGTTGTCTTGCCTGTTTTCATCTGTGGAATATTCCTTTCAGTTTCCCAAGAAACATCACCCAACGGTAAACCGGCGACCACGAAACGACCGGGCGATTTTTCCATCCCTCTTTCGAGGAAGAAAAGTGCCTCCACCGCGGCTCTCCCGCTCCGGTAACACGCAGTCCGGTCCGGGTACGGGCGAAGCGTTTCTGCTCCACAACTTTCTCAGAACAGAACCGCTCCTAACGAATTAGTATTTCTCGCCTTCCTTGTGCTCTTGGGCTTCGTTGTGCTTACTTAGCACTTTGCCGTTGGCATCGATTTGAACGCCAACCTGCTTGCCGTTCTTGTCGATGACGGCTTCAAAGTTGGCGCCCTCTTTTTCCCAGCGGACAATCGTTCCGCCTTTGGCTTCTGCCTGAGCAGCTTGCTGCACCGCAGCAGGGACGTCCGTGCTGCTAATGCTTTGCTCTTCGTGTTTCTTTTCCCCCGCTTGCGCTGTTAAACCAAACGCGAGTCCGGCGCTAATAAACGCTGTGGCGATCAGGTTGTTTGTTTTCATGGATGTTGTGTTTCTATTCGGAGTTAGTTGTTGCTTTCTCCTATTTCGTTCAAAAAACGTCGTTCAAATGTAAAATCAAATCGGATTTGCAATACATCTTTCTTCAGCAAGGATGAAGCGGTGAAGTCCGCGTCGTGGCTCCTGCTCCTGTTCAGCCTTCCCACGAACCGTAATACTGAACGGGTGGCGGTATGGCGACGACTGAAGAAAATGGGCGCGGTCCAGATTAAAACATCGACGTATCTTCTGCCGGACGAGCCCGCGCAATACGAGCAGTTCCAATGGCTCGCACAGCAGATTCGCGATTACGGAGGTGATTCGACGCTCGTTCGGGCGCAGGAGATCGAGGGTTTAACGAAAGAAAAGGTCATTGCCATGTTCAACGATGTCCGGGCAAAGGATTACGGCGAACTAAGGAAGTCTCTTCAGGGTTTCATCGCGCGGCGCAAGAAAATGGATGCGGAAACAGCGGCGGCTGAAATAGAGCGTCTGACGCGACAGTTTCGCGAAATTCGCGAAATGGATTTTTTTGACAGCCCACGGGGGCACGATGTTGCCATGTTGCTTCGGCGAGCGGAAGGTCCGAGGCGCACGCGGCAAATCGAAATCCTTCACGCGAAGCAATACCAGGGGAAGACATGGCTGACGCGTCCGCGGCCAGAGATCGATCGAGTCGGCTCAGCGTGGCTGATCTCGAAGTTCATCGATCGCAAACCACGATTCGTGTTCGCTTCAACAACTGACGCCATTCCAGGCGCGATTCCGTTCGACATGCTTGATGCCGAGTTCTCGCACCATGGCAACTACTGCACTTTCGAGACGCTCATCAGGCGTTTTGCGATCTCTGACAAGGCAGTAGCGAAGATTGGGGAGATGATCCACGACGCAGATCTGGACGACGCCAAATTCCAGCGGGTCGAAGCGGTCGGGATTGATCGTGTCCTGAAAGGTTGGGCCAAGGAAGGATTGCCTGACAAAGAAATTCTGCGGCGTGGCTTCGAATGCTTCGACGCACTTTACGCGTTTTTGCAGCGCCGATGAATCGTGAATCGAAAATAGTAGCGGGAGATCAACAGAGTTATTCCGACGCGGACGATCGAATGCCGTCGTGGCGCGAAGTGTTTCTGTATTTTCTCTTCCTTGGCTTCGTCAACATCGGCGGGCCGGTGGCGCAGATCACGATGATGTTCAATCACATGGTGGAGAAGCGCCGATGGCTTTCCAAAGATCGCTTCATCAAAATCATGGCTTTCTGCCATATGCTTCCCGGCCCGGAGGCGCTGCAGTTGGCGATCTACGTTGGTTACCTGAAACGCAAACTATGGGGCGGCGTGTTGGCCGGTGTTACTTTCATTGTGCCGGGCGCAATTGCCATGATTGTTCTGAGCTGGCTTTATGTTCGTTATGGCAAGCTTCCTCAAGTAACGGACGCTCTTTACGTGCTCAAGCCGGCTGTGCTCGGCATTATCGCCGCGGGGATTATCAAACTCGGGCGCGCTTCCATCAGAAACGTGTTCCTTGCGATTCTGCTGGTTGCCGCGTTTGCAGGAATGCGATTTGCGGGAATCAACTTCCTGCTGATTCTTCTGATCGCCGGGTTGTTGAACCTGATCTTTGAACGCGGCTCAGCGCTGCTCAAAAGGAGTGCGCCAACTTTGCCGCTGATGGTTATTGGAATTAGTGCACTGATTCCATTCAGCGATTCGCGCTTGTTCCAAATTGCCTGGCTGTTTTTCAAGACAGGACTGCTGAGCTTCGGCGGCGCGTACGCTTCGCTTGTTTTCGTGCAACGCGGCGCGGTTGCGCAATATCACTGGTTGTCCGACGGACAGTTATTGGACGGCGTTGCGCTCAGTGTAGCGACGCCGGGACCGTTCATGCTGTTCACGACTTTTGTGGGTTATATCGCCGGTGGAATTCCTGGCGCGGCGCTCGCTACTTTCTTCGTCTTTTTGCCATCATTCGTCTTCGTGCTCGGCGGCGTGCACTACATCGAAAAAGTCCGCGATAACCGCGCGCTCCAGGCGTTCCTCGCCGGCGTCAGCGCTGCAGTAGTAGGCATAATCGCAGTTGTATCGCTGGATCTGATCCCAGGAGCGTTGGCTGACTGGATAACTGTCGCGATCTCAGTAGCAGCGTTCCTTCTAATTGCGTTTCTGAAGCGGGACGTCACTTTGGTAGCCGTTGGAGCAATGGTCGGCGGAATTATTTACGCGAGCGTGCGCGCACTCGCACTGTAGCCGCGATCAACGAAGCCGGAATCAACGCGGCGAAGACGACGTTACACTACGCCGCTTCGCCGCGTTTTACCCTGATCGCATTGAGCCCTTCAGGCTCCTGGCTATTCATTCACAACGCGATCCACCCACAAATTGCCCAGCAGACTAGTCATCGTCCGGATCAGTCGGTACTGTTTTGTCATTCAGGAAATAGGTTTCGTCCTTCGCTGCACTCACACGCTGGAAGGGCCGGGGTGGCTGGTCCAGATGGAAGAAGTCTGTTAGATCGGTCCTAGCACGGCGGTCGGCAAAGCTGAGCTGACCTTCTGGAATCCCGAAGTTATGCTCGATGAAACGCAGAATGCTGCCGAAGTCATGCCGGAAATTGCTGATATAACGTGCCGGCGTGTAGGCGGAGACGACAATCAGCGGAACGCGGAATCCATACTGGTAGTCGCCTTGGGGCAGAGGCAGAATGATTGGTGGCTCGTGATCGTACCAGCCGCCCCAATCATCCCAAGTGATGAAGATCGCAGTATTGCGCCAATAAACTTCACCGTTGGGACAGATTGGGTTGTTACCAATGGCGTTGACAATGGCTGCCACCCAAGCAGGTCCACCGGTATTGTCGGGATTTCCGGCGTGATCGGAATTTTGCCCGGCCGGAATAACCCAGCTCACCGATCGGAGATTACAGTTCCTGATGTCGGCCAGCACATCCGACGGCCTGAGATCCACATGGTTTAACCACTCCCGACCCTCACAGCTTCCTCCCGGCCCCGTCGACTGGCAGATATGGGAAATGGCATTCGGCGCCGTCCAGATGTAACCCGCGCTTGGCGTATAGTATCTCCACGAGACCCCTGCCGGCAGGATGTCCGGAATGGTTTGATGATCGAAGCAAGGATAAACCTCGGAGTTCTCAACACCACGCGGAGGCGGATTAGGATTCGGATGAATTAATTCGACTCCGGTCGTGGCATCCGCAATACATCCCGCGCGATTGTTGCTGCCTAGCATACCCCTCATATTTTCCGAGGCGAAGATGCCCATGTGGTCATCGGCTGCAGTGGGAGCTGATGTACCTCCGAAGATGAACTGATGGGCGGGAAAACTTGGGCCTTGATTGGTCTGGAACATATAGTTTGCCCACCCATACTGGGTCGCAAGCGTCAGGTACGGGTCCAGAAGCCGGTGCGTACCGACAATAGGATTCGCAACGAGTCTGAATTGAGGCTGACTAGGGCACGTGCCGGCGCAGGCGACATCGCCTGCCCCGTCCATTCTGCATGCCCCTGATGGATCTGCGTCGCATTGGCTGTTAAAAGCTCCGTGTGCGTGGCTCAGATCGTAGGTGTTTCCCAAAGGAACTGGCAGTGGTTGCGTCACACCCGTCGGCGAATGCCTGTCTAGCCAGTTGCTGGTTTGAATGTTGTACTGGGTTGCATTTGGGGTTGTGCTGCACGATCCGCTTGTACCAAAGGGAGGACGGCACAGACCTTGGAAAAGATTGTCCGGTGTCCGGTTCTCTTGGACGATCACGATGACATGCTTGAAACTTGAGATTTGCGCTTGAGCGAGCAGCGTCCCAAAGAGAAGCAGCAGCGAACTTCGAAAGGCGAGTTTCATTCTGTCGTAGGTCAGCGGAATTATTTACGCGAGCGTGCGCGCGCTCGGGCTGTATCCGCGATCAACTGCGCCGGAATCAACGCGGCGAAGACGACGTTACATTGCGCCGCTTCGCCGCGTTTCACCCCGATCGCATTGAGCGCACTCCTGGCTATTCAGTCACAACGCGATCCACCCACAAATTAGTGGTTCTCGCCCTTCTCTTTGTGCTCTTTGGCTTCGTCCTGCTTGCTCAGCACTTTACCGTTCGCATCCATTTCAACGCCAATCTGCTTTCCCTTCTTTTGAATAACGGCTTCATAATTGGCGCCTTCCTTCTCCCAGCGAAGGATTGATCCGCCTTTTGCTTCCGCCTGAGCAGCTTGTTGTACCGCGGCAGGCACATCGGAGCTGTTGATAGCTTGTTCCTCGTGTTCTTCTTCTTTCGCTTGTGCGGCCACGGTCAATGACAAGGCAGCGCTCACCGCTGCCACTGTGGCTAGGTTTTTCACTTTCATTGTTATTTTTTGACTATTGGCCTTCAGTATTGTTCGAAACTGATTGCTCATCGGCGCGAAAAAACTGAAAAAAAATCCTCAGCGATGAGGATGTCAGGCCGAACCCGACAAGCGAGTGCACTCCGTCTCGTAGGCTCCGATCAATTCCAGGATCTTGGATTGAAACGCATCCTGCGCGCCATAAACGGCTCCGATCGCATCAGCGAACGCCTTTTGCTTGAGCTCTTCTTCGATCGTTAAGCTGAGCTCGGCGAGCTTTTCGATGTTCGCCCGCGAGTGAAACTCCAGGTCCTTAAGAGTGGAAAGTACGGCGAGCGATTTCTCCAATTTGCTTGAATCTGGTGGTTGCGCCGGCTTTTCGGCTTCCGGCTTTGGCGCGGTGCTTTGCTCAGTGGCAGCGGATTTCGTTTCTTCGATTTGCGCTTTCTTGGCCGGCTGAGGCGCACCAGCCTTTTGAGCATGCTTCGCTTTATGCTGCTTCTCTTGAGTAACTTTCTTCGCGTGTGCGACGTTTCGCGGGTCTCCCATCAATCTATAGACGGTTTTCAAAGGTTTGCCGGTCGTATCTCACAGCGAGATTGCTCACGTGGGTTTGCGAGTGGAGAAATGATCACGCATGGCCGCGCGCGCGGCGTGATAGCCGCACATGCCATGAACTCCGCCTCCGGGTGGAGTTGACGCGGAGCACAAATAAACGCCCGGCAACGCCGTGCGGTAAGGTGTAGGACTAAGGACTGGTCTCGCAATTAGCTGCATCAGATTTGCTGCGCCGCCGTTGATGTCGCCGCCGGCCAAATTCGGATTTGATCTTCCAAGATCAGCGGCACCCATTTTGTGGCGGGCAATCACGCAATCACGGAAACCGGGCGCAAATCGCTCGATCTGCGATTCGATTTGATCCGACATATCCGTGCCGCAGTTGAACGGAGCATGGCAGTACGCCCAAAGCGTGTGCTGACCACGCGGCGCGCGTGTTTCGTCAAAAAGACTTTGTTGCGCGACCAGCACAAACGGGCGCTCGGGAATTTTTCCGCGCACAACCTCGCGTTCCGCCGCTGCGATCTCTTCCATTGTGCCACCAAGATGAATTGTGCCTGCGCGACGGCAGGCTTCCGCTTTCCATGGGATCGGCTCACTCAGCGCATAATCGATTTTGAAAATTCCAGGCGCGTGTCGAAATGATTCCAGTCTGCGGCGATAGCCCGATGGCAATTGTTGACCGGCGATTCGCAAAAACTCCCAGACCGAAACATCGAGAAGAATCGCGCGCGATTTCGGCAGATCGCGAAGATTCTCGATCCGATGATTCACTTCGATCTTCCCGCCAAGCTCACGCAGATAATCGGCAAGCGCGTTCGAAATCTGCTGCGATCCGCCGCGTGGAATCGGCCAGCCCACCGCGTGTCCCGCAAGCCCGAGCACCAACGCGAATGCTGACGAGGCCGCCGCTTCCAGTGGAAGAAACGAGTGTGCGGCGATCCCCGCGAAAAGCGCGCGTGCTGGTTCGCCTTTGAAGATACACTTCGCCAGCAACGTTGCGGGGCAAAGCGCCAGGATTCCAAAGTGCGCGAGCGTCATCGGATGTTCTGGCCAATGCAGCATTGGCTGCAGGAACTCAATCGACAGATTTTCCCAGTTCCGCGCCAGCGGTTTCATCAGGCGCCGATATGCGCCCGAATCTTCGCCCAATTCTTCCGCCGTAGCGGCGATGTCTTTAAACAGATAGGCAGCGGAGCCGTTGTCGAGCGGATGCGCCAGTGGAACTTCGGGTTCGACCCATTCAAGACCGAAGCGGCCCAACGGCAGCGTTTTAAAAAACGGCGAACCTGCTGCAAGTGGGTGAACTGCCGAACAGACGTCGTGCAAAAATCCCGGCAATGTTAATTCGGCCGAACGCGAGCCCCCGCCGATTGTCGCGTTTGCTTCGTAAACAAGAACGGAACATCCCCCGCGCGCCAGTGTGATCGCCGCCGCGAGACCATTGGGTCCCGAGCCGACGACAATCGCATCGTATTCAATCGCCATATTGAAAATGGTTGAGCCGATTATGCGCTCGAATTGGTCTGGTGTCGGTCTGATTCTGAAGCGCGCAGAGATCCAGAACTTCGCGATGTAGCCGGCAACGCTTTAATCATCTTGTAGAGCGTTTGACTCGTTCGCTCCCGCTCTCTCGCCCAGATGGGCTGCCCGTCTATGTCGCTCGCGTGCCCGCGGCTCCATTCTGTGAACCCGGAAACGTTTCGGGGCTGATACAGACGCCCTACAACTACCGGCGACGCCGCAAGTCCGACGCCCGAGTATCACGCTTTTCAAAAACAAATGATTACGTCTCTGCGACGAGGGATCGCGCAAACTCACCGATGTGCTTCACGAGATCGGGTGAATCCCCGAGCTTCTCGATTTGCTTCACGATGGCGCTGCCGACAACAGCTGCGTCTGCAAAACGCCACACGGCGCGAACTTGCTCTGGACTTGAAATGCCGAATCCAACAGCGACCGGCAAATCGCTGACCGATCGAACACGTTTCACCAGTGCTTCAGCATCGCGTGTCATTTCATGGCGCTCGCCTGTTACGCCGGCGCGCGAAACCGCATAGATAAATCCGTGGGCTTGCTGCGCGATTCGCGCGAGACGTTTGTCCGAAGTGGTTGGCGCGACCAGAAAGATTGGATCGAGTTGGTGGTGAAGCAGCATCTCAGTCCACGACTCTGCTTCCTCAGGAATCAAATCTGTCACGAGCACAGCGTCGATCCCGGCCTGTCTCGCCGCCGGCGCGAATGGTTCCGGGCCAAATTGCAGGAGCGGATTGAAATAACTGAAGAGGACGATCGGTACATCGATGTGCGGTGTAACGTTCCTCGCGCACATGAGCGCGTCGTGCACAGTCACGCCGTTTCGCAGCGCACGTTCAGAAGCGCGCTGAATTACTTCCCCATCCGCGACGGGATCGCTGAACGGCATGCCCAACTCGATGATGTCTGCTCCCGCCTTCGCGAGCTCAATTAGCAAGCGCTCAGTAGTTGCAAGATCAGGATCACCTGCGGTGATGAATGGGATGAAGCCACCGCGTCCTGAGCGCTTCAGTTCGCCGAATTTTTCTCGAATTCGGCTCATTGGCCTTCCAACTCTGCAACAAGCTGAACGTCCTTGTCGCCGCGCCCAGAGACATTCACGATGACTGCGTCATCAGGCAGCAGCTCGCGCGCGACGCGAATCGCAGGCAGAATGGTATGTGCCGTTTCCAGCGCAGGAATGATGCCTTCCAGTTTTGCGCAGAGTCGAAGTCCTTCGAGCGCTTCTGCATCGCTCGCCTGCGTATATTCGGCTCGCCCGCTGTCGTGAAGGAACGCATGCTCAGGGCCGATTGCCGAGTAATCCAGTCCGGCTGAGATGGAATGCGTCGTGGCGATCTGGCCGTTCGCATCCTGAAGCACATACGACATTGTGCCTTGAAGAACGCCGACACGCCCGCCACCACTTTCTGATCCGTTGTGAAACCTCGCGGCATGTTTGCCTAACGAATTGCCGCAGCCTCCAGCCTCTACACCGATGAATCGCACTCCTTCGTCTGCGATGAACGGATGAAACAAGCCAATCGCATTCGAGCCGCCACCGACGCATGCAACCAGCGCGCGCGGCAATTTCCCTGTTGCGGACAAAATTTGTTCGCATGCTTCGCGTCCGATAACGCTCTGGAAATCGCGGACCATCAGCGGATACGGATGCGGTCCAAGCGCACTGCCCAACAGGTAGTAAGTGTCGTGGACGTTCGTCACCCAATCGCGTAACGCCTCGTTGATCGCGTCCTTCAGCGTGCGTGTGCCCGCATTGACGGTTCTTACTTCCGCACCGAGCAATCGCATTCGAAAAACGTTCAGGGCTTGTCGCCGTACATCTTCGCCCCCCATGTAGATGACGCATCGTAATCCAAAGAGCGCGCAAACCGTTGCCGTCGCGACGCCGTGTTGTCCCGCGCCGGTCTCGGCAATCACGCGAGCTTTGCCCATCCGCCGCGCAAGCAGGGCCTGGCCGACGGCGTTGTTGATCTTATGCGCGCCTGTATGCAGAAGGTCTTCGCGCTTCAGATAAATTTGTGCGCCACCGGCATGCGCAGTCAGCCGCTGCGCGTGAAACAACGGCGTCGGTCGGCCGGCGTAGTCGCGCAGCAGCATGTTGAGTTCGCGCCAAAAATTCGCATCGCCGCGAGCGTGCATAAACTCAGTCGTCAACTCCTCGAGCGGCGCGACCAGTGTTTCCGGAACGTAGCGGCCACCGAATTTACCCCAGTGTCCCTGCGCGTCCGGTTCGCTCGATGTGATTCGCGTTTTTTGCATCGGAATTTCAGGCTACTTCTCGTGGAAACGGAC
>Ga0193722_1000218_pt1 | contig 12793 bp, 11 predicted proteins | sample H2m1metaG_FD_143044 | JGI IMG/M metagenome (GOLD analysis project Ga0193722, IMG submission 143044) | Soil microbial communities from a riparian zone of the East river system, Colorado, United States - H2m1 | ecosystem: Environmental > Terrestrial > Soil > Riparian zone | place: USA: East River...
ACTCCGGAATTGAATTCCCGAGTTCATATTATCCACTTTGAACTCCAACTCCAGGATAAAATCGCCGTAGGTCGCTTCGGTCGCCAAAAAGGAATTGGGCTCATTCAACACCGTCGTTCCTGCAATTTCTCCGTTGACCGCCTCAAATTTTGCTTTGCCGTTCAGTTGCTTCCAGCCCTTCAGGTCCTTGCCGTTGAACAGGCTGGTCCATTTTGCCTGTTCCCTGATTTGTGCCTGGACGCTTACCAGGCAAAACAAGAGACAAATCAGCGTGAGTCCTATTTTCATATCCTTATTAACCATGAACCCAAAGTAGACAATTTTATTGAATTGAATTGATGACGTTGGCATACAATCTCCTTCATAAGACTTCTTTTTTATGAACAACCCCGAGTGACTAAATTCCTTTAATTCGAACGGTATTATTTGAGCACGTGCGGTCGTAACAGTATTTCAACCTTTTGAAAAAAGTCGAATCCAATTGAAGCCCCTATTTATTAAATTACAGGACTATGCAAAACAACATGCAATTTAAAAAGAGAACAAGCCGGAGGACTTTTGTAAAAGAGTTGGCCTTGCTCACCGGCTCCAGCCTGGCTCCCAGCTTTCTATTCGCCAGGGGCAAAGACTCGAAAATGAAACTGGGATTGGTTACCTACCAATGGGGCAAAGACTGGGATGTTCCTACCCTTATCAAAAATTGCTCGGCTGCGCAACTATACGGTGTCGAGTTGCGAACCGAGCATGCCCACGGTGTGGAGCCCTCGCTCTCTTCGGCCCGGCGCAAAGAGGTAAAGAAAATGTTTGCCGACAGTCCTGTAAAAATAGTAGGACTCGGAACGAATCAGCAGTATGATTTTGTTGACCCTGACCAACTCAAGATATCCATTGACCAGACAAAACAATTCATCAAACTCGGTAAGGACATCGGCGGCAGTGGAGTAAAAGTAAAACCGAATGCATTCCATAAAGAAGTACCGCACGAAAAAACCATCGAACAGATTGGCAAATCTCTCAATGAAGTGGGCACGTTCGCGGCCGATTTTGGACAGAAAATCAGGTTAGAGGTACACGGCAATGAAACCCAGGACCTGCCTAACATCAAAGCCATCATGGACGTAGCCGATCATCCAAACGTCTATGTTTGCTGGAACAGCAACGACGAAGACCTACAGGGGGGAGGACTTGAGCAGAATTTCAACCTTGTTAAGAAAAGGTTGGGCGACACCGTTCACGTGCGCGAACTTAACGTGGGATCCTATCCCTATCAGCACCTGATGGACATGTTTGTAGCGATGAATTATAAAGGTTGGATCCTTTTGGAATGCCGGACCGATCCCGCAGACAAAGTAAAAGCCATGATGGAGCAACATGATGTTTTCAAGGCGATGATTGCAAAGGCGCTGACTAGTCGTTAGTCTTTAGGCTTGGTCTTGAGTTGATGTTCAACTGAATTGAAGACGGGTACCCTTGGCGTGGCTTATGTTCCAAAGGATATCTAAATACGTGAGCCTTGCTCATTTCCGCTGGCTTTGAAATTTGACCGCCAATGAAAACAAAAGCCCAAAGTGAATAAATACCATTAACGCACACACATGGAACATAGTCCTGGCTTTGTAAGCTTTCAATTACAATTAATTTAAAAGGCAGTAATGGTCCAGCGTTTCTCCGCTTCCATCTCCGGAATGAATGAAACGGTTGCAAGCCTTTCCAGAAGGACACTCCGAACCATATTTAGATTTCCTTCCTTTTCACCGAATACGAATCGCCCGTTGTTGTCGATTTTTTCAATGTGCTTTAACGCAGCGAATAAGGTACTAAAGACCTTTACCGCACCGCTTCCCACGGAAGGGTCCGGGTGAATTTCTTTGACAATGTATTGCATAGGTTTTGGCTACTCGCCGCGAAATAAAACAACAAACAATTCTAGTTGACCTTTCGGTTAAATGCCATGTTTTATCGTTGAGTGAACGGACGGCGGGTCAAACTACCTGATGTTCAGATAAATGATCTACCCTAGTGAATGTTAGGTTGAAAGGAGGGGCTTGGGAAGAGGTATTTTTATGGTCAGAATTGTGAAACTTCGAAATATCAAGGCTTTATCCTCTTCAACACCCAAAACTCATCATAACCAATAAGCGCCTGGTCCACCATTTCTCGTATCACTTCCAGAAAAAGCTCGTGATCACCGGGGTCGACGGATCCCTCCAGTTCCTCTACCGTCATCGGTTTTTGTTTTAACAAATACAGGATTTGGCTCTCGTAATCCTGAAGGGCAGCAAGGTTTTCTTTTTTCTTTTTCGCGATAGAAACATCGCAGATCCCGCACGTTGCATCGGTGATCTCATCAAAATAAGCCTGGATCCATTGCATCCGGCATTGGTGACTTTGCCCGACGTAATTCACCATCGTCTCCATCTTGTCAAAACTCAGTTTTCTGCGCCCTTCCATCTTCCCTTTGTCCACAGGAAGACGGTCCGCATCCTGTCGCGGCAGCACAAAGGTAAGTTGGGGACTGTCTGAAGCCGGTTCATAGTTCAGGAGCTGCAGTTTGCTTAACTTCAGAAGGGCGGCTTTCACTTCTTTTACTTCCCACTTGGTGACCTGAGCCACCTGACTTTCTGAAACCGGCAAGTAAGCAGAGAATAGTTCACCCCCATAAAGGCGCAACAACGTTTTAATAAAAGGATCGTACTTGGCATTCCCCACCTGAAACTCATACAACTGTTTCTTATCGATGGAAAAATGCACACGGGATGGCCGGTAAAAGCTGTCGCTTAGTTGGATCAATCCTTCCTCCTCCATCTTTTTCAACGCAGGAAAAACAACTGATGATTTAAATGAAAAGCGTTTGCAAAAAGCTTCCAGATCAAAATCATAACTTTCATATTGACCACTGCCGATCGCCAATTGAAAATAGTTGGCCAGGGCCTGATAGACTTGCTTCAACAATTCCATTCCGGGATGCGATAGGGCTACCTTGCTGCGCAACGCGCCGATATCGGCCTCATGAAAAATGACGACAGCATAGGAACGAGTTCCGTCACGTCCTGCCCTACCCGCTTCCTGGTAGTAGGACTCCGGATTTTCCGGCAAATCCATGTGCACCACCGTACGCACGTTCACCTTGTTGATCCCCATTCCAAACGCATTCGTTGCTACCATGACCCGGGCCCGGTCCTCCTGCCACTCGACTTGCCGCACATTTCGCTGCTGGTGATCCAGGCCGGCATGGTAAAAGGTCGCCGGTAATTTTTGTTTTGTCAGCCACAGGGCAAGATCTTTTGTAGCTTTTCGCGAACGAACATATACGATCGATGAGCCGCGTACTTTCCGGAGTACTTCCAATAGTTGCTTTTCCTTATTTTCTGTTTTGCGAACGACAAAAGAAATTGTATCCCGGGCAAAGCTCTTCTGAAATACAGAAGGGGCTTTGAAGTTTAGTTTTTGGATAATGTCGTCTTTCACCTGTCTCGTCGCCGACGCCGTCAGCGCGATAAAGGGAACTCCGGGCAGCATCTCACGCAACTCCGCTATCTGTAAATACGGGGGCCGGAAGTCGTACCCCCATTGCGAAATACAATGCGCTTCATCCACAGCCACCAGGCACACCTTCATTTTTTTTACCCGCTCCCTGAAAATCTCGGTTTGCAGCCGTTCCGGTGAGAGGTACAAAAACTTTTCATTGCCGTACACGCAATTATCCAGCGTAATGTCAATTTCCCGGCGCGTCATCCCAGAGTGGACCGACGTTGCTTTTATTCCTTTGCTCTTCAACTGTTGCACCTGGTCTTGCATGAGGGCAATCAACGGGGTGATCACCAGGCAGAGTCCCTCCATCATCAGCGTCGGGACTTGAAAGCAAACCGATTTTCCCCCTCCTGTCGGCAGCAGCGCAAACGTATCTTTTCCCTGAAGGACCGATGCAATGATCTCCCCCTGGGGAAAGCGGAAGGCAGAATGGCCCCAGTACGTTTTGAGGAGTTGTTCGGGGGTTGGCATGGCTTGGGTGTGGTATTCGGTAATCAGTGATCGGTAATCGGTGTGCTTGCAGGGTTACTAATAGTGTGGCCATGATCATAGATTCTAATGCCGAATCCACTGATTACTGATCACCGATTACCGATTACCAGTTTAACAATAATACCAACTAAACAAGTAAAAAGTTAAAGGTGTCGAAACTACCGCTTACCGATTACTGATCACCGATCACCAATTATTATCCCTCTTCTCCAGAAAAGCCTGAATCCCCTTTTTACAATCCTCCGTCATTCGGGCACGCGCGTTCATGGTTGCAGCATAGTCGAGGGCTTCGGTGAGGGGTAGGGATTGGACTTCCGCTATCATCTGTTTGGTCAGCTCCATCGATTGAAGTGAATTTTGGTTAACTAATTTCTTTGCATACTCCATTACGGACGATTCCAGCGACTCTCTGGAAGCCAGGAAATTTACCAATCCACAGGCTACGGCCTCCTCTCCCGCTATAAGTTCGCCGCCTAACAAAAGTTGCTTTGCCTTCCGCTCCCCTAATTTCCTTAATAAAAAAACCATTACAATAGCAGGTACAAACCCAATCCTGACTTCCGTGTATCCAAACCTGGCTTCCGGCACGGCAAAGACAATATCGCATACTGTAGCCAGTCCGCAGCCGCCTGCCAGCGCATGGCCTTGTACCTGGGCGATCACTACCTTCTTCAACGTATAGATCTTCAGAAAAAGATCGCGGAGATGCCGCGAATCATTCAGGTTCTCTTCAAATGAAAAATGCTGAAGCTTTTGCAAATAGGCAAGATCAGCACCGGCACAAAAAGCCTCACCGACGGCGCCCAATACAATAACCTTGACGGCGGGATCTGATTCCGCCTTCGTAAAGACAGCCATTAGTTCACTTACCAATTCAAAGCTCAATGCATTTCTTTTCTCCGGGCGGTTGAGCGTGACAAAGCCCACACGGTCTTTAACGGCATACGTTACGAGTTCCATAGCTACAGGTTTACAACAAAGGCTCCTTCATTGACGACAGCGTGCACTTTACTATTCTTTGATCCTGCTTCCTTTACCATTCTTGCAGCATAGCTTCGCGAATTACTACTGTCCAAAATCAACTTCCTGAAACTAATTTTATTCTGCAGTTGTTCGAGGGAACCAACGGCATCGTTGCCAATGATCAAATAATCCGCTGTCCCATTTTGAGGAAGCTCATAGTGACGCTGATCAATCCAAAGAACAGTAGTCTTGCCCAGAAGAAAAAACCGGAAGCCGGTAAATGACTTTATAAAATGCGGGTCGGCAACAATCAAATGGCTGTCCGTCACTCCGGAAAGCATGCGGCTGGGCCGAATGTGGAACCGCAACTGATCTTCATCGCGGGTCAATGCGGAATCCGAGTAAAAATAAGATTGACCGCCTTTGATCCACTCCAGTGCCCCATGGCCCGGTACATGGTAGACAATCAATTGGTCATGATCTTTATCTGCCAATAAATTCCACCATTGGATGCACGTGAATACCATCAACAAAACGAATCCGCCAACGGCATAGTGAAACTTTCTGGATTCGATTAGCCGAATGGCAAGGACAATCATGCCAATCAGCAACAGGCACTGCACCGCTGTAATGTTCACGCCATTGATCAAACTGAACGGCAACCCTTCAACAAAAAAAACGATCCCATTGAGAAGGGAGATGGTGTAGTGGAGAACAAGTCCAAAAAAGCCGGCTAACCACGGCACCGGGCTGACGGCAAGCAAGAGCACCCCCATCACCAGCACGAGGCTGGAGAGCGGAATAACGACGAGGTTGGAAAATAAAAAGTAGACAGGGAATTGGTGAAAGTAGTAGAAGCCCAATGAAAATGTTGCCAACTGGGCGGCCAGGGACACGCACATTACCTGCCACACCTTATCCCAAAACAAAGAATCCGGCTCCCAAAGGTGGTAAAGTGGACGCTCGAGATACACAATCCCGACCACAGCCAAGTAGGAAAGTTGAAACCCGACGGACATGACCAGGTATGGATTGTATAATAAGAGAAGAAATGCAGAAGCGGCGAGGGTGTTGTAGACATTCGTATCGCGGGCGAATGGTCTGGCTACAGCGATGAACGAAAACATGGTAACGGCCCGCAGGACCGAGGGGGACAAGCCGGTTACGAAGGCATAGGCCCAAAGGCAACTCAAACTCAGGAAGGCAATTAGCCAGCGACTCCAGGAATGATGACTTAGCGGCCTCAGCAAAAACAAAATGATTCCATAGATAATCCCCACGTGAAGGCCGGACACCGATAAAATGTGCATGGCGCCGCTCGCTGCATAGGCCGCCTGGAGATCGTTGTCGATGCCCTCCGTAACACCCAGGACCAACGCGCGCGCGATTGCCTGGTTTTGAGGACCGGGAATAAACCGCTGAATTTCTGTAGAAGCCCACGCTCTTACCTGCTGTGAATAAAACATCACACCCTGGTGGTTCGCATGAACTACCCCTTTTATTTGATTTGGCTTTACAAATTGCTGATGGGAGATATTTCGAAAACTGAGAAAGCGTTTGAAGTCAAACTCACCAGGATTAGCAGGAGGAGGCACTTCCACCGGCGCACCGGCAATGAGAATCCTGTCACCATACTGAATCGGAAATGGTCCTGATTTCTTGGAAACATAAAGGAGGCATTTGCCCGTCACGTTCTCCCACTCCGGACCCGATTTTATTTCCTTTATCTCTAATTCAATTCTCATTGAATTAATTTTTTCCTCCGGGGCACCGGTTACCTCAGCGAAATAATAGTCGATGGGTTTATTAATATGAGTAATGTGCGATGGTCGTCGCGCGTCCGTGCTGTTTAATAAATGGATGTACCCGGCCAGAAGGACGGCCATTAATCCGGTCAACCCGGAAACCGTTTTTAGCGCCGAACTTCCGCGCAACAATAAAAAAGTCAGGAAATAACCCAGAATTAAAGCGGCTAAAATCACCGAAGCGTTATATTCTGAAAGTTCATCGGGCCAATAAATTCCGGCAAGAATTCCCGCCATAAAAAAGGCGGTGATGCGCACCATGGCATACGGGATCCAGCGAAACATCAATCAATTTAAAATTTAAAATTCAAGATTGAAAATTTAAAATTGGTGACCCCAATCTTAAATTTTCAATCTTGAATTTTAAATTATTTAGAGGTGTCGGGGATCTTGTTGTAGGCAGCGATGATATCCCGTACGAGTTTATGCCGCACAACATCCCGTTCGTTGAGTTCTACGAAGCCAATTCCTTTAATTTCGCTGAGAATACGAACCGACTCTTTTAAACCCGAGCGCTGATGGGGAGGTAAATCAATTTGAGAGGTATCGCCCGTCACGATCATTTTGGATTCCGGGCCCATTCGGGTGAGGAACATTTTCATTTGCATCGGCGTCGTGTTTTGCGCTTCGTCGAGCAAGATGAATGCATTGTTCAATGTCCGGCCGCGCATGTAGGCCAACGGTGCAATTTCGATTACTTCCCGCTCCATATAAAACTTCAGTTTTTCGAAGGGGACCATGTCATTCAGCGCATCATAAATGGGACGCAGGTAGGGATCAATTTTCTCTTTCAGGTCACCTGGCAAAAAGCCCAGGTTCTCCCCTGCCTCGACAGCGGGACGGGTAATAATAATCTTTTTAACCTGCTTATTCTTCAACGCCCGCATGGCGAGTGCTACCGAAATGTACGTTTTTCCCGTTCCCGCCGGTCCCAGGGCAAACACGAGATCATTGTCTTTCACAGCCTGCACCAGCTTTTGCTGGTTAACTGTCTTTACCTTGATGGGCGATCCTTTCGTTCCATAAAGCAAAATACCATCCGCAGAATCTTCGGCAATCGACTCCTGTTTCTCCTGGGCAAGGTATCCCCGGACGTTTTCTTCCGTGATCCTCCCAAACTGATGAAAGTGGTCAATAAGCGAATTCAGAACATCGGTGATTTGAATGATGTCGGCAGGCTCACCTTTCACCAGGATTTCATTGCCCCGGGAGATGATCCGGCTTTTGGGAAAGGCGGATGAAAGCTCGCTTATGTTTTTATTTTCAATTCCCAGAAAATCGATCAGGGAAATGTTTTCGAGTGTAATGCTTTTTTCCGTCAATGAGGTAATTGGTTGAAATGCTTTAATTTTGACCCTACAAAAATAATAATAATCCAGCTTCGAATAACCGAACTGACCGGAACAAAGTTCAAGGAATGGCCATCGTAACCCTTTTAACGGATTCTGGAGAAAGTGATCATTACGTGGCGGCGATCAAGGCCAAAATCCTGGGTGTCAATCCCGGCGTTAAAATCGTTGACATCAGTCACAAGATTGCCCCTTCCGATATCGCCCACGGTGCTTTCGTTCTTAAATCGGTCTTTCGCGACTTTCCAAAAGGGACCGTCCACCTGGTCGGCGTTGACGCTGCCGGCAACCGCGGCGATGCGTTCGTCGGTGTACAGCTGGAGGATCATTTTTTTATCGGCGTGGACAATGGGCTTTTGGGCTTGATCAGCGACAAAGCTCATCAGGCCATCGTTGAACTGAATGTTATCAGCCCGGTAGCGAGCACGTTTCCGGAAAAAGATATTCTGGCCCCCGCGGCCGCGAAACTCGCGAGCGGAGTTGCCTTGATGGATTTGGGGCTCGTGATGACGACGTTCAAGAAAAGTATCGGCCGCTTTGTCAAGGCCACCAGGAAACAAATCTCAGGCCATGTCGTCCGCGTGGACAATTTCGGAAACCTGATCACCAATATTCCCAAAGATGCCTTTGACACGTTAAGTGCAGGAAAGACCTATACCATTCAATTTGGCGGTGAGAAATTCAGGCGCATCCACACGAACTATCACCAGGCGGAACAAGGGGACTGTTTTTTGGTTTTCAACAGTCTGGCATTCCTGGAAATTGGTATTTATAAGGGGAATGCCTGCGAGTTGTTAGGACTCTCCTATGATAGTCCGGTGAACATTATATTCGAAGAGTGATCTTCAGTTTAACGCATGGCCTAATCAGCACTCAACCGAATTCGTTCACCTTGCCTATATATTGAGACAGGTTACCAATTACTGACCACCGATCACCGATTTTATGTTCATTCGAATCGTGCGCATGCATTTCACCGAGGCGGGTGTGGAAGAATTTCTGGATATTTTTAACGACAATAAGATTGCCATTCGAAACTTTCCGGGATGTTCTCACCTTCAATTGCTCAAAGACGCAGACGATCCGTTGTGCTTCTCCACGTTGAGTTACTGGGACAAACCTGAAAGTCTGGAAAACTATCGCAAGTCCGAGTTGTTTGGGAAAGTATGGGGACGGGTAAAGACGTTATTCTCTGAACGATCGCAGGCTTTCTCGTTGGAGAGGTTTATTGAATTGTAATTGTAGACAATTCGGGTGCTGACACCTGAATAAACGCATAGGAACAGTAGATACATAGGCACATAGAGACATTGATGTAATTGTAGGATATGTCCCTTTCCGTTTCTGCAGCATTTCAATACTAAGGCAGGTGTCACACATGCATCAGAAGGGATTGAACATACTATTCCTATCTGCCTATGTTTCTATGTGCCTATGTGTTCGTGTCCAGTGTTCAAACTGCACTACAACGTCTTCATATCTATCACAAACCTATACTTCACATCGCTCTTCATAACACGTTCATAGGCCTTATTAATTTCCTGAATGGGAATCACTTCGACGTCCGACATGATAGCATGCTCGGCGCAGTAGTCGAGCATCTCCTGTGTTTCTTTGATGCCCCCGATATTTGAGCCTCCGATTTTTTTGCGGCCGCCGATGAGAGAGAACCCTTTGACGGGAGCCGGCTCGGGCGGCGCTCCTACAATGATTAAGGTTCCATCCCGTTTGAGGAGCCCCAGAAATAGGTTTAGATCATGAGGGGCCGAAACCGTGTCTATTATAAAATCAAAATGGTTTCGTAGTCTTTTTATTACGGTCTCATCGGAGGTAACACGGAAGTGATGGGCTCCCAGTCGCTTCGCATCGGCTTCCTTGTTTTTGGATGTACTGAGAACCGTAACCTCTGCCCCCAGAGAAGCGCCAATTTTTACTGCCATGTGTCCCAATCCACCCAGACCCAATACCCCAAGGCGATGGCCCTTTCCTACTTTCCAATGCATGAGTGGCGAATAGGTTGTAATACCGGCGCAGAGCAAAGGAGCAACCCGGTCCAGGGATAGCTTAGGAGAAATGTGGAGTGTATAGGTCTCATCGACTACAATCTGGGACGAATAACCGCCATAGGTCGGGGTGATCTTATCTTTTTCATAGCCGTTGTACGTGGCCACCATGCCTTTCTCACAATATTGTTCCAGGCCTTCTTTACAGCTTTGACATTCCCGGCAGGAATCGACAAAACAACCCACGCCGGCAAGGTCACCCACCCTAAACCGGGTGACGTCCTTTCCGATTTTGCTGATGCGGCCTACGATTTCATGTCCTGGCACCATAGGGAAAATAGCCCCACCCCACTCATCCCGGGCCTGGTGTATATCCGAGTGGCAAACACCGCAGTACAGGATATCAATAAGAACATCGTGGTCACCGACCTCCCTGCGTTCAATACGAAACGGAGCTAACGGCGCAGAAGCTTTTTGGGTGGCGTAGGATTTAGCGGGAATCATAGTTTTTTATTTTATATTCAAACAAAGATATGCAGCCAGAGTTCCAATGCTGTTAATTTTCGTTTGTTTCTTAACTTTGCCCGACCAAGCACAACCCATGAATTACAAATCCACTTCGCGGGAATCTACGCGGATGTTTAAGAGCGATTTTCTGGAAAGCCTTTCCAAGGTTCATTGGACCGTCCCGCCCCTTATTTTTGTTCCGGTTATCGCCTACTTTATATGGCGGTCTTTTGCTGTTGTTCACCTGGCCCCACTAACGTTCATAGGATGCTTCGCGGGAGGGCTTTTGGTTTGGACCCTAACGGAATACGTACTTCATCGTTTTATATTTCACTGGGAACCCGGTTCGCCATGGGGTAAAAGGCTTCATTTTATTTTTCATGGCGTGCACCACGATTATCCCCAGGATGCCCTCCGCCTCGTTATGCCTCCTTCCGTGAGCATTCCGTTAGCCTTGATCTTCTATTTCCTCTTCTATTTATTGTTGCCCGCGGCTTATTTGCCCGCCTTCTTTCCTGCCTTTATTGTTGGCTACTTATTTTATGATCTCACGCACTACGCGACACATCATGCGAATTTCAAATCCGGCTTCTTAAAAAAAATGAAACAGCATCACATGACGCATCACTATTCGGATGCCACACGGGGATATGGGGTGAGTTCCACCTTATGGGATAGGATTTTTGGATCCGACTTTGTGAAGAAATAATTTCTACCGCAGAGGCGCAGAGACGCAAAGGTTACGCAAAGATTTTTTGGAGTCTAGGGTAAATGAATAAGGAACTAATTGATCAATTGATTACCATCCGGCGTCAGCTCCACCAATTTCCGGAGTTGGGCTACCAGGAATATAAGACCGCTGAACTCGTTTCCGGTGAACTTAAAAAGCTGCGGATCGATCATAAAACAGGCATAGCAAAAACAGGTATCGTTGCTACGCTGAAAAAAGGAGAAGGTCCTTGTGTTGTTTTGCGCGCCGATATGGATGCTTTGCCCATGCAGGAAGAAACCGGCCTTCCTTTTGCGTCAACGCGGGAACAGGTCATGCATGCTTGCGGGCACGACGTCCATACCACCATGCTCCTGGGAGCAGCCAGTTTGTTACAAAAAAAAGATTTCAACGGAACTATAAAGTTGGTTTTTCAGCCCTCGGAAGAAGGAACCAATAATGATCCGGAAAACAAATCGGGCGGCCAACGAGTCATGGAGTCGGGCGAACTGGAGGGAGCCCGTGCTGCGGTGGCCCTGCATGTTCATCCTCTCATGGATGTCGGCACGATCGGTTTTATGACGGGCCAGGCCATGGCAGCCAACAGTTGCTTTAAGCTGGTCATTCACGGCAAATCCGGCCACGCAGCTTTTCCGCACCTGGGCATCGATGCCATATTGGTAGCCACTCACCTCATTCAATCTGCGCAAGCCATCGTATCGCGGTATACTTCACCCATTGAACCGGTTGTCATCTCCTTTACCAAAATAGAGGGCGGTGTTGCACAGAACGTGATAGCTGAAAAAGTATACCTCGAAGGCACGATCAGGGCATTCGATCTAAAATCAATGGAACGGGTAATCGAAAGACTAAACCAGATGATAACGGGCGTGTCTCTTTCTTTCAGCGCTCAGATCACACTTGAATTTAACCTGCGTTACCCAAGCTTGTTAAATGATCCTGCTATTCATTCAAAAATAGGAAATTCATTGAGTACGGTTTTCGGGAACAAAAACGTGATCCCGATTGATCCCATGTTAGCGAGCGAGGATTTCGCGTTCTATTCCCGGAAAATACCCTCCATGTTCTATTTTCTGGGAGCAAAATCCACTACCTCCGATCCCTTTTTCTTACACCATCCGAAAATGCAGGTGAATGAAGAGTGCATCGCCCCCGGAGCAACCTTTTTGAGTGAGGCAGCTTTGGAGTTGATGAAGAACCTAACCTGAATTTTTTCCCGCAGATCGCGCAGATTTACGCAGAAGCCGACAAAGGCAAACGCAAAGGCGCGCCAAGAATACTTATAGAAAAGTCTGCGTGAATTTGCGGGAGTTATTTCCCGCAGATCTCGCAGATTCACGCAGAACGTACAGCAAAAATCGGAGCACGCACCATTTCATTTATAGGGCCGCAAAGCTGGCGCACGTTCATGAA
>Ga0193722_1000219_pt1 | contig 12787 bp, 8 predicted proteins | sample H2m1metaG_FD_143044 | JGI IMG/M metagenome (GOLD analysis project Ga0193722, IMG submission 143044) | Soil microbial communities from a riparian zone of the East river system, Colorado, United States - H2m1 | ecosystem: Environmental > Terrestrial > Soil > Riparian zone | place: USA: East River...
TTTATCTCATACCATTTCGGATATTTCGGAAGGTGTATCTTCTCCACTTCATTGCGCTTCACTTTCATCGTCGGTGTCATCAGGCCATTTTCAATCGTCCAGTCATCTTTCATGACAATCGCTTTTTCCAACCGTTCATACTTCTCCAGGATTGGATTGAGCAGCGTCAAAGAACCTGATAAACTTTGAATAATAGCTTCTTTTGATTTGGCCTTTCCCGCCGCCGATAAAATGATGAGCGCAATAGGCTGGGGAATACCCATGCCCACCACGCAAATCTGCTCGACATCGGTGTTGGAGAGAAGTTTGACTTCAATGGGCGCAGGGGAAATGTATTTTCCTTTGTTGGTCTTAAATTGGTCTTTGATCCTTCCTGTGATGGTCAGGAAACCATCCACATCAATTTCTCCAATGTCCCCGGTCTTTAAAAATCCATCTTCATCGAAGGCCTGTGCAGTCAGTTCAGGGTTTTTATAGTACCCTTTCATGAGGCCCGGGCTCTTCAGGCGAAACTCACCATCGCTTGCAATTTTGACCTGAACACCGGAAAGACGTTGGCCAACCGTACCGGGTCGATTTGCCCCATGGCGGTTAAAATGCGAATACACGCAATCCTCCGTCATACCAAGGGCCTGAAAAATGGTAACATCCAGTTTCTCAAACCACTTCAGAAGGTCAACAGCAATCGGAGCAGCGCCGCTATAAATGTGAGTAGCGCTGGTGAGGCCCAGCTTTTTTCGAATACTTCGTTTGATGATCCAACGGACAACGGGGATAGATAAAAGCCTATCCAATTTAGCTTGCGGAAGTTTATCGAGGATCTTCTCCTGGAATTTCGCCCAGATTCTCGGCACTGCAAAAAATACTTCCGGCTGCGTTTCCATCAGGTTCTTAGGAAAGTGCTCAAGTGATTCGGCAAAAGAAAATTCCGCGCCGCTGTAGAGCCCGAATATCTCAATACCCATCCGTTCAGCGATGTGGCTAATGGGTAAGTAAGAAAACAAGCGGGGGTGAAGAGGCAACTTCAAGTCCTTTATCGCAACATGGATAACCGCATCAAAGGCGCCCATCGAATGCATTACCCCCTTGGGCCCGCCGGTCGTGCCGGAGGTATAAATAATCGTCATGACCTCATCGTTACTCCAGGGGAAGTTCGTTTGTAAAGGATCATTGCGTTGCAGAAGCTCTTCCCAGGTTATTTCTTCCTGAATCTCATAAGCGCGGATGCCGATGCGGACAAGTCCTGGCGGAATTCCGGCTTTTTGTGATTCATAATTGTCCAGTTTGCCAACAATAATGGCTTTAGCCTCACTGTGCTCAAGAATTTGCCGGATGGACGATGAAGTAAGCGTAGGATACAATGGCACAGAAATATTTCCCGTCATCATAATGGCGATGTCGGCCATTATCCAGTGCGCACAATTTTTGGAGAGCAAGGCAATATGACTCCGGGCCGGCAAATTCAAAGAGGCAATGCCAGAAGCAATTCTTCTGATCTCCTTTCCGGCCTGTTGATAGGTCCAAGATTTCCACTGGCCTGCAAAGGGTTGCCGAAAAAGAATATGGTTGGGCGTTTCCCGCTCCCAGGTACAAAACATTTCCAGCGGATTACTCACCATCAATAGTACAAAAAATCACTGATTTTCTATCCCTTCTCTTTACCTTCGCCCCATGAGTGAACCTGTTAAAAAATTATTTCTGCTTGATGCTTACGCTCTGATCTACCGTGCTCACTTCGCGTTCAGCAAAAACCCGCGGATCAGTTCCAAGGGAATTAATACTTCGGTCCCGTTTGGTTTTACGAACACACTGCTGGAGGTTTTGCAAAAGCAAAAGCCTACCCACATCGGTGTTGCCTTTGATACGGCGGCAGCGACCTTCCGCGATAAAATTTTTGACGCCTATAAAGCAAACCGCCAGGAAATGCCGGAAGATATCCGGTCAGGTGTGCCCAAGGTGAAAGAGATTATCCGTGGCTTTAATATTCCCATCGTAGAGCTGGATGGGTATGAAGCGGATGACATTATCGGCACCATGGCTACGCAAGCTGCCAGCCAAGGGTTTACCGTTTACATGATGACACCCGACAAAGACTTTGGTCAATTGGTAAAAGAGAATGTTTTTCTCTACAAACCTGCCTACATGGGGAATTCGGTGGATATCCTGGGCATCAAGGAGGTTTGCGAGAAGTGGGACATTCAAAATATTTCCCAGGTCGTGGAGATGCTCGGCTTGCAAGGTGATTCATCGGATAATATTCCGGGCATACCCGGTGTGGGTCCCAAAACGGCTGCTGAACTGATCAAACAATACGGTTCGATTGAGAATATAATCGCTCACGTTGGCGAGCTAAAAGGCAAACTCAAAGAGCGCGTGGAGCAATTTGGCCAACAGGCCATCCTTTCAAAAAAGCTCGCTACCATTATCCTTGATGTTCCCATTGAATTCAATGAAGAAAAATTAAGATATACCGGTCCCGATACAGAAAAACTCAAGCCCATATTGGAGGACCTGGAGTTCAAGACGATGATCCCGCGGATATTTGCCACCACGGGTTCTACGGCAACCGCTCCTCCAGCTGCACCCCCTTCAAAGGCCTCCCAGTTATCTATGTTTGGCGGAGCCCCGCCGGACGACTCAACGCAGGCAGAAGAAGCCGGTGAAAAACGGAATTTGAGTTTAGACAAGGTCCGATACCACGAGGTAGAAGGAGCATCGCATCGGAGAGAACTGATTGAAAAATTACAATCACAAACGGAGTTTGCTCTGGAAGTCGTTACGGATGACGCTCCGAATTTTGATTTTAAGCTGAATAGTCTCGCATTGTCTTTTTCTCCCGGTGAGGCATGGCTGGTTCGCAATGTGGAGAATGCGATCCTGGATTTTGCAGGTGTGTTTGGCGACGAAAAAATAAAAAAATCAGGGCACGACCTTAAATCGTCCGTTCTGGCGCTAAAAAAAGCAGGGATTGAAGTAAAGGGGAAACTATTCGATACCCTGCTGGCCCATTACCTCATTGAACCGGAAGCCTCCCACGATCTGGGTATTCTGTGCAATCAGTATTTGAACTACCAGATCGGAACAGGGAAAGACGACCTGGCTAAATGGTGCGAACGCGTGGATCAGATTCTTCAACTCAGATCGGTATTACAGAAGGAATTGGAAAAGAGGCGTCATTCTCTGCTTCTTCGTGATGTTGAGATGCCCCTGGTAAACGTGCTGGCCACCATGGAATTTGAAGGCGTGCGGGTGGATGAGGAAGTTTTGAAAAAGATGTCAGAGGCATTGAAAACGGATAGTGAAAAAGTGCAACGGGAGATTTACGCCATCGCCGGTACCGAGTTTAATATCGGCTCACCTAAACAATTAGGAGAAGTGCTTTTTGACAAAATGAAACTGGTGGACAAAACCAGGAAGACGAAAACCGGCCAGTATGCGACGGGTGAAGACATATTGACGAAGCTCGCCGGGGAGCATGAAATCGCCAAGAAGATCCTTGATTTTCGCGAATATGAAAAACTCCGGTCAACCTACACCGATTCTCTTCCAAAGATGGTGAGCAAGCAGGATCGCCGTATCCATACCGATTATGATCAGGCGAAGGCCGCTACCGGCAGGCTTAGCTCAAATAATCCGAATCTGCAGAATATTCCGATTCGTACAGCAAAAGGAAGGCAAATCCGGGCTGCTTTTGTTCCGCGCGATACGCAGTTCTTGTTCATGTCGGCCGACTATTCACAGATCGAATTGCGTATCGCCGCTTCTTTTGCCAAAGACGAAACCATGATTGACGCCTTTCGCAACAAACGCGACATTCACACGACCACGGCTGCTAAAGTCTTCAAAGTGGCGCTTGACAAAGTTACCCCGGACATGCGGCGCAAGGCCAAGGAAGTTAATTTTGGGATACTATACGGGAGCACAGCTTTTGGGTTAGCTCAAAATTTGGGCATTCCCCGTACCGAAGCATCGGAAATCATTGAATCCTATTTCAGGGAATTTTCGGGTATTAAACGGTACATGGACGACTCCATCAATCAAGCGCGGGAACAAGAATATGTGGAAACCATCTTGGGGAGGAGACGCTACTTGCGCGATATCAACTCACGCAATATTACCACCCGGGGTTTCGCCGAGCGCAACGCGATCAATGCACCCATTCAAGGGAGTGCGGCGGACATCATCAAGATTGCCATGATCAACATCCATCACTGGCTGCAGAAAGAAAAGCTGAAAACCAAAATGATCCTGCAAGTTCACGATGAGCTCGTATTCGATTTGTACAAGGACGAAGAAAGTGAGGTGAAACCAAAAGTGATCGAACTCATGAAAAGTGCCGTCTTGCTGGAGGTCCCGATGGAGGTGGAGGTGGGAGTGGGGAAGAATTGGCTGGAGGCGCACTGAGTTGGGATCGGTGATCGGTGTCAGAGTTCAGACACTCACCGATTACTGATCATTCGACTTAAAAACCGTTTGTCCACATAATGGATAAGCGCGATGAACGAGACGCCAAAGAGGAACAGCCCCGGATACCCGCTGATGAATTTAAATGTTCCTAAATCGAGTTTGAAGTTGGCAAGCAATGCCGCAACACAAGCGCCTGCTATGAGCGTGACAAGCCCCAATCCAAACCAGAAATAATCTTTTGAAAGGCTTCCTTGCGCATCAATTCTCAGCATCACCCGGTCAGCGAAATGGGATGGAAGGTAATACGGTTCCTTTTTCAAGGCATCAAAAACTTTTTGATAGGCCCTTGAATTCAGGGAGTCATCGATCCGATGTCCTTTCTCTATGTTGCGTTGCAGTTCCTCGTCAGCCAGGTTCATAATACTTCTTCTTTACCAAGGTACCTCTTTACTTTCTCTTTCAGCAAATTCCGGGCCCGGAAGAGATAATTTTTTACCGTGCCTTCCGGCATTCCGGTTACTTCCCCGATTTCGTTATAGTTCATGCCGTCGACATGATACAGCGTGAGCACGGTTTTGTATTGGGCGGGCAGCAGATTAATTAGTTTCAATGTTATGGCTTCCATTTCCTGATCGGCCAACGCTTCCTCGGGGTTATCTTCCGAAATGAAGTGGGCCGTAAAACTTTCCTCTTCGGGGATATCACTCAGTTCAATTTTCTTTTTTCTCAGGTAATTAATGCTATGCCGGTAAGCAATAGTGGCGATCCAGGTACTGAGTTTTGATTGAAAATTAAACTCCCCGATTTTTTCATATACTCTCAAAAACACGTCCTGACAAAGCTCTTCCCGGTCTTCGTCGCGATCAATGAGCCGCCCTACCATGTGTGCGACAAGCCTTTCATTCTGTCTGATTAACAGCCTGAAAGCGTGCCTATCTCCTTCTATAATGCGGGATACCAGGGCCCGGTCTTCAGTCATTTTCGGGTTAGACAAGGTGATGATGCGGGATGTTGCAGGAAGGTAGGGAAATTTGATTCTACCGTGCCCGAAATGTCATACCACAATGTAGCTCAATAAGGAGTTTGTAATAGGAAACGGGACGTCACAAAAATAGAAATGTCTCAACTGACTGCAACATTGTGGTTCCGTCCCTTGTCTCACCCCCCAAACCAATAGAAAACTAAAACTTTATTATTATGGACAGCAATTTGAGAGAAGTATTGATGGCTCCGGCCATTCTGGGAAGCCTGGGAGGGGCGATCTATGCTTTTGTAAAAGCCATGACCGACTATATTCTGAAAAAGAAAATGATTGAAAAGGGATTTGTCAACGACGACACGCAAGCCATTTTCAAAAACAACGAGAATTACAAATATTCTTCCCTGAAGTGGGGCCTTATTGTATTGTTTGCCGGCCTGTCCCTTATTATCATGGAATTTGTTCAGACAAGCCCGGAATCCCCTTTGCCGTACGGTTTATTTGCCGTTTCCGTATCACTTGGATTTCTGATCTATTACTTTATTGTGAAGAAGGAGACGCATTAGTTGCCAGACCTTAGCGGTAATCTCAATTTTCCATGCTTCATAATTATATAAAGACGGCACTACGCAACCTTTCGCGTCACCGTTTTTTTTCCTTCATCACTATTTTTGGACTGGCGATCGGCATGTCCATCAGTATGATCATCATCATGCTGGTGGCGGATCAAATGATGTATGACCGCTACAATACGAAGCGCGACCGCATCTACCGCGTCAACAGTATAGTAATAGAAAAGGACGGCGCAGAGCATGACGAGGCGGCTACGACCACGTTGCCCCTGAAACAAGAACTGATTGAAAACGTTACCGGCATTGAAAAGGGTGTGCGCATAATGGAGGGATTTGGAAACCACTGGATGGAGCTGGAACTCAATCAAAACGTAAACATTCCCGTGGCGGGCTATTTTGCCGATCCGGAAGTGCTTGATTTTTTTGAATACGAACTCGAATACGGAGACTCGCGAACGGCTCTGGTTGAACCTTTTTCCGTAGTTCTTACCCGGAAGGCGGCAAATAAATTATTTCGCAAAGAAAACCCGGTAGGGGAAACTATCAAGGTTGGGGACAGCAGCCTCTATAAAGTGACCGGCGTACTCCGTGAAACAGATCGCAAATCGCACATTGTATTTGACGCCCTGGCCAGCCTTTCCTCGGTGAAAAATCCATCAGACGATCGGGGTAAGCGACTTGTTGATTGGTACGACGCTAACGCAGGGTGGGTTTATATCCTCCTTGCGGAGGGCAAAACTCCCGCTGACCTCCAACCCCTGCTGAATCGAATTCAGGCAAGGCATTTTACGTCATTGACGAATCCCGACACTCAGCGCAAAGTGCGGTATGCCTTGCAAAATCTGATGAAAATAACGCCGGGCCCTTTTATCAACAACGCAATTGGCCCAAGCTTGCCATGGTTATTTGTGTATTTTTTTGTTGGGCTGGCCGCTATGGTCATGTTGACTTCCTGTTTTAATTTTACCAACCTTTCCATAGCACGGTCGCTCACGCGTGCCCGGGAGATCGGCATACGAAAAGTCACGGGCGCCATGCGCTGGCAGATCTTCCTGCAATTCCTTTCCGAGTCGGTGATCGTCTCATTGTTTTCCTTATTGCTGGCTTTTGTTTTCCTGACGCTGTTGAAACCCTTACTGCTGCAGCTGAGTTTTGCACGGGTCATGAAATGGGACCTCGAAGCAAACTATTACGTGTACGGGATCTTCTTTCTCTTCGCGCTCCTGACAGGTCTATTCGCTGGAATTTTTCCGGCGGCCGTGATCAGTGGTTTTCAGCCGATAAAAGTATTGAAGAACCTCAGCACGATGAAGCTTTTTTCCAATATGGGACTACGCAAGGCGCTGCTGGTGACCCAATTTACCTTTTCTCTCCTTTTTATTCTCACGGTCATTGTTGTATTCAGCCAGTTAAAATTATTCCTGCGCGCCGATCATGGATTCAGCATGGAGAACAAGATTATCGTTCAACTTAATGGCATGCCTCCGGAAGCGCTCAAGAATGAATTGTTGAAATTCGGGAACGTGGAGAGTGTTAGCGCCGCATCGCACATTCCCGCGGCAGGGGTGTCCTACGGTGCCGCTTTTAAGAAGTCCCTGGATGAAAGAGACTGGACCATTCTCAATTACTTTTCAGTTGACGAAGACTATCTGAAAAATATCGACGTACACATGGTCAGCGGACGATTTTTCACAGCGGGGGACGGACCCTCCAAAAAGAACTTTATTGTCCTCAACGAAGAGGCCGTCAAAGCGTTTCAATTCAATGGCGAGGCGAATGCAGTGGGTCAGGAGATTATCCGCCAGGAAGATTCAACACGGCTGCAGGTCATCGGAGTAGTGAAGAGCTACAACCACCAAATGTTGATGCAAAAAAGAGAACCCATGGCCCTTCTGTACAATCCTGCGCAGTTCAACCTCCTTCAGGTAAAATATTCAGGAAGCTACCTCCGGGCGGGTGAAACCGTAGACACTGCCTGGGCTAAAATCAACCCTGCTGTCAAGGTAGACTACAAGGATTTTTCAGCAGAAGTGCACAAGCTCTACAATGTTTTGTTTGGAGACCTGGTCAATATTCTGAGCCTCATCGCCTTCCTGGCTGTTGCAATTTCCTGCCTGGGGCTGCTCGGTATGGCTACGTATACTACAGAAACCCGGATAAAGGAAATCTCAATCCGCAAAGTGCTTGGAAGCAGCGATGGCGCTATCATTTATTTGCTCTCAAAAGGATTCTTTGCAATTCTGTTGATGGCCATTGCTATTGCCGTCCCTGCAGCGTACGTTCTCAATACCTTCTGGCTGGAAAAGCTCGCCTATCACGTGACCGTGAGCATGCCTATGGTTCTGTCCGGCGTACTCATTTTGATCCTGTTTGGGGCGCTAACGGTCGGCTCGCAAACCTGGAGGGCTGTCTTCGTGAAACCGGTGGAGAATTTGAAGGGAGAGTAGGTCCGGTTTAAAGTCTTTGCATAGATTTTTTTCACCGCAAAGGCGCGGAGGAGCAAAGGAGGCGCAGAAGGAATGATAATAGGGTTGTCAAATTCAAAGAATCAAAAGAATAAAGGCAAATTATTATTTAAAACAGCAAACCAAATTTGCATTTCCTCTGCGCCTGCTTTGCGCCTCTGCGTCTCTGCGGTAAACTTCCACGTTGCTATTTGAAATGCTTCAGCCTAACCACCTCTTCCGGTTTTAGAAACCGCCATTGACCCCGCGACAGATCTTTCTTGTCCAGTCCGGCGAAGACCGATCGATCGAGCTTACCCACTTCATAACCCAACGCTTCAAAAATCCGCCGGACGACGCGGTTCCAGCCAATGTGTATTTCCAGGCCCACGGTTTTATGATCATCGCTGATAATGGCGATATCATCGACTACCGCACGGCCTTCCTCCAATTGAACACCATCCATGATTTTCTGGAAATCATTCTTGGTCAAGGGCCGGTCCAGTTCTGCTTTATATACTTTCTTGGCATTGTAGGACGGGTGTGTCAACCTATCTGCCAGGTCCCCATCATTGGTGAGCAGGAGTAAGCCTGTTGTATTTCTGTCCAGTCGGCCAACAGGGTAGATTCGTTCTTTGCATGCCCCGGCTACAAGGCCCATCACCGTGTTGCGCTCCTGAGGGTCATCCGTGGTGGTGATAAATCCCTTGGGTTTATTTAATAAAATGTATACCGGCTTCTCTGCCTTCAACACGCGGTCTTCGTATCGGACCTCATCGCCCCGCTTTACCTTTGTGCCCAATTCGGTAATCACTATGCCGTTCACTTTTATCAGCCCCATCTTAATCAGTTCGTCGGCTTCTCTTCTTGAACCTACCCCGCTGTTGGCAATGTATTTGTTGAGGCGGGTCAGGCCATCGTCTTTTTTGGGCGCTTCTGTACGAACGACCTTTACAAAATCTCCCGATTTGATAACCCTGGATTGAACAAACGATTTTTGTTCTGATTTCCTAAAGGGCTTTTGTTCACGATCGTCCCTTTTGTCGCGTGGACTATCCGAATCGGAATCACTTCTCGTACGGGGTTTCTTTGTGAAACTGGGCGGTCCGGGTGAGCGAGGTGGGAATGAACGATCCCGGTTCTCCCGATGTTTATCGGGAGTGGGCCGGCTTTTTCCAAATGGCTTTTTTTCCCGCTCGCCGTCTGCGCTATACTTCGGACGAGAGGATTTCGTAAACCGGGCTGGCCCTTCTGATCGCGAATGAGATGAATAATTCCGGCTGCGATCCTGATCGTCCCGATGGCTATTGGGAGCAGGCCTTTCGGAGTCACTCTTTCTAAATGGTTTTTTCGCCCGGCTATCTCCATGGTCGGGCCGTGAACCAGATTTGCTTCCGGATTCGCGGTAATCGGGCTTATCAACGGGTCTGAAATTTCCAGGGCCCTTTCTGAACGGAACCTTTCCGAAGGATTCCCTTCTTCCGGTTCCGCCTTCATTTCTGTGAAAATCAGAGGGCCCTGTTCTTTTTGGTCTGTCGGAAGTCGCGCCTGGACGGGGCGTACTTTTGAAATCATCATCGCGTGAAATTCTTTTTCGTTTCCGAAATGATTTTTCTGCGTCAGACTGTTTGCCGAAGGCAGTGCCTCTACCTTTGTTCTGCAATTTATTGGATCGGGGTCGTGCCATAGTTTAAAGTTAGGCACAATGGCCTGGATTTAATAGTGTCGAGTTAACTGCCTGCGAAATGAGAGGCCTTCAAAAAAGAGCGTCCTGATCGAGACAGGACGCAATAGAAGTTGGTAATACTAAGAATTATTGATTTTCAGGCGTTTCGCCAATGGTGTTCACTTCCTCAGTAAAATCTTTAGGGGTTGGCAATTCATTCAATTCGCTGATTCCAAAATACTCCATGAACTTGGGGCTGGTTCCGTACAAAATAGGTCGTCCCACCGTTTCCGCCTTACCCTGAAGCTCAATCAACCCTTTGTCTAGCAATCGCTGAACAGCATAATCGCAATTTACACCCCGGATGTTTTCAACCTCCGACTTGGAAATAGGCTGTTTGTAAGCAATGATCGAGAGGGTCTCCATAGCCGACGTGGACAAACGCTTCTTCGATTGCTGCTTGAGCATGATGCCAATGCTTGCCTGATACGCAGGCTTGGTTAGGAACTGATACCCGCCTGCCGACTTCGATAACTGAAACGAATATTCGTCCGCCATGAATTTTTCTTCGATGCGATGAATGGCACTCATAACGTCTTCTTCCGGAACATCGGCGTTAAACATTTCTGACAAACAGGTTATCAGTTCAACCACTTTCGCGGGTGATGGAGAACAGAAGATCAAAGCCTCAATATGATTTTGCAGGAAGTCCACTCTTTGTCAGTTTAACAGGTTTAGTTTAACGAAGGAAGATAGAAATATTCTAATCTTGCTGCATCATTTTGGCTTCAATGGATTGCGTGGTATGCGGCACGGCAATCAGGCGTTCTTTCGGAATAAGTTTACCCGTGACCGTACAGATTCCGTACGTTCTGTTCTTAATCCGCACCAGGGCATTCTCCAGGTTTGTAATGTATTTTAATTGTCGCGCAGCCAATTGGCTCAGGTTTTCTTTCTCGGCCGTTTCGGCACCATCTTCCAATACTTTTGTATTGCCCCCGGAGGTCGAATCTGTACCTGCGTCGTTGTTGCGGTTCAACGTGTCTTTCAGGATGCGAAATTCTTCACGGGCCTTCTCCAATTTTCCTTTGATCAGGTTTTCAAACTCCTTCAGTTCTTCGTCCGAATACCGGGTTTTGTCCTCGGGAGTCGTCGAAGCTTTGGTCGATTTATGCGCAATGGGGCGCTGGGTTAGGGCAGGAAAGATACTAAGCTGCGGAGCGGTCTTGGGCAAGGCCATCGCTTCCTGCTTGCGCGATGCGGGAGTCGAGAAGATTCGCTTTACTTCGGGGGCTCTTGCAACCACTTTCTTTGCTATCTCTTTCTTAGGAGCAACTTTCCTGGCAGTCACGACCTTCTTTACAGCTTTCTTGGCGGCTTTTCTAGGCGCAGCCTTGGATCTAATTTGAGAGGATTTCTTTGTCTTACCGGCAGATTTAGCCTTTGCAGCAGGTTTCTTGGACTTCGCTGCAGATTTCTTATTCGTTTTGGCCATAAACAGTCCTTCGTTAAGGGTTTAAAAAAGATGCGCAAAAATACGGGGTAGACCCTTAAACAAAAAATGTATTTGAATTAATTCCCAATCTCCCAAAAGAGGCCAAGAACCGTCTTTTCAGTACCCCAAGGCCCTTTTTGAGAATGGATTGCTTTTTGGTTGGTTTAATGAAAATGAACGTATGAAGAAACTGCTCATTTCAGAAATTATCGGGTCGCGATAACAACTCTTTTTCTAAACGTGAGGACTTCCCCGGAGACGTCAAACACCTCTACCCAAATGGCATAATATCCCATTCTGGCCTTCCTTCCGTCGTCGCGGTCCCCATCCCACCGGAAGAAACCTTCAAATCCAAGGGTCTCATTGTTGGCAATCGTTCTGATGTCGTGGCCTTCCTGGTCAATTACTTTTATGTTGGCAATGTAGCCGGCGTGTTCAAAGGCATAGTTGATTTTTGCAAAGTCAGTCGATTCCGAGTTGGGAATAAAAACTTCCGGATCAATGGTGATCGTTCCCTGGGCAACAACTGTTTCGGGCCGGGCATTTGAATTGATATATCCCGGGGTGGCAAAACCGGACTGAGTGCTGGCCGATTTCCAATTTTGATAATCGTTACCGGGATCTGAAAATGAAATCCGTTCCAGGGAGACCCCTTCATCGTCTTTTATCAAATCGGAATGAAGATTCTTATTATACAGGAAATAATCAATAACCCTTCCGTTCTCATTCACTACAGCAATGGAGCCCTCGTCATCCGGCAGGCCTGGCAAACCGGTTTGAGTGAAATTTGTTTCAAGTCCCTGAGGGTAATTGTTCTTGAGAATGCCGGGATCCGATGTGAACACACGGTAGGTGTAGGGAGAGAGAATAAAATCAGTGGACGTTATTTCCTGAATGTTCTTCAACACGTTATTTTCAAAATTGGCTAGCTTCCATCCTTTCAAGTTGAGGTACTTGGGTGAACGATTGTAAACTTCAACGAAATCAACGCCATTCGGCCGTGGGTTAAAGAGAAGTTCGTTGACCAACACATCCAGGCTATCGGCTGGCTCTGGCAGGGCGAAGTCCACCTGGCTGGAGTCATCCTGAATGAGATTGCCGTTGCAATCGCGAACATCTCGTATGTTGAGTGTATACTGTTGTCTCCCGGTCAGGGGCTCAGCCAGGATGAGTTGAATTTGTCGCAAGGACCGGTCGGTAAAAGAGGATTGTGAAATGGAAACG
>Ga0193722_1000220_pt1 | contig 12737 bp, 17 predicted proteins | sample H2m1metaG_FD_143044 | JGI IMG/M metagenome (GOLD analysis project Ga0193722, IMG submission 143044) | Soil microbial communities from a riparian zone of the East river system, Colorado, United States - H2m1 | ecosystem: Environmental > Terrestrial > Soil > Riparian zone | place: USA: East River...
CAAATGACGCTCCCGGATGTGATTATGGCGCACAGTCTCGGGAGCGTCATTTGCTACGACGCATTTTCGCATGAGGACAAAAACGCATGTGCCGGGCGCTATTTAGTGACCTTCGGTTCACAAATCGCCAATCCGTTCCTCAAAGCCGCGCATTTCGACAACAAGATTGGCGGCGTCAATCAGAAGTATTGGTTCCATCTCTTTAACAAAAGCGATCCGGTTCTCGCTCATCGGATCGTTGATCGTGTTCCGAATTTTGAAGAAATTTCCTGGGACGATCCGGTCGCCGGCCATGATGCGGTCGTCGATTTGGACAAATTGCCCGGTCACGCTGGTTATCTCCAGCGTGATTTGACGTGGCAACGCGTTTATCGCGTACTCGCGCAACGGCCCGGTGTCCGCGCTTTGGCCAGCCGCAGCGCGCAATTCCAGAGCACGGTGCAACAACGCCGGCGGCGCGCATTGCTCGTCGGCATCAATAATTATCCTGATCCAGCATCGCGACTCGAAGGCTGTGTGAACGACGTCTTTCTCATGAGCAGCGTTTTGCAGGAAATCGGGTTTGACGCTGAAGATATCCGAGTAGTGCTTGACGAACGCGCCACGGCTGCTGCGATTCGCGAGCGGATCGACTGGCTGCTCGACGGCACGGCCGACGGCCACGAACGCGTGCTTTATTACAGTGGCCACGGCGCACAGTTGCCGGAATACAACGCGGCTGAGCGAATCGATCACGTCGAGGAATGCCTCGTGCCGTACGATTTTCATTGGACGAAAGACAGCGCTATTACCGACGACGATTTTCTGCGCTACTACAGCGCTCTCCCATACGCCGCAAAATTCTTCGCCGTCTTCGATTGCTGCCACTCAGGTGGCTTGACCCGGGATGGGGCGCGGAAGATTCGCGCCATCACTCCCCCGGATGACATCCGACACCGAATGTTGCGCTGGAATAAGGCGGAACAAATGTGGGAAGAGCGCGACCTGAGGAATCTCAACCCCGATTTCGGCGGTAGCCGCGATCTCCGTCAAAAATACATGGGGCGCAACGGCATCACGAAAAAACTGGGCACCGCAATGAGTCTTCGCGAGACGCAAAGTGCGACGCAGTACCGAAAAGCGCCGCGCGAACGACGCGGCCCGTACATGCCAGTGGTGCTGGCCGCCTGTGAGGAGGGCGGGTATGCGTATGAATATCACCACGGCACTATCGGGTATGGTGTGTTCACCTACGCGTTGGCCAAGGAATTTCGCAAAGCGCAGACGGCGCGCGAGAGGGATGTATCGTTCACCGAGCTGAGCGAACGCGTGAACGCGACGATGAAGACTCTCCGCTACGATCAAACCTCTGACATCAAAGGGCCAAAAGCGGCATGTCGCTCGCCTGTATTGGGATTACCGGCAAAAACGCGCTCTCGTTAGGCGGTAGCCGCTTGGTTTACCCGCCTTCGCACAGCTTCGGCGTGGCAGGCAGAGACACGGCTACAAGCTCGCCTCTATAATTGGATCGCTTTCATTGCGCCTAACCGATTATTTACGGAAGTATCAAACTGAGGACACTCTTATGCCATTAACTCGCCGCAATTTTCTCATCCGTGGTTCGCTATCGCTGGCTGCCGGAGCGCTTTCGTCGGTTCTCGTCGAAGCTAAAACCAGGGAAAACGCGCCTGCCGATTTCAACGACTGGGAATGGGTGCGCCGGCAGTTTGAACTGGCGCCTGATTATATTCATTTCGCATTGTTTTTTCTGGCCTCCCACCCGAAATCTGTGCGTCAGGCGATAGAGCAATACCGGGCGAAGATAGATGCAAATCCGTTGCTTACCGTTGAGGGCGCGATTTTCGTGCAGACCGACAAGAACATCCCATTGCAAGTCTGCCGTGCCATCGCCAACTACATCGGCGGCGACGGGCAGGACATCGCGCTGACCCAAAACACGACGACTGGTTTGGCCCTTCTCTATCATGGGCTGCCATTGCGCGAAGGCGACGAGATCCTGACCACTACGCACGATCACTATGTGCATCACGAATCCATCCGGCTCGCCACAGGGCGTTGCGGAGCGACCTGGCGCAAAATTCCGCTCTTCGATTCTTACGACTCGATTTCGCCGGATGAACTAGCCGAACGCATTCGCAAAGCGATCGGACCAAAGACGCGAGCGGTCGGCGTCACCTGGGTGCACTCCAGCAGCGGCGTGCGGCTGCCCATCGCCCGGATCGCTGAGACATTGGCGGAAGTAAACCGCAGCCGCGACGAAAAGGATCGTGTACTGCTGATCGTTGACGGCGTACACGGGCTTGGCGTGGAAGATCCAAAGATCACGGCGCTGGGATGCGACGCGTTTGCGGCTGGCACACATAAATGGTTGTTCGGTCCGCGGGGCACCGGATTCGTTTGGGCAAAGCCAGCGGTTTGGCAGAGGATGCGTCCAGTAATTCCATCGTTTAGTTCGCCGGACCTTTTCGCCGCGTGGGACGAGGAACATGAGCCGGCGCCTGCGGCGCGAGCGGCATGGTTTTCGCCGGGCGGGTTCCAAGCGTTCGAACATTTTTGGGCATTACCGCAAGCCATTCGGTTTCATCAAAACATCGGCTCGGCGCGAATCACCGCGCGGATACACGAGCTGAACGCCCAAATGAAAGAGGGACTTGCGGGCATGTCCCGTGTCCAACTCTATACGCCGCGCGATGAAAATCTTTCCGCCGGCATGGTCTGCTTCGATGTGAAAGGAACGAAACCGGAGGCGGTAGTAGAGCGTCTTCTCGCTCAGCGCATCGTTGCTTCCACGACTCCGTATCGCGTATCGTATGCGCGTGTGGCGTGCAGCATCGTTAACACGCCGCAGGAAGTCGAGACAGTGCTTCGAGCCATTCGTGAATTGGCGTAAGCGCATGTTGCGCGTCGCACAGAGACGCGGCTACAGGGGTTCTGGTGTTAACGCTTCGATGAATTCGCGAGGCGTCTCAGCATTGAGCAATGTCGATCGGATCGTCTCATCTTTAACCAGTCGCGCCAGCGTGCCGACGCAAACCAGATAGTCGCTGAGCAAGCGTTCGGGAACGGCGATTACGAAAATGAGATTCGCACGCTGTTGATTTTCGCCGAACGGAATGCCGGCACGGCTGCGCCCGACGCCGATCACAATTTCATCAACCAAATCCGTGCGCGCATGTGGAAACGCGACGCCGTTTTCGACGACGCTCGGATGCGTCTGCTCACGCGCGACCACTTGTTCCAGAAAAGCTTCGGGTTTGGCGATTTTCCTGCCGCTGATCTCGGACGCGAGCACGTCCACAATCTCGCGAATCGCATTCGCCGGTTTTCGCGAGCGCAACCGGAGGATCACCTGTTGTTCCGTTAGCAGATCTGCGAGGGCAATAGGCATTAAGGGGTGGAGAGATTTATTGGATTATGCGGCAAACGCAGTTATCCAGTTAAATAACAAGGTGTGGCAACTCAAGATACAGCTGTAGCGCCGAAAGAGGAACGGACAGTTTCCTTCCAGCGGAGCCTTTACGATCCGGGCTATGTCAACGCCATGTCGCATTTTTATCGGGGCGAACTGGGGCGGATCATGGTGTGGCGGCAACGGCTGGATATGACGACAAACTGGGCCATCACCAGCAGCACCGCCATTATTACAATCGCTTTTTCCACGCGCGCCGTGCCGCACATCATTTTCTTTTTTAACCTGGCCATCGTTGCTGTGCTGCTCTGGATCGAATCGCGCAGATACCGTTTTTACGACGCCTTCCGCGCCCGCGTCCGCATGCTTGAAGCGCATTTTCTTGTCCCGATGGTCATGGAAAATCGCGAGCTGCTTCAGGGCGAATGGAAAAAGCTCGTATGCGAAGATTTGATTTTGCCCTGCTTCAAGATCACGAAACTGGAAGCAATCGGGCGCCGGATGAAACGGAATTACATGTTCATCTTCATCCTGATTTTGATCGCGTGGCTGACAAAAATCTTTTTGCACGCCAGCGAGCCGATCAACGATGTCGTATCGTTTTATCGGGCGCTGCGGATCGGACACATCCCGTCGTTTTTTGTGGCGATGGTTTTCGCGGGCACGTTTATCACTGTCATTTCCATCACCATTTACGTCAGTAAACGTTCCTCCGGCGAAATATCCGAGTTCGGCACGCATCGCTCGCTCTGGCGCATTTAAGGCGTGCCAGGGCGACAGCAATCGTGCTACAACGAATTCATGAGGACCTTGACCAGCTATCTCAGCAGATTTCTTCTGATTCTTATCTTCTTCGCTGCAGTCTCGCTAGCCAACGCCGCGGCTCACCCAGGTGGCCGTCTCATTGTGATCAGAGTGGCGAACTTCGGCTGGAACGTTGCCGCCAATCTGAAGATCGATGGCCAAACCGTTGGGAACATTGTCCAGGGTCGCCGATACGATCACCACATCTCGGCCGGGCGGCATGTTCTGACGGTTTCAGCCGTGCCAAACAACGACATGCGCCAGCCAACCTCGATCACTGTAAACGTGCGGCCGGGCGGAACCTACATCTTTACCGCGCTATGGGATTCCGACCACGTCTATCTCCGGCCAACGACCTTGTCGCCTGCTGAGATGGCGAAATTGGGGCTTTAAGAAGAGCTATTTAATCTTCGCCAGAATCCCTTCCATCTCGTTCCGGCGAAACGCGCGCAACGTTTGGCCTTTGACGTTACCGAGTGAACCCACCTTAAGCATGAACGCGCTCATGGTCTCATCATCCGGCGCCTCCACAATGACCACTGCATCGTAAGCGCCCATTGTCCAGTATTCCTCGACGATCTTCATTCCCATCTTCTTCGCCTCGGCGATGGCAGCGTCGCCGCGTTTCACTGTGTCTTGAATGTTGCGAATGCCCTGGTCTTTAAACTGAATCAGACAGACATAACTAGCCATATTGTGTTACTCCTTTTGTGTGGTTGTGGACTGAAACGGTAGTGCGAATCCCTGCCTCCGCAAAAACTGGTAACGTCTGGAGCGCGGGCGAATTTTACTCGGCCGGTTCGGTCTCGTGAAGGCGACCGTAATCCACCGTGAGCTGTCCGCGGCCTGACTGGGTGTAGATCTCAACGAAGCGTTCGCCGAAGCGGAGATCGCGCCAGCTGTAATCGTGCTGCGCTTGAACGGGAGCAGCAATAATAGGATCAATGCCTGAAACTGAAACCGCGAACAGCGAGCGACTTGCTTCGAGCGATTCGAGCGTCGCGCCGTACAACGGGCTGCTCTTGTCGATCACATGCCGTAGCGTCAATGCTGCCGGAAATAGGATTAATTTATCGAAGTGTAGCTTTAGCGTGTAAAAGTATCGGAAATCGCCACCTTCCACCAACGGCTCATCCCGCATGAACATGATGCGGAACTCGGTATCGACGATGCTGTGCTGGTGTTGATTGCCGACGCGCACCATGAGCGTGGGCTGGCCATTCAATCGACCGATCACCAAGCATCTGCTAAACGCGATGCGCGCCACCGGGCGCGAGAAGCGGACAAAAATTATTCCGGTAACAACCGCGAGCAAAAAGATGCCGCTCATGATTTCGATCATGCTGACCACGTGCCCGTACAGCGTCTGCGGATACATGTGGCCGTAGCCGACAGTGGCCAGAGTTTGGACGCTAAAGAAGAAGCAGTCATAAAACCACCGGCCACCGGTGGTGCCTGCAATACTGTTAGGATCGACAGCGTAAAGCGTGGCAAACAACAGGTTCAGCGTGATGTAAAAGGCGCCGACCAACGCGGCAAACTGCGGCCACCGTAAAGCAAGCAGCCATTGATAAACGTCTCGCCACTGCCAGCCGCCAATGTTGACTTTAACAAACTCCACCTGACCGGAGTGGACGGAAACCCGGCCTGGTTTCCGCTTTGTTGGCTTCTTCTTCATCTCGTCTCGTGAACTAGATCCATGGCCGATGTAGCCACGGCCCTGTGGGCCGTCTCACTATTTAAAGTACCGTATGGGTCAACCGGTCAACGAAATATAGTATGGGGACGGGACGCCCTCGTCCCGAAAACGAAAACATAACCGCGCATTCGGCCCGGGGCGGGCCGTCTCCAAGCGATCGCAACGAAACCGCGTTTGTTTCGTGCCTGGACCGCAACTAGCTCAATCTAACGTGGAGACAAACTTCGAGATCGCTTGCAAGATTCTTTGATCCACTCCTTCCTGCGTTTCGCCTGTTGCCTGGAGCTGGCGCTTCGGCACACGCAAGGAATGGTCGCCACCCTCGAGGACGTGCAAGAAATTCACCGCTTTCATCTCGGCTCGCACTCGCTCCAGAAGATCCGGCGGACACAGCGAATCGCGCGTGCCTTGGACAAACACGATGGGCGTGGTTAGCGCGCGCAAAACTTCGTCGCGAACTTTTGTGCGATCGCCCATGGCCCAGAGCGGATAGCCAAGACAAACCAGGCCTTCGACTTTTTCCTCGAGCGACACGTGACATCCGATACGGCCGCCCATGCTTTTGCCGATAAGGAATGTCGAGTCCGATTGATGTTTCTCTCGCGCCTCTTCCAGCGCCGCCCGATGCGCTGCGATGAGTTGTGGCAACGGATCGGGCCGTTTCCGCCCAGCGCGCATGTAATCGTAATCGAAAGTCTCAACCTCACCGATCTCCGACAAACGCCGTTTCCAATCTTGCATCCACGGATGCGAAGAAGGCGCACCCGCCCCTGGAGCGAAAAGAATCAAACACCGGCTCACGGGAGTTTCTTGTGCAAAACCTCAGTCCAACACCGCTGTCGCTTCAATCTCTATGAGAAATTCTGGATCTGCCAGGGCGGAGGCGCCAATCCAGGTACTTGCCGGGGGATTTTCCGCAGAAAAGAATTCTCTCAAAGCGATGCCCACCGCTGTTCCGCTCTCGGCTTGATAGTCCACGACGTAAATCCGCAGAGCAACAACGTCTTTTAACGTGCCGCCAGCCCCTTCCATTGCTTTTTCAAGGTTACAAAATGCCTGCCTCGCCTGCTCAAGAACGCTGTCCCCGCCAACGATGTTCTTTTTGGCGTCCCAAGCCGTCTGTCCAGAGACGAACACCATCTTTCTCCCGCTAGCAATCACCACCTGGGAAAACCCATGCGGCAAGCTCGGGAACAGACTATTCGGGTTAATGTATTCTTTTGGCATAAGTCACTGGCGCTTGAGCCGGCTGGTTAGCTAGTCGACCTGATCTGCGGAGCACTCGGTGCACGAGGTGATCGACGCAATCGTGTGAGCAGGATAAATGAAGTGATCAACGAGATGACAAACACGCCGATCGACACCACAAACCCAATCAGTACAACCGGCACCCAGTGGTAGGAGAGCGGAACGGTCATCAGCCAGAAGCAATAGCAGGTCGAAATCAGAGCAAGCACGCCGATCAGCCCGGCGATTTTCAAAACCAGTTTGGTTTTCATAACTCACGGAACTGTTTCATAAACTCATGGCTGCTCGGGGTGGAACGATTTATTGCGTGGCACCTTTAGCTTTCTTTGCAAACTCTTCCCACGGTTGCAGTTTCCAAGGATGCATTTCGTATACAAAAATTCCAGACTTTACTGCCGGGTCGTTTGCCACGATCGCCTTCGCCTCTGCCTCGTCAGAAACTTCCAGTAAGACAGCTCCACCTGCATTGTCGGTAAGGGGACCGGCTAGCCTCATGGAACCCTTGATATAAAGACTTAGCATGTACTTTCCGTGCTCTTTGAGTGGTTGCTCCATTACCGATTTTCCAGTCAACCACGCGGGACCCGGCCGATACACGACAAGGTAAGTTGCTTTGGTTGCTGTTTGCTGCGGATTGACCGTTTCGGTGGGGCTCTGTGCCGGGCAGTACATCGGCGCAAGGCTAAGCACGAGAAACAAGATGATCGAAGCAACTGTGATAACCATGGGTCTAACGAAGACAAGCTGAGCGATCGTCATCGTGGTCGAGCTCCGTTCCACGTGAAGCTGTTTTAATCAACTGAAACGTAAACATCGCACAAGGGGGGTGGCGGTTCGCTCGGGCGCTTCGCTGGGCGATTTGCCGCCTCCGTGAATACATGGCAACAAAAAAGCCAGAGACAATGCCCAAATACAGTAAACGCAAAAGCAAAAGCACGGTCATTTGGGACACGAAATAACCGTATCTTGAGCCGCGACGATTTGCCACTGACCATTGCGCTTTAGCCACGTGTCAGTCCACACCTGACATCGCATTGCCTCCTTGCCGTCTGCTCCCTTGCGGATGCGGCTTTCTGATCCGTAGGCGATGGCAATGGAGTCTCCGAAGAACCGCACCTTAACGTCACCGAGCTGACAGTCGCGCGCGAGAGCCTTGGGATCGATCGATATGGCTTCGACCTTGTCGTAGCGATGACCGTCGGTTGCCGTTCCTTGAAAGTCGTCTGCTATAACCGTCTTGAGGTCAGGCTGAGGACTACAGCTTGAGCTGGCCCATTTGGCCTCTATAGCGATGATGAATTTGACGGTGGAGTCGTCCGGCGACCCCCATCTGCTGTCCTGCGCAATGCTTGATGCTGTGAAGTAGCCAAGAAAGGAGATCGTAGCAATGAAGAGCATAGTACGTGACATATATCCTCCTAATGGAACTGCCGAGTTAACAAGAGCCATAGTTTTACCTAGCGGAATTTCGGGTATAGCTCCGTGAGAGGAATCTTCACGTGCTCAGTCAATAATGACGACGACGCCCGTTGGCTCGCCCAGCAACTCCACCGTTCGTTCGGCAGCTCTGTCGATGTGAACCCGAGGTTCCGCGGGTGGTTGCTGCTGGTTATAGGTGCCGGGCCCGTAAAACTGTCCATAGCTCAGCACAACGCCGCCCTCGGCGAGAACGGAACGCTCCAGTTCTGCGACAGCCAGGGCATCGGGCCCATCAGGTAATTGCCAGGCGACGCTTTGAGCCAGGATTTTCGGGGACCCACTCCGCCGCGCGGCCTCGATCAGGTTCTGGTTTCCCTCGGTTCGGATACGGGCGTTCAGACCTGCGTGTTTGCTGATCTGCGCCACATCATCCGGCAGATCGGTCAGCTCATTCAGTATGACGTCCGGTTTGAAATCACGAACCGCCTGGATAAGTGCCTCCCGGTCGAAGACATCACAAAGAATCGGTTCGGCACCAAGGTGCTTCAGTAACTCCGTCTTGCTGGGCGAACGCGTCAGCCCACCGACTACGTGCCCGGCCTGAACCAACCGGGGAATCAGCCGCTGCCCAATCACCCCGGAGGCGCCGGCAAGAAATATTCTCATACCGTCACGGTAAACCTCGCCTCGTGACGATGGCAAGCGACACATCATGGTCGTGCTGTCGTCTACGTGTGATCTCGGCAAGCCCGCATTGGCGATCCGCGATGCCGTGAGTGCAAGCCCACACGCAGGATAACAGCATTTTGCTCTTCGGCGCATGCACAAGCCATCGGCAGCACCACGAGACGTTAAGTGCTATCGCGATGAGGCAACAAATGGAAGGAAGAGGCTTCACGTCTAACGAGACACAAGATCAGCCATCGCTGGCGACGGCGCATGTGGCCGCAGGTTGAGTGTGGAAATCATCGAAAGCGGGAACGTGGAGCGGCCAGCGGTTGGCTGAGGGAATGTGGTTTTGTGGGCTCGACGCGAGGCGTGGCCGGACGCTCTGATATCGGGCGATGGGACTTGCAAAGAGAACCAGCGCGAGACGAACCGGCAGGACTCGAGCGATGCAGTGGGGACCAACCCCGATTGAAGGCTGAGTGAGTCTGACGGATGAACCCTCGTGGAGTGAGCCACCAACTTTACTTGGTGAAGCTCAGCTCCGGATGTCTGCGTGTAGCGAGAGTTCGTCAGAAGCCGGCCACGCCTTGCGTCGAGAGAGAGAAGCATAAAACAATCAACCTTAAAAAGGAGCAATATCATGACCAAGAACAAAGGTCGAGTGGTAGGACTTGATGTGCACCCGGACAGTTTTGCCGGGGCGGTAGTGGAAGGAAGTGATCCGGCCCAAGCGCGGGTGTTGAGTAGTTCAACCCGGGTGGAGCTGGAGCAATTGGAGCAGTGGGCGTTGCGTCACACGTGCACAGAAGACAGGCTGGTATTGGAAGCCAGCGGCAATGCGTTTGCGGTAGCGGCGCGGTTGCGCACGATCGGGCGTAAGGTGGAGATCCTGGACAGTCATCGCGCGGGCAAGGTGGGCAAAGTCTACTGCGCCAATGATCGGGTGGATGCAGTCAAAATCGCGCGCATTTATTTGAGCGCGCTCTCGCCTATTGTGTGGCAACCGGATGAGAAGACCCTGGAGCGGCGCGAGGTGTTCAGCGCCTATCAGGCTGTGGTGAAGGAATCAACTCGGGCCAAACAACAGTTGCGCTCGATGTTGAATGAACATTGTGTGCGTCTGGAGAAGGGCTTCCGCCTTTGTCATCCCAACGCGATCAGGCGCTTGGTTGCGCTGCGGGAATGGACGCCGGCCCGCACAATGTTGTTGCAACAATTGCATGGCACTCTGGTGGCCGCGCGAGCGCGTCGCACGCTGCTGCGCCGACACATGGCCCAGGAGATCGTGGCCGAGGAAGCGCTGCTGCGATTGACCCGACTGTGCGGCATCAATCTGGTTACTCTTTACGGAGTGGTGGCGGCGGTAGGCGATGTGCGTCGCTTCAGTCACAGCAAAAAGTTGGTCGCTTACCTTGGTCTCAACCCGAGTGTGTCGCAGAGCGGCAACTTCGAAGGCAGCGGAGCACTCAAGCGGCATGGAAGAGGAGCACTGCGAGCGTTGCTCATCCAATCGGGCAAGAAGCTGCTGGAAGTAAATAATCCGCTGCAGAAGTGGGGACTGGCCGTGGCGGCACGGCGCGGACGAAACAAAGCGGCCGTGGCCGTCGCGCGAAAACTCTGCGTTGCGCTCTGGCATGTCTTGATGGGACACACCATCGGCGTGCTTGAGCGACTCGACACGCTCGAAACAAAACTGAGCAAGTTCGCCACCGAGCTCGGACCTGTCGCCCTTGCTGCCTTCGGCTACAACAACAAAGCGGAGTTCGTAGAGAAGAAACTTTATGTGTTACGCAGCTACCCTTGACCTAACCACATGTCTGCATCGCCTGGTTAGATGGCAAGCGATCGTCCAACATAATCGACACGATGTTCTAAATCCGACCGCCTTCGGAAACAAGCTTGGCCCGCCGTCGGACTTAGGATAAGGAAAGGCGAGGAAACGCGCGCGAGAGCATGAATCTCGAGATGCCGCTAAACATGAGGCTGATGCCGATTAATGTTCCAAGCACCCAGGCTGAATTCGACGGCCAATGAGCCCAAATCAGATATCCGAGGATCAGCGTCACGATCCCATCGAACAGCACCCAGACAGCGTGCCGTGCACGGCGAATATGGAAATAGAAAGCAATTTCCACCACTCCTTCACAACCCAGAAAGATGGCTAGAACAATAGTAGCAGTGGCGACGCCTAACAGCGGATGCGTCACCATGTAAAAACCGGTGAATCCATAAAACACGGCCAGCAGCAGCTTCCAAATTGCCCCGCCGATGCTGTGGGAGTGAAAGATGAAGATCAGATGCGCAACGGCCGACAATAATATGAGCCAGCCGAGCACAATCATGATTCCGATCGAGGTCGCCAGCGGCAGAGCGATTGCCAAAAGACCGCACACGAACATGATGACGCCCCAGACCATTGACCAGCGGATAGCCATTCTTTCTTCGCTAACTGTTGTTTCTGAATTCATATTTGTAATTCAAATGGTTTTGCCTCAGCCTAAACATCTACTGATCTGAGCGTGCCGGTAGCCGCATTGATTGTCAAAGCCTGACGTCCGACAACCGTTCTCCCACCAGATCATATCCGTCATAGCGAATCTTGTGCTCGATAAAGCGCTGAACAATCCGCCTGGCGACGACCGGGTCGCAATTGCTTAGGCTCACGTAGTCAGCCAGTGAGCTTTCCGCTTCTGAGCCGTCCCGGGGGACGTCACTCATCTAACGAGAAGGAGCTGAGCCACCGCTGGCGGGAGCGAGCGTGGCAAACACGGAGGACTGTTTCATAAAACTAAACGTGGACTTCACACCGGCCAACGGTTGGCTCGAGCGATTGGTTAGATGAGTGATCATCGATGTAACGTGTGACGTGGTAGTGAAATGACTTCACCCTAGTCGAGTCTCACACCGATCGGACGATCTGGATCACAGGAGTCTTCATCCCAGGCGGGATCGCTCTGCACTGCACCGCGCGTGGACTGCGCGGTCACGACGCGCTCTCCAGGGTGGAGAATGTCCGTGTGTGATCCGTAATAGGTGCGTTCCTGCACGTGGCCAAACCAAAACAGCGCCATGAGAGCAGCAACGACAACCAGACCGGTGATGCTCGCAATCTTTAGCCAGCGTGATGCGCGAGTCATCTAACGAGACCAAGATGAGCGACGGCGGACGAGGCCGCGCGTCGCTCGGAGTGGAAATGTGGAAGTCATCTCAAAAGTCGAGCGTACGGCGGTTCGCCGTCCGCTCCATCGCCTGGTTAGGCGTTTTCATCTCTGCTCCGGCGAAAAGCACGCAGACTCGGATCGAGCTTTACCCACGGGAGTTTGTCTTCTGTCCATATTGCTGCCTCCGGGTGAAAGGTCTTAGGATCATCGAGCGACGCTACGGTCACGTCCATCCATTCAGAACTGACTTCGTCCTGGATAAACAGAGGCGTGCCACAACAAGAGGCGAACGAGCGTAATCGGTCTGCATATGAGACTCTACGAAGTT
>Ga0193722_1000225_pt1 | contig 12664 bp, 15 predicted proteins | sample H2m1metaG_FD_143044 | JGI IMG/M metagenome (GOLD analysis project Ga0193722, IMG submission 143044) | Soil microbial communities from a riparian zone of the East river system, Colorado, United States - H2m1 | ecosystem: Environmental > Terrestrial > Soil > Riparian zone | place: USA: East River...
TTTTGTGGATGTAGCGGACCGGTTGTCGACAACGTCCTTCCATTATTGGAAGCGCGGCGGGCGCATGAATTTAATTAAATTGGTCGCACACGTAGGAGAAATCGTCCTGCGAGTGGCCGTCGAAACCTAACAATAAAAACCCTATGGATAAGAACCTGGAGAAAGTGAAATTGCTGGCGCGCGATCTGCGCGATGGGAAACAATTCCCCCGCAGCCCGCGCCAAACGCTGGCCGGCTACGTATTGGCGGCGCGCGCCGTGGACAAATGTCGCGCAGTGCTTGCAGGCTGGGAAGGGGAGTACCATTCCAATTGTCCGCTCGATCAACGCTGGCTGAAATTTGCCGAAATTGATTATGATGACTTTCGGTCGTTCGTTGCCACCGGCGCCACCGACGATGAGATTGCCGGGTGGATCGGCGAACACGCTAAGAAGCGTTCGCGGGCCGAAATCATTGCGTGGAATAACAAAGAGCGGGACCTCCATTTGAGTGACTTGCCTTTGGAGCTCCAGGAGTACATGGAGGATTATATTCAGAAGTTCATTCCGCGTAACAGAGTGGTGCATCACTGGTTCGACGTGTACGACTTGGAAGAAGAACGAATCTGAGCGAGTGCAGCAGACAATTCCGTCTGCGAATATATTGATGCGCTGACAGGTCCCGCAGGCAAGATTGCCTGTGGGAAGGACCCGACCTTGAAAAGTACTGTTCAAGCATCATCTGAAGTATCCGGCATGGTGGAGCATCTTTTTCGTCGCGAAGGCGCAAAGATGGTTGCCATTCTCACCAGAATCTTTGGCATCGAACATCTCAATCTCGCGGAAGACGTCGTTCAGGAAGCGCTGGCACGGGCTTTGCAAACCTGGCCATTCTATGGAGTCCCGAAAAATCCCTCGGCCTGGATTATGCGCGCGTCGCGTAATCTCGCGTTGGACGTTGTTCGGCGACGAAAAGTATTTCAAAACAAACAGGCAGAAATCATTCGTCTGATGGATCGCGACGGCGCCGCGCTCGACGAAGCGATTTTCTCAGAAGACGAAATTAGCGACGATCATTTGCGTTTGATGTTCGTCTGTTGTCACCCAGCTATTCCAGCGGAAGCGCAAGTCGCACTCGCGTTGAAAACGCTTTGCGGCTTCAGTGTCGGGGAAGTAGCTCACGCATTTCTAACCACGGACTCCGCAATCGCCAAGCGATTGACCCGGGCAAAACAAAAAATCCAGCACGCGCGGATCCCGTTTGAAATTCCCGCAGGCGGAGAATTGGAACAGCGATTGGATAACGTTTTGCAATCGCTTTACCTGTTGTTCAACGAAGGCTACAAAGCGTCGAGCGGGGAAAACCTTGTTCGCGAGGAGCTCTGCGAAGAAGCAATTCGTCTCGCGGAATTATTGGTGGCACATCCGGCCAGCAATCAGCCGAAGACGCACGCCTTGCTGGCGTTGATGCTATTGAATGCCGCTCGCAATCCAACGCGACTGGACAGCGAGGGCAATCTGCTGCGCCTGCAAGACCAGGATCGGACGCGCTGGGATAAATCAAAGATTTCGCGCGGAATGTTTCACTTCGCGCAATCCGCGGCAGGTGACTACCTCAGCGAATATCACCTTCAGGCGGGGATCGCCGCTTGTCACTGCGCGGCAGAGGACTACGAATCTACCGATTGGGCGAAGATCCTTTCGCTTTATGATCGGCTCATTGAATTGGATCAATCGCCGGTCGTAGCTCTCAATCGCGCCGTCGCCATCGCAAACATCCGTGGACCAAAAGCCGGGCTCCAGGCTGTACGGCGGGTTCGCGATCTCAGTAAACTGAGTTCCTATTACCTGCTTTATGCCGTGCTCGGTGAATTCGAAATGAGGTCTGGTAATCTGCAAGCCGCTGCCGAGCAGTTCCGTCGATCGTTTGAGCTCGCGGAAACGAAATCGGAGCGAGCCTTTCTTTTGAAGAGACTGCAGCGCTGCGTCGACGGGCACACGACTTAGCCGGAAAAATTTGTCCTTGAGTCGGCTCGGTCATTCGTCGTATCTCCAAATCACACATCCGTAGAAAGGAAAAAGCATGAGCAAATCAGAGAATAAACAAGCAGCAAGCATCGTTTGGTTTGAAATTCCAGCCGACAATCCAGAACGCGCCAAGACGTTCTATAGCAATTTGTTTGGCTGGAGCATTAATCCGTTTCCCGGGGGAGACGGTTACTGGCACATCGACACCGGTGGCGCTGATGACAGTCCCGATGGCGCGCTAAAGGGACGCAAACATCCGCAAGAACCAATCGTTAACTACGTCAGCGTGGATTCGGTCCCCAACTTTTCCAAAAAGATCGAGAAACTCGGTGGCAAAATCTGCATGGCAAAAACAGCGGTGCCACAGATGGGTTATTTCGCTGTGTGCCAGGATACCGAGGGCAACTCGTTTGGAATTTGGGAGAGCGATGCGAATGCAAAATAATTGTCCCAAACTCGACCACTAGTTCGTTGTACTTCGAAACAACAAGAACTCACAACTACGAAAAAACTATGCAGAATATGAATACACAAAAGCAAAACGGTTACATGCTGCTTTTCCGCAGCGATGAATGGTATGAGGAGCTCTCGCACGACGAGATCCAGAAAGTCATCAGTCAGAACAACGATTGGATTGAAGGATTGATCGCGCAGGGCAAAGCTAAACCCGGCCACGCACTCCAACGCAACGGTGCGACCGTTTCGGGGAAAACCGGACGGACCGTTTCGGATGGACCTTTCGCTGAATCCAAAGAAGTCCTTGGTGGATTCTTGCTATTGGATGTCGAAACGATCGCAGAAGCCATTGCCATTGCCCAAAGAAGCCCCACTCTTGCGTATGGCACTTCGATCGAAGTCCGTCCTGTGGCTGAAGAATGTCCGCTCGATGTTCGCGCACGTGAATTGGCGCGCCAGGAGCAGTTCGCGACTGCGTGAATTTTAGAGACTCAAGATCAACCATCAACCAACAACACAGAACATGAGTACACAAAACCAAAATCAAAATGGATATATGTTGCTATTTCGCGGCACCGACCTGCGCAAAGGTCTTTCGCCGGAGGAACTGCAAAAAGTCACGGACAATTGGATGGCGTGGTTCAAGCGCTTAACTGAAGAAGGCAAAGCGGTGGCTGGAAATCCTCTGGAACGCGAGGGGAAAATCGTTACGGGCAAGGACCGTATCGTCTCCGATGGTCCTTTCACCGAATCCAAGGAAGCAATTGGAGGTTATTTCCTTCTCGATGTCCCGACGTTGGATGAAGCGATTGCCATTGCAAAGGAATGTCCCGGCTTGCCGTACGGCATTCGTGTGGAAGTCAGACCCGTCGCAGGTGAATGTCCCATTGCTGCGGATATCCGAGCGGAAGCGCTGTTTGCACAAGTCTAAGTCAACGCGACCAGGGGATATCCATGGCTCATTATGTTGATGGATTTGTCATCCCGCTTCTGAAGAAGAACCTGGACGACTATCGTCGCGGGGCGCAGAAGGCTGGCAAAATATGGCGAGAACACGGCGCGCTCGAATTCCGCGAGTGTGCCGGCGACGATTTGAACATCAAAATGGGAAAGCCATTTCCGCGCGGAATCAAAACCAAGCCCGGCGAGACGGTATTGTTCTCCTACATCGTGTTCAAGTCGCGTGAACACCGTGATCGCGTTAACGCAAAGGTGATGAGAGATCCGCGTTTGGCGAGGTTGATGAAATCTCCAATGCCTTTCGATGTGAAGCGCATGCTCTACGGCGGATTCAAGACCATCGTAGAAGCCTGAGCTTCCAGGCAGGGATTTAGGCGCGGGACGGCAATCCAGCTTCCCTAAACACGCCAATCTCTGCCCTGTGGAGGATCGATCTAATCAGGCAAGTGGCTGTACTAAATGTTGCTGACTGGATATTGAACAGAGATGCCTCAAGGATTCTTTTGTTCACCACATATCAGAGTTGAATTGGGCTGGGTATCCATTCTCTATGACAGATTACTTATTCCACTACTGCAACTTAAGTGTGATTTTATGCAACATCACGAAAATCCGATGTGGGACTTAGTCGGTTCGAGGATTCCTGTCGCAGCACAATCGATAAATCAAGCGTGGTGTCCTGAATACGGCGACTCGTTCGTCATATTAAGGTGAAACTAATAACGCGGCCAAAATAACGGCGAACAAATCCCATGTGCCCTGTATGTGTAGCAAACGTGATGCTGGCCGCAGCTGGTGCGACTTCAACTGGCGGGCTGGCCGCGTTTGCGGTCCAACGATTCTTTTTTCAACCCGACCGAAATCATCAGACAAACGAAACAAGACAAAATGAAAATCGAGACATTGGAGATAGACAAAAGCGAAATGAATCCTTCCAAAGTTGCGTCAGAAGCTGAGTGGCTGGTTGCGCGCAAGGATCTGCTCACGCGGGAAAAAGAGCTGACACGATTGCGTGACGAAGTGAGCCGCCATCGGCGCGAATTGCCATGGGTTAGGGTGAAAAAGCAATACGTTTTCGATGGACCAAACGGCCAGGAAACTCTGATGGATCTCTTCGATAGCCGCAGTCAGCTGATTGTTTATCACTTCATGTTTGGCCCCGATTGGGATGAGGGTTGCAAGAGCTGCTCATATCTGGCGGACCATTTTGATGGCGCAAACTGGCATCTCCCGCATCGTGATGTTTCCTTCGCGGTCATCTCTCGCGCGCCTTTGCCGAAACTTGAAGCCTACAAAAAGCGAATGGGTTGGCGGTTCAAGTTGTTGTCGTCCTACGGCAACGATTTCAATTTTGATTATCACGTCTCGTTTACGAAGGAGGAGGAGAAGAAGAACGAAGCCTATTACAATTACGGCAAGGGAGAATTTATTTCGGATGAGCTTCCCGGGTTGAGCGTCTTCTACACGGACGAGAACGGAGAGGTCTTTCACACCTATTCCACGTATGGGCGCGGGCTCGACATTCTGGTGGGCGCTTACAATTTTCTCGACTTGGTCCCAAAGGGTAGGGACGAGGACAACTTCGACTTTTCAATGGAATGGGTCCGCCGCCACGACCAATATTGAGTAACGTACAAGAGAAGGAGTCAGTAATGAATCGCATAACGCACTTTGAGATTTACACGGATGACCCGAAAGCAGCGCAGCCATTTTATCAGGATGTTTTCGGTTGGAAGTTCCAGAAATTCGAGGGTGGCCCGATCGAATACTGGCTGGTGACGACCGGCGACGATAAGGATCCGGGAATAAATGGCGGCATCACGCGTCCGCGCGAAGGCCAAAGCTCAGGGACGCTGAACACGATCGCGGTCGAGTCGCTCGATACAACGATTAGCAAGATCGAGCAGCGCGGCGGAAAAATCTGTGTGCCAAAGATGGCGATCCCTAATGTCGGCTGGCTCGCCTATGCCGCAGATCCCGCTGGCAATGTCTTTGGAATCATCGAGCCGGATACCGAGGCAAAGTAGAAAGAATCATGCAACATCGGCTTGGCGAATATCAGGGCAGGGAATGAACATGGAAACACCTTTCACCGGTGGATGCTCGTGCGGCGCGATTCGTTATGAATGCACGGCCGAACCAATCATGATGTTCAAATGCCATTGTCGCGATTGTCAGCAGGCGACCGGGGGTGGATTCGCTCCGGGAATGTTGCTGCCGCGAGCGGCATTTCGGTTGACCCGCGGACAATTGCGTTACCACTTGACGCCCAGCATCAGACGCGGGAAGCACCAGCGGGGTTTTTGTTCGGAATGCGGATCTCGAATTACGGGAGGCGAATTCGAAGGAGGGGACTCGCCGTTTATCGGAATCCTGGCAGGCAGCCTCGATGATCCGAGTTGGTTTCAGCCGCAAATGGACATTTTCGTTTCGGATGCGCAGCCGTGGGATCAGATGGACCCTAAAATTCCAAAATTCGAGCAATACCCGCCAATACAAACAAAGGAGTAAATAAGATGCAAAAAATAATCCCATTTCTGTGGTTCGATACTCAAGCCGAGGAGGCGGCGAAATTTTACACCTCCGTTTTTGAAAATTCTAAGGTTGGAAAAATTCTTCGCTACGATGAGGCGGCAGCAAAGGCCGCCGGGGGACCGGTGGGAGCGGTCCTAACTATTGAATTCGAGATCGGAGATCAAAAATTCACGGCTCTGAATGGCGGTCCGGAGTTCAAATTCAATGAGGCGATCTCGTTTGTAGTGAACTGCGACACGCAAAAGGAAGTCGATTATTTTTGGGAAAAACTGACCGCCGATGGCGGACAGGAATCACATTGCGGTTGGTTGAAGGACAAATTTGGTGTGTCGTGGCAGATCGTTCCGACGGTTTTGATTGAGATGTTGCACGACAAGGATTCCGAAAAATCCGAACGCGTTATGAAAGCGATGCTTCAAATGCAGAAGATCGACATCAAAACGCTAACGGAAGCGTACGCAGGGAAATGAAATCCAAGCCGCGAACGATTGACGAATACCTCGCAGGCGTAAACGCTGATCAACGCATCGCTCTCGAGAAACTTCGCAAGACGATCCGCGGAGCCGCGCCCAAGGTTGAGGAGTGCATCAGTTATGGAATTCCTGCGTTTCGCCTGAGTGGACGGTCGCTGGTTTTCTTCGGCGCATGGGCGAATCATTGCTCGTTTTACCCAGGAAGTTCGGCAACATTGAAAAAATTTCGAAGGGATCTAAAAGGTTTTCAGATTACCAAAGGTACAATTCGCTTTTCGCCCGATAACCCGCTGCCGCTGGCGCTGGTGAAAAAACTGGTCAAAGCACGGATAGCGCAGAACCGGGTTTAACAAGCCGCATGCCGAAATTCAGCCCACGCCGTTTAGCACAGCGATCATATGAAGCTTTTGCCGCAGGCGATCGGAAATTTTTTGAGCAGCACCTTGCCGAGGATTTTACTTTCTCCAGTCCACTCGATGTGGGGCTTGATCGTGCTGGATACTTCGCAAGATGCTGGCCTGGAGCCGGGCATGGTCAAAAGTTCAATTTTTTGCGGTTGATCGAACACGACGATGAAGTGGTTGTCACCTATGAAATGACGAAGCCGAATGGAGAGAAAGGTCGCAATACGGAAATCCTGCGGATTAAAGACAACAAGATTGTCAGTGTAGAGGTCTATTTTGGTTGGGACGTTGTGCCGAATCATTAAATCACTAGGAAGAGAAACATGAGTAGCGTTCGAGTTCTGGTTGGTACACGAAAAGGGGCATTCATTCTGACTGGGGATGGTGCGCGCAAACGATGGAAAGTCAGCGGCCCGCATTTTGCGGGCTGGGAAATTTATCACGTAAAAGGTTCACCGGTCGATCCGAACCGGATTTATGCGTCGCAAACCAGCGGGTGGTTCGGTCAAATCATCCAACGTTCCGATGACGGTGGAAAAAAGTGGAACACGCCCGGGAGCAGCCCGGAGGACTTGAAAAGTCCCGATGGCATGTCGAAAGGCGAGAGCAACAAATTCGTTTACGACGGTGTACCGGGCACACATCAATGGTACGACGGCACTCAGCATCCCTGGGAGTTCAAGCGTGTTTGGCATCTGGAGCCGTCACTGCATGATCCCGAGCATGTGTACGCCGGGGTCGAGGACGCAGCGCTGTTTGAATCGAAGGACGGCGGTAAATCCTGGAAGGAATTGTCAGGTCTCCGAAAACACGATACCGGCCCGAAATGGCAACCCGGCGCGGGCGGCATGTGTCTGCATACAATTCTTCTCGATCCGCAAGATCCAAAACGAATCTACGCGGCGATCTCGGCCGCAGGCGCGTTCCGCACCGATGACGGCGGAAAAACGTGGAAGCCGATCAATCACGGGCTGCATTCAGAATATATTCCCGATCCGGCTGCAGAGGTCGGCCATTGCGTCCATCGGATCGCGCTGCATTCATCGCGCCCCAATACATTGTTTATGCAAAAGCATTGGGATGTGATGCGCAGCGATAATGGCGGCGATTCGTGGCAGGAAGTCAGCGGAAATTTGCCGAGCGATTTCGGTTTCCCGATTGACGTGCACGCCCATGAGCCGGAGACAGTTTATGTGGTACCGATCAAGAGCGATTCCGAGCATTACCCACCGAGCAGCAAACTGCGTGTGTATCGCAGCCGGACAGGTGGCAACGAATGGGAAGCGCTGACCAAAGGCCTGCCCCAACGCAATTGTTACGTGAATGTTTTGCGTGACGCCATGTCTGTGGATTCGCTCGAGCCCTGCGGCATTTATTTTGGAACAACCGGCGGCCAGGTTTACGGATCGGCAGACGCCGGTGATAGCTGGAAGCCAATCGTGCGCGATCTGCCGGCGGTGCTTTCAGTGGAGGTGCAAACGCTGCCGTGATTCGCGTTGTTCTGCCGCCGCATTTGCGGACTTTGGCGCGCGTCGATGGCGATGTGGAACTTGACGTTAACGCTAACGTGACCCAGCGGTCCATACTCGACGAGCTGGAAACTCGATATCCCATGCTGCGCGGGACGATGCGCGATCACGTCACTCAACTGCGCCGGCCACTCGTCCGATTTTTTGCATGTGGAGAAGATCTATCTCACGAATCGCCAGATGCGCCGCTGCCGGAACCCATTGCAAAGGGATCTGAGCCGTTTGTAATCATCGGTGCTATTGCAGGCGGGTGAGGCGCGGCTAGCAGTCGCAGTAGCAAGCGAAGCCGGCGAATGTCACACAAATATCGGTTGAACAATTCTTAATTAAAAATAAGGAAGGAAGAATGAATACTACAGAAGAAGTCGCAACAAAACTGGTGGGCTATTGCCGCAAAGGCGAATGGATGAAGGCGGTGGACGATCTTTACGCAAAAGACATCGTCAGCGTGGAACCGCGCGCGATGGAAAATATGCCCGCAGAAATGCACGGACTCGATCAGGTCCGTGGGAAAACCGATTGGTGGGAAAAAAACTTCGAAGTGCACAGCTCGAAAGTCGGCGGACCGTTTGTAGCCGGGGATACGTTCGTGGTACAGTTCGATGTGGACGTGACCGAGAAAGCTTCCAAGAAACGAATGCAGATGTCCGAAGTGGGAGTCTATAAGGTGAAAGACGGCAAAGTCGCGCACGAACAGTTTCTGCCGCTCGCTCAAAAGAAAGAGTGACAAGAATGTAGCGCAAGGCTTGTTCCGCGCATTCGCGTTGAGCTTGGCAACGCGATGATGCGTGGACGCTGCCATCAGCTTTCAATCGTTAGACCTTTCCGTGCCGGAGCGAGTTCGTTGCGGATGGCGCTTACCAGCGCATCGATTCGGTCCGCTGGCACATCGATGTCTTGCAGTAGAGCCTCAGCGAGGGCGGCGGCGGATTCGGCTTCGTCGTAGCGGATAATAGCCGCTCCGGCCTGCAAAAACGCATCGGACTGATTGATATACTCGGCGCGGGCGATGATCCGAACCAGGGGCGCGACTTCGCGTGCGGATTGAATGATGCGCAAGCTGATGTCTGCGTGCGGCACCGTCACAATCAGGTACGCCGCGGCGTCGAGTCTGGCGGCATGAAGAATGTCAGGACGCGAAGCATCGCCGAAAAATGCCTGCTTGCCCCGTTGTTGCAGCTCCACGACTACGTCGACATTGGTCTCGACGATGATCGGGTTGATCTCAAACTCGGCGAGCAGTCGCGTGACCGTTTGACCGACCGGCCCGTAGCCAACCACGATCGCACCGGGGTCCTGCATTCGTTCCGCCGCGATTTCGTTCGCGCGAGCTCCGAGCTTCTCACGTCGGCCGGCCAGCCACTTCGCGAGCACTGGGCGCCGGGCGAGCAGCGGTTCGAGTGCGAGCATCCGGCGGAAAATTAGCGGATTGAGACTGATCGAGACGACGGCCGCTGCGACCAACACGCTGTTGCCGCTGCCGGGGATGAGACCCAGCGATTGAGCCGTATCGCCGAGGATGAACGAGAACTCGCCGATTTGCGCGAGCCCGCCCGCAACAGTCAGCGCGGTCTTTAGTGAATGTCCACCGATGATGACAATGCCGAGCGCGGCGAGCGGCTTGATCACCAGAATAATCGCGAGTACTCCGACAAGGAGTCCCGGCGATTCAAGGATTGGACGGTAATCGAAGAGCATCCCGACGGCGACGAAAAAAAGGACTGCGAATGCGTTGCGCATCGGCAGGACATCCGCGGCGGCCTGATCGCTGACTGTCGATTGTCCGACAACCATGCCACCAAGAAATGCGCCTAGGGCCAACGAGGCACCAAAGGCGACGTAGGAAACTGTCGCGACGCAAATCGCCATAACGAGAACGGAAAGCGTGAAGAGCTCACGCGAACGCAGGCGCGCAACGCGCAGCAACAGCCACGGAACGAAACGCGCGCCAGCCAGGATCACAATTGCGGTGAGCACGGCGAGGTTCAGGACTGCGATTCCGATAGTTTGCCAAAGGCTCGTTCCATTTCCGCCGGTCGCGGCAAGCGGGGGTAGCAGGACTAACACGAGCACCGTAATGATGTCTTCCACGATCAGCCAGCCGACGGCGGCGTGTCCTTCAGGCGTGTCGAGGCTGCGGTGATCGATGAGCGTGCGGAGCAAGACGACTGTGCTGGCAACCGAGACAGCAGCCCCAAGGATCAAGCCCGTTTGCCATGACCAGCCGAGCGCAACCGCGAGTCCAGTGCAGGCGATCGTAGCTGCGGTGCTTTGCCCCAATGCTCCGGGGATCGCGATCGAACGCACCGCGAGCAGGTCTTTCAGACTAAAGTGCAGACCGACGCCGAACATCAGCAGGATCACACCCATTTCTGCGAGCTGGGACGCGATCTTCGCATCGCCGACAACCCCGGGCGTGTAGGGGCCGATTACGACACCGGCGACGAGATAACCGACGATGGGCGAGAGCCCGAGCCGCTTCGCTAGTAATCCGAAGAGTAGCGCTGCGCTAAGCGCGAGCGCGATCGTCGTGATTAGAGGGATTTCATGCACCTGCTAAATTGGTAGTCGTCTGAAACGTTGGATTTCAAGGCTCGGTCGCGTCCATTTGTTATGGATGAAGGCATTTGCCCATAAAAATTGCGGAGCGTGCATCAGCGCATGGCCAACGCCGTCTCCGGTTGTGATTCGTGTTGCTTCTTCCATGTCCAGCGCGACCACCAAAGCACGATTGGAGAGGCGACAAAGATCGACGAGTAGGTGCCAACGAGGATGCCAACGAGAATCGTGAATGCAAAATCATGCAGCACCGGACCGCCCAAAAAGTAGAGAGCCAGGGTGGAAAGCACTGTGGTGCCGCCAGTCAAAATAGTGCGGCCGAGAGTTTCGTTAATTGCGCGATTCATAACGAACTGCAGCGAGACCGCGTTTGCCGCGCGCATTCCCTCCCGAATCCGATCAAAGACTACGATCGTATCGTTGATCGAATAACCAGCGATCGTTAGCACTGCGCCGACGATAATCAGAGACAACTCGCGGCCGAACAAGGCGAATGCGCCGATAGTCAAAATCACGTCATGCAACAAGGCGATGATCGCGCCCAGAGCAAACGCGAACTCAAATCGCGCGGTGACGTAAATGAAGATACCGATGATTCCAAGGCCGAGGGCGATCAGGGAATTTCGCGCCAACTCGTCGCCGACAAGTTTGCCGACCTTGTCACTTTGCTCGACACGGAACTTCGCCTCCGGAAACTTTTCGTCGAGCAGTTTCTCGATTCGATCGCTCGTCCCCGGGGCGCTGCGAATGGTGAGGAATTCCTTGCCGGTCGGTTTCTCGGTCTGAACGACGCTCTCCTCCAAATCGATCTGCTTCAACGCCGCGCGGACGTCGCCTTCCTCAACCCTCTTTTGCGCTTCCAGCACGAGTAGATCTCCGCCTCTAAAATCGATGCCGAAGTTCTTTTCGCCCCTCACGGCAAATACGACGACCGACACGAGAATTACGAGAGCAGATATTCCCACTGACAGACGCCGTTTGCTCAGAAAATCAAAGTTCGTTGACTTGATCAGATTCGACATGGTAACGCGCTTGAGAACGCCACTCGCGATTGCCCAGTTAAAGCAATTACGCGTCACAAGCAGCGCGGAAAACATCGATGCAACGATGCCGATTGTGAGCGTGATGGCGAAACCTTTGACCGGCCCGGTTGCTTTCCAGAAAAGTATTAGCGCCGTAATGAGTGTCGTAACGTTCGAGTCAAAGATGGCGCTGAAGGCCCTGTCGTACGCGGCATTCAAGGCGACATTCAGCGGTTTACCGGCGGCGAGTTCTTCCCGAAGCCGTTCGTAAATCAACACGTTCGCGTCCACAGCCATGCCGATTGTGAGAATGATGCCGGCTATTCCCGGCAGCGTCAGGACGAAGTTGAACATCGCCATCGCTCCGAAGAGCAGTACAAGATTGAGAATCAACGCGATGCTGGCGACGAGGCCGGCAAATCGATAATAGATTATGATGAAGAGAAAGCTGAGCGCCAAACCAACTAAACCAGCGTAGATGCCACTGCGGATGGAATCAGATCCAAGCGTCGCGGAAACGCTCCGTTCCTCTTCCACGGTTACCGGCGTCTGCAGCGGATTTTCCAAGACGCTCGCCAAATTGCGTACCTCTTCTTCCGTGAAGTCGCCGGTAATCGAAGCGTGGCCGCCATAAATCGGTTCGCGAATCACCGGCGCGGATTGCACCCTCCCGTCGAGCACGATGGCGAAACGTTTGCCGACATGGGCTTCCGTTAATTG
>Ga0193722_1000227_pt1 | contig 12578 bp, 6 predicted proteins | sample H2m1metaG_FD_143044 | JGI IMG/M metagenome (GOLD analysis project Ga0193722, IMG submission 143044) | Soil microbial communities from a riparian zone of the East river system, Colorado, United States - H2m1 | ecosystem: Environmental > Terrestrial > Soil > Riparian zone | place: USA: East River...
GCGTGCAAAAAGTCGCCAATGCGGTCCACGTCAATGTGCAACTCATCCGGGTCGCGACGGACGAGCATCTCTGGGCCGAGAGCTACAACCGAAAGCTGGACGATATTTTCGGCGCCGAAAGCGAAGTCGCCACCGCCATTGCCGATCAGCTGAACGCCAAACTGACTGGCAGCGAAAAGGAGTCGTTAAGCACGAAGCCGACCTCCAATCCCCAGGCCTATGACGCCTTCTTGCGCGGCCTCGCTTTCCAAGGGCGAGTCGATGGAATGCAAACAAACATTACGAAGTCGATCGAAGCGTTTGCAGAAGCGACGCGGCTGGATCCGGAGTTTGGACTGGCCTGGGCGCACGCGGTCCGGGAAGACGGTCTGGCCTATATGAATTTCGACCGGACGCCGCAACGAAAAGAGGCGGCGCGGCGGGCCGTCGAAAATGCGATCAGGCTGACGCCGGACCTGGCGGAGACGCAGCTGGCCGAGGGTTTCTATCAGGCTACTTTCGAGCAAAACTTCGAGGCCGCCCAAAGCCGCTTCGAAGCGGTCCGGAAACGCTTTCCCAACAACTCGTTCGCGGGCGAGCTCCTTGGCGGCCTTGCCCGGAAACATGGCCAATGGGACCAAAGTCATCAGTTTTACAAGGAAGCCGTCGAGCTCGATCCCCAGAACGTTTTTCTGCTCAGCGACGCCTCTCTGACTGACGTGGGAAGGCGCGACATTGCTTCCGCGAGACAACTGCTGGAGCGTGCCCGCAATCTCAGCCCGCAAAATTCCACGGTCGTCGCCATCTTGGCCGCGACTTATCAAATGACGGGCGACTTCGCACAGGCGCAGACGTTGCTGGACAGTGTCACACCCGCGGTGGGCGACGACTGGTATTTTGCCGTCATGCCCAACAACGCCGGCTTTTTGCGCAAGTATGAGCCGGCGATTGCGCTGTTGAAAGCGCAGCTGAGCAAACCTCAGGCGCTAGGTAGTTCGTTAGGCGGTTTCCAGACTACCCTGGCTGATCTGCAGAGACACGCCGGGGATACGGCCGCCGCCGCGCAAACTTATGAGCAAGCGCGTACAACCGTGGAAGCTGCACTGCGCGAGCAACCCGATAGTGCCAACCTGATCGGCAATCTGGCTTGGACGGAAACCTGTCTGGGCAACAAAAGCAAAGCGCTTGAACTGGCCCGGAAAGCCATGACCATGGACCCAGCCTCGAAAAACACTTATACCGGCCCCATCCGCGAAGAGCAGCTGGCCCGCATCGAAGGACATTTTGGCGAGAAGGACGATGCCATCGCCGCGCTGCAGCGGTTGCTCAGCATTCCCTATGGAGGGCCGCCCGTGACGCCAGCCTTGCTCCGAGTCGATCCAGATTGGGATAATCTCCGCGGCGATCCGCGGTTCGAGAAACTCTGTCAGGAACCGAATAAATGAGCGACGAGGAATTACGCAAACTGGCCGCGATCATGTTCACCGACATGGTCGGCTACAGCGCGCTGAGCCAGCGCGACGGCAAGCTGGCTCTGGAATTATTAGAAGAACACCGCCGGCTGCTACGAGAAATCTTTCCTCGTTTCAACGGTACGGAGATCAAAACAATTGGTGACGCTTTCCTGATTGAGTTCAACAGCGCGTTGGAAGCGGCGCAGTGCGCCATCGAAATTCAGCGCGCGCTGGCCAAGCGCAATGCCGATGTCCCACCTGATCGACGTATTGAAGTCAAGATCGGCATTCATATCGGCGACGTGGTGCATCGCGGCGGCGATGTTTACGGCGACGGCGTGAACATCGCTTCGCGGATCGAACCACTGGCGGGCGCGGGCGGCATCTGCATTTCGATGGATGTGGAACGGCAGATTCGCAATGCGGTGGAAACCCGCTTGGAGAAGCTCGCGCCTACCGAGTTGAAGAACATTTCCGTGGCGATGGATTTGTTTCGCATCGTCCTGCCGTGGGAGCGGCCCTCTGCGACGGCCGCCATATCCGAAATCCGAAGTCAACGCCAGTCCGGCTCGGACGAATCCGAAACAACGAGAGGCCCTCGATGGCCTTGGGCGGCTGCGGCAATCATCCTGTTACTCATCATCGGCATCGGCTGGTGGTGGACAACCCTGCCGCACAAAAATCCGGCTTCACCCCAGGTGGAGGGCGGAGCTCCGGCGACGCCGAATCCTGACGGTCTCGCAGGAGCTCGACCCTCCATCCCCGAAAAAAGTATCGCAGTCCTTCCATTCGATAACCTCAGCGACGACAAATCGAACGCCTACTTTGCCGAAGGCATTCAGGACGAGATTCTGACCAAGCTTGCCAGTATCGCGGACCTTAAAGTTATCTCGCGAACTTCGACAGCGAAGTACGAGAGCAAGCCGGAAGATCTGAAGACCGTCTCGCAACAACTCGGCGTGGCCAAGATCTTGGAAGGCACGGTGCAGAGAGCCGGTGAGAAAGTGCGGGTTAACGTTCAACTCATTGACGCTCGCGCCGATTCACATCTTTGGGCCAAGAGCTACGACCGCGATATCAAGGACGTCTTTGCGGTAGAGAGTGAGGTTTCACAGGAAGTCGCGGACGCGTTGCAGGCGAAACTCTCGCCCAATGAGGCCAACTCTCTCGCGGCAGCCCCGACAAAGGATGCGGAGGCTTACGATCTTTTTTTGAAAGGCGAGTACGAGGAGCGGGAAGCGGAAGGCTCGCTTAGGGCCGAGTCGTTCGATCGGGCGGCCGTCTTTTACCAACAGGCGCTGGACCACGACCCGAGCTTTGCCCTCGCCGCCGCCCGCCTCGTCGAAAGCAGGATGAATCGTCATTGGTTCGTGACCAAGTTAAGCGAAACAGAGTTGGCCAAGGTGAAAAGCCTGGCTGAGCACGCCCTGGTTCTCGGGCCGAATCTGGCGGACGCTCATATGGCTCTCGGAAATTTCTACTACCTTGGTTATCGTCAATACGATCAGGCTCTGCAGGAATTTCAGCGCGCCCTCGAATTGCAACCGAACAATTTAAGAGCGCTGGAGTTTTCCGCCTATGTGCATCGTCGCCAGGGTGATTGGCAACGCGCCTTATCGGCATTGACCAAGAACACGATCCGCGCGATGCTTCGCTCGTGGCCAACACAGGCGCGGTCTACACGAACTTGCGAATGTGGTCGGAGGGGAAACGCCTTGGTTTGCGAGCACTGGCGCTGGATCCACACAATATCTTGGGCATGCGGCAGGTGGTTACTAGTGACGTCAATGGAACAGGCGACATCGCCGATGCAAAACGGGCGCTGGGCACCTTTCCCCCGGATCTGCGGTTAGTCAACAAAGTGGTGATCGGGAACGCATCCGCCGTTATCGGGGAAGGGACTTACCTTCATGTCCTCGAACATGACTTTGCTGGCGCGCTGAGGGATTGGGAAAATGAGACAGCCGATCCTGATGAAAGCCGCATGCGACCCGCTGCGCGCGCAGCGATTCATTTTCTGGCGGGCGACGCCGCCGGTGCTCAACCGGAGATTGAGAAGGGGCGCGCCTTACTCGAGGCCAGATTGCATGAACGACCGCAGGATGGCTCCGCTATGATGCAATTGGCCTGGGTGAACCTCGCACTCGGGCATAAGGCGGAAGCACTCCATCTCGCCCATCAAGCGAGTGAATCGTTACCCATCGGAAAAGATGCCATCGGCGGCCCGTATTTCTTGTCCGGACTGGCCGAGATCGAGGCACAGACAGGCGAGACAAACGAAGCGATCGGAAATCTGCGCCAGTTGCTCTCGATTCCGGCGGGCCTTTTCGTTTCGATTCAGCGACTGAGGATCGATCCGGTCTGGGACCCGATCCGCAACGATCCCGGTTTTCAACAGCTGCTAGCAGGCAAAGAACTGGTTGGGCCTCACGAGTAGCCATGTCAGCCGACTCTCCTTCAGAATTGAAGTTCGAGATCGGGCACGTCTTGTTCATCGACATCGTCGGTTACTCGAAGTTGCTCATCACCGAGCAGAGCAATCAGATTCAAACGCTGAAAGAGATCGTGCGTGGGACTGAGCAATTCCGTCTCGCCGAAGCCGAAGGCAAATTGCTGCGTCTGCCGACCGGCGATGGCGTCGCACTGGTTTTTCACAACACCTCGGAAGCGCCGGTTCTTTGCGCCATGGAAATTGCCAAGGCGCTAAAGAATCATCCCGAACTTCGGGTCCGAATGGGAATCCACAGCGGTCCGGTGAATGAAATCACCGATCTGAACGCGCAAGCCAACATCGCCGGTGCCGGCATTAACATTGCGCAGCGCGTGATGGATTGTGGCGACGCCGGTCACATTCTTCTTTCGCGGCACGTGGCCGAAGACTTGGAGCACTATCCGCATTGGAAGCCTTACCTGCACGAGCTGGGAGAATGCGAAGTAAAACACGGTCACAAAGTCTCTCTGGTTAACTTCCACGACGATGAAACTGGAAATCGACAGATTCCGCAGAAACTCCGCCAGGCGAAAGCGGCTCGAGCAACCAAGTTCTGGACGATCGCGGTGGCTGCCCTGCTCGTGATCTTAATAGGAGCAGGTGGACTTTATTACTATTCGCGTCAAAGCAAGGCGTTGACCGATAAGGACACGATCGTCCTGGCGGACTTCACCAACACCACCGGTGATCCCGTGTTCGACGGCACCTTGCGGCAAGGGCTCGGTTCGCAACTGGAGCAATCGCCGTTTCTAAGTCTCATTTCGGACCAGCGCATCGCGCAGACTCTCGCGTTGATGTCACAGCCGAAGGACGGACGGCTCACGCCTGAGCTCGCGCGCCAGGTTGGCCAACGCGTCGGCGCGGCTGCCACGATCGAAGGCTCCATTTCCCTCCTCGGTTCGGAGTATGTCCTCTCCCTGAAGGCAGTGAATTGCCGGGATGGAAATTTGCTTTCGCAACAACAGGAGACCGCACCGGGAAAGGAGCAGGTCCTGAATGCGCTCGGGCGGGCCGCAACCAAAATGCGGAAAGGGCTGGGCGAGTCGCTGGCATCGGTTCGGAAGTACGACGCATTGCCGGAAGATATCACGACTTCGTCGCTGGAGGCGCTCCAAGCCTACGCGATGGGCAACAAGGCGACCGATGTCGATAATGATTATCTGGCCGCAATCACGTTCTTTCAGCGCGCGGTCGCCCTCGATCCAAATTTCGCCATGGCCTACTTGATGTTAGGCGGTTGCTATCAACCTCAAGGCGAGTTGACCCTCTCCGCCCAGTATACGCGCAAGGCCTACGACCTCCGCGAACGCACAAGCGACCACGAAAAACTCAACATCGCAGCATTCTACGAAATCGTCGTGACCGGAAACCTTGAGGCTGCCCGTCGCGCCTACGAGTTAACGGCGCAGACCTATCCGCGCGACGAGGGTGTGCAAATCATGCTTTGGTACATCCATCTCATATGCGGAGATTACGCCAGGGCCGACGTGGCGGCGAAGCGAGCATTTGAGATCAATCCCGACAGTTCAAACAATTACGTCAGTTTGATGTATTGCGACCAGTACTTGGGCCGGCTCGATCAAGCGAAAGCCGCGGCTGAGCAATCGCGGGCGAAGAAGCTCAATTCTCCCTGGTATCCGCTCATTCTCTACGTCGTCGATTTTCTCCAGAACAATCCTGCCGGTATGGCGCAACAAGCGACCGCGACTCAGGGAATTCCTGGCGTGGAGGATCAAATGTTTTTCGTCGAATCCGAGACCGCAGCGGATCACGGCCAGTTTGGCCAAGCTCGCGAACTCACGCGCCGCGCGGCCGACTCGGCGCGACGAGCGCAGGAAAATGAAACTGCGGCAGAGTACGAGGGACACAATGCCCTTCGCGAAGCACTAGTCGGATTAGCCGACTTTGCTAAAGCAGATGCGCAATCCGCTCTGTCAGCAGTAAAAGGAAAGCATGGGGAAGGATTTTCCGCCATCGCTTTCGCCCTCGCAGGCAACACCGACGACGCTAATCGGGCGATTGAGGACCTAACAAAGCGATTCCCGCGAAACACGGTTGTTCAAACTCGATATCTGCCGATGGCTCGGTCAGCACTCGCCCTCAATAGCGGAAATGCGCAGGCCGCACTGGATGCTCTGACCGCGGCGGCACCTTATGAACTGGGACACACAAACGAGGACTTCACCTTTGCGCTTTATCCCATTTATCTACGGGGCCGCGCTTATCTCGAAGCGAAGAACGGCGCCGCCGCCGCGGGCGAATTTCAAAAGATTCTCGATCATGCCGGCATAGTGGGGAATGAACCAATTGGGGCGCTGGCCCATTTAGGACTTGGACGCGCTTACACGGCTACGGGCGATTCAGCCAAGGCCAGATCTGCCTACGAGGATTTCTTCACTCTTTGGAAAGACGCCGACCCCGACATTCCAATTCTGAAACAGGCGAAAGCGGAATACGCGAAGCGGTAATGGATCCCGTGCCGTCTCAATTTTCAGATGTAAAATTCGAGATCGGGCATGTCCTGTTCATCGACATCGTCGGTTACTCCAAATTGCTTATCACTGAGCAGAGCAATCAGATTCAAACGCTGAAAGAGATCGTGCGCGGGACCGAGCAGGTCCGGCTGGCGGAAGCGGAAGGCAAGCTCCTGCGGCTCCCCACCGGTGATGGTGGCGCGCTCGTCTTTCGCAATAATCTCGAAGCGCCGGTCTTGTGCGCGCTGGAAATCGCAAAAGCGCTGAAGAGTCATCCCGAAATTCGCGTGCGCATGGGTGTTCACAGCGGTCCGGTCAACGAGGTCACCGACCTGAACGAACAGTCCAACATTGCCGGCGCCGGCATTAATATGGCGCAACGGGTGATGGATTGCGGCGATGCCGGTCACATTCTCCTCTCCAAGCGGGTCGCGGACGATCTCGAACAATATCCACAATGGCGGTCGCGTTTGCAGGAACTGGGCGAATTTGAAGTCAAACACGGAGCGCGCGTCTCCGTCGTCAACCTTTTCACAGATGAGGTCGGCAACCATGCGTTGCCAGCGCGGTTGGCCGCGGCAAAGAAAGCGTCTCGTTCCTCGGAAAAACGAGTAACTGCTCGTCAAATCGTACTCACCTCCCTGATCGTCTTAATTTGTCTCGGCGTTCCCATCCTTATCTTTACTCCCGCGATTTTGAAATCGCTGCGTTCAACTTCCAAGGCCGGAGCGACACCGACGGTCGACGGAGTTGCCATTCCTGAAAAAAGCATCGCGGTTCTCCCGTTCGACAATCTGAGCGAGGAAAAGGGCAACGCCTTTTTCGCGGAGGGCATTCAGGATGAAATTCTGACGCGACTGGCCAAGGTCGCCGATCTGAAGGTGATCTCACGCACCTCGACCCAGCGGTTCAAAGCGGCGCCTTCTGATCTGCGCGACATCGCGAAGCAACTCGGGGTGATGAACATCCTGGAAGGCAGCGTGCAAAAATCTAACGACCAAGTTCGGATCAATGTGCAGCTGATCAATGCGGTTACTGACGCCCATCTATGGGCTGAAATTTATGATCGGAAGCTGACGGATCTCTTTACGGTCGAAAGCGAGGTGGCCAAGACGATCGCGGACACTCTGCAGGCCAAGCTCACCGGCTCGGAAATAAGGGCGATTTCGAGCAGGCCCACGGAAGATCCAGCGGCGCACGACTTGTTTGTGCAGGGACGCCACTTCCTCGCCTTGCGTCGCGACGATAACCTGCCGCGCGCGATCGAATTCTTCCATCAGGCTATCGCGCGCGATCCAAATTACGCGGCCGCCTACGCAGGGCTGAGCGAAGCCCTGATTCTGCTTCCCCGTTATACCGGCGCCTACCCCAGCCAAACGCGTCCGCAATCCAGGGTCGCCGCGCTGAAAGCCTTGGAGCTAAATCCTAACCTTGCCGAAGCGCACAATGCGCTAGCCAAGATCGCGATGGATTACGACGTCGACTTTGCCGAAGCGACGCGGGAGTTCAAGCGTGCCATCGAGTTGAATCCGAATTATGCGGGCGCCCACCACTGGTTCAGCGGCACGCTCGAGTCACAGGGGCAGTTCGCTGAAGCCATCGCCGAAAGTAAACTGGGAACTGAACTCGACCCCTTCTCGGCCGTGAATCTGGTTGATCAAGGCAGGATCTACGGCTCGGCACGGCGTTTCACGGAAGCGAAGGGGGTCTTCGAGAAAGCGCTCGCGATCGACCCGGCGTTTTCCTACGCGCACTGGCACTATGGCGAGATGTTGCAGGTAAGCGGAGATCTGAAAGGCGCCGCCGTGGAGTATGCCAAGTCGCGCGCCGCAAATAACGCTCCGGAACCTATCGCGCTGAGCGGACAGCTCGCTGCGATAATGGGTCGACCGGAAGAAGCACGCCAAGCGCTCATGGCTTTGGACGAATTGGAGAAGCACCGATACGTCGATTTTTTCTGGCGGGCTCTTCTCTATCTGGGTCTTGAGGACAAAGACCGGGCGCTGCAATTCCTCGAGCAAAGCTACGCCAATAATGAGGGCTACGAGATCGGCCTGATCAAGGTCGATCCGATGCTTGATTCTTTGCGCGCAGAGCCTCGATTCCAAGCGCTCGTGCGGAAAGTGAGAGGATCGAAGAAATAAAGTTGTGAACTCGCGCAATTTCCTGGCCGAACTAAAACGCCGGAACGTTTACAAAGTCGCGGTCGCGTCCGCATGAGTGAGTTCCTGCAACGCCTGAAACAACGAAAGTTGGTGCAATGGACGCTGGCGTATGTCGCGGCCGCGTTCGCGCTCCTCCAGGGCATCGATATTGTGGCGCAGCGATTTGGCTGGCCCGAACAGACGATGCGCCTCGTCATCATCGCGCTGAGCGTCGGCTTTTTTGTGACGCTGGTCCTGGCCTGGTATCACGGGGAACGCGGGGCGCAACGCGTGACCGGCACTGAGTTGTTGATTCTGGCATTGTTGCTGGCAATCGGCGGCGGATTCCTCTGGCGGTTTGCCGACCTATCAACGAAAGCGACGGCCTCCGCGGCTCTGCCCAGTGCGAATACGCCACCCATCCCGGGCAGAATCCCAGAGAAATCGATCGCGGTTCTGCCCTTTGATAATCTGAGTGAAGACAAGAGTAATGCCTATTTCGCCGAAGGGGTGCAGGACGAAATCCTGACGCGCCTGGCGAAAGTGGCCGACTTGAAAGTGATCTCACGCACCTCAACCCAACACTTCAAGAGTTCGCCTGATAACCTCCCGCAAATCGCGAAAGAGCTCGGAGTCACCAACATCCTGGAAGGCAGCGTGCAGAAAGCGAGCGATCAGGTCCGGGTGAATGTGCAGCTGATCAACGCCATGACCGACGCGCATCTTTGGGCCGACACCTACGATCGCAAGCTGACCGACATTTTCGCGGTCGAAAGCGAGATCGCGAAAAGCATTGCTGATGCGTTGCAGGCGAAGTTGAGCCGCGCTGCGGAGCATGTGCTTGCCTCGCGTCCAACCGAAAATCCCGAGGCGCATGAGCTTTACTTAAAAGGCCGCTACTTTTGGAACCGCCGGACCGGCGCAAACCTGCAAAAGGCGGCCGAATATTTTGGGCAGGCGATCGCCAAGGATCCAAAATATGCCCTGGCCTACTCGGGACTGGCCGACTGCCACGTGCTCTTGCCGGTTTATCCAGAGCTCGGCACCTACCCGCGCGATGAAATGCCGAAAGCATTGGCCGCAGCACACAAAGCAGTCGAGCTCGATGACAGCCTGGCCGAGGCGCACACGTCTCTCGCCCGCGCGCTCGCTTCAGATCTGCAACTCCCCGCCGCGATGTCGGAGTTCAATCGTGCTATTGAACTCAATCCCAGCTATGCCACGGCCCATCAGTGGTTCGGAGAATGCCTGCAAAGTCAGGGGCGTCTGGAAGAGGGGCTGACGGAGCTGAAGCGCGCCCAAGAGCTTGATCCCTTGTCGCTCGTGAACAACGCGCTGGTGGGATTTGCTCTCGATACGGTCGGGAAGAGCGATGAGGCAATCGCGCACCTGCGCAAAACGATCGAGATCGATCCGAACTTTGGCAATGCCCATGGGTTACTAGGCAATGTGCTGGAGCACAGGGGGCAGCTGAGGGAAGCGATCGTCGAATATGAAAAAAGTATTTCGCTAAGCGTAGACCCCATTGACTTTGCCCAGCTCGCGCGCGCTTATTTTCTCGACGGTAGAAAAGGGGAGGCGCAACAGCTTTGGAATAAGCTAAAATCCTTGTCAGAACGACAATATGTTCCGGCTTACTCGATGGCTGTGGTTCAATTAACGTTCGGCAACAAAGACGAAGCCATCCGCTTGCTAGAGAAGAGCTATGAAGATCATGCGCCTTTCGACTCGGCTGATTTGGGCTGGATACTCATCGACCACCGGCTCGACCCCCTTCGCAGCGAGTCGCGATTCAAGAAGCTCATCACGCGTATCTTCTCTGGAGAGCCGCGATGAAGATCGACAACTTCTTCGCCGAGCTGAAGCGGCGCAATGTTTACAAGGTCGCGGTCGCTTACATTGTTGCCGGCTGGGCTTTGTCTCAGGGAATCGCACAGGTGTTTCCGGTCTTCGATATTCCGAACTGGGTGATCCGATTAATTGTGGTGCTCATCATCATCGGTTTGCCGATCTCGCTTGTTCTCGCCTGGATGTTCGAGCTGACGCCGCAGGGAATTAAGCGTACCGAAACCGCCGACGCGATGCCGGCGGCGACACGAAAAAAGAAGCACGTCTGGATTTATGTAGTCGTTATCGGCGTGCTCCTGTCGATCGGGTTGTTTCTTCTCGGTCGCTACAGCGCCGTCAACGGAGCGTCTCGAAGCAGCGCCAGTGCGGCTCGCACCGAGGCGGCTACAGTTCCGGATAAATCGATTGCGGTCTTGCCGTTCGACAACCTCAGCCGCGATCCTGACAACGCGTATTTTGCGGAGGGTGTGCAGGACGAAATCCTCACTCGACTGGCGAAGATCGGAGATTTGAAAGTGATCTCGCGGACCTCGACCGAAAAATACAAAAGCGCACCGGCCAATTTGCGCGAGATCGCGCAGCAACTTGGCGTCGCCCACATTGTTGAGGGAAGCGTTCAGAAAGCCAACGATCAAGTGCGGGTGAATGTGCAGCTCATTAATGCACTCACTGACGCGCATCTTTGGGCCGACACCTACGATCGGAAATTGCTCGACATCTTCTCGGTTGAAAGCGACATCGCGAAAACAATCGCCGACACGTTGCAGGCCAAGCTCAGCGGCTCGGAAAAGACCGCCATCTCGAAAAAGCCGACTGCGAATCCGGAAGCTTATGAGCTTTATCTCAAGGCCAGGTTTTTTTGGAATAAACGGACCGGCGCCGATCTCAAGACCGCGGCTCAGTACTTCGAACGCGCCGTTACCGCCGACCCGAGCTACGGGAGCGCCTATGCCGGCCTGGCCCAGTCTTATTTGTTGATTCCCGTTTTTGGCGCCGGCGCGCCGCGAGATTTCTTTCCCAAGGCAATGGTCGCGGCGCATCGAGCGATCAAGTTGGACGAGACTTCCGCCGAGGGGCACAGCGCGCTCGCCATGTTGGTTCTCTTTGACTTCAAATTCAAAGAATCAGAAGAAGAGTTCAGGCGCGCGATTGAACTTAATCCAAACTACGCAACCGCTCACCATTGGTTTGGAAACAGTCTACTTGTGACGCTTGGCCGGTTTGACGAAGCGATCAAAGAAGGTGAACGCGCCGTCGAATTGGATCCGCTTTCGCTGATCATTAATGCGGACCTTGGCAGCACCTTGATGATTGCTCGCCGATACGACGAAGCGATCGCGCAATTGCGCCGGACATTGGCACTTGACGGAAATTTTGGCTACGCCCATTGGAACCTGGGCGAAGCGCTTTATCTAAAAGGAGACATCCCGGCTGCAATTTCGGAATATGAGAAGGCTGCAGCCCTTGATGACGATCCGCAAATCCTCGCGTTATTGGGGCGCGCTTACGCCGACACGGGCAAAAGAGAACAGGCTCTCGAGATTCTCCAAAAGCTGAACGAGAAAGGCCAACAACATTACGTCCGCAAGTACCTCTACACCGTGGTTTATACAGGACTCGGCGACAAAGCGACCGCGATAGATTACCTCGAAAAAGCGAACGAAGACGGCGATACTCCGGACACGACCTGGTTAAAGGTCGATCCAATATTTGATCCGCTGCGAAGTGAACCGCGTTTCCAGCAGCTGATCGCGAAAATGTTTCCGCCAAATCCGAAATGAACCAGCGCAACTTCTTCGCTGAGTTGAAGCGGCGCAACGTTTACAAGGTCGCGGTTGCGTATGCGATTGTTGGGTGGCTGCTCGTGCAAGTCGCGACGCAGGTCTTTCCGTTTTTTGAAATTCCGAATTGGGCGGTGCGATTGATCGTGCTCGCGATCGTGATCGGGTTTCCAATCGCGCTGGTCATTGCGTGGGCTTTTGAACTAACACCGGAAGGGATTAAGCGCACCGAAGATGCCGATCGTGCGACGGAAAAACGGGGGAAACCTTACGCCTGGATCTACGTCGTTGCGGTCGGCGCAGTTCTCTCCATCGGCCTGTTCTTTCTCGGTCGCTATAGCACTGGGAACTACGCAGCGTCTCGACCCGCCTCCGAGGAACTCCGGCGCGACAAGCAGAGCGAGGCG
>Ga0193722_1000228_pt1 | contig 12577 bp, 11 predicted proteins | sample H2m1metaG_FD_143044 | JGI IMG/M metagenome (GOLD analysis project Ga0193722, IMG submission 143044) | Soil microbial communities from a riparian zone of the East river system, Colorado, United States - H2m1 | ecosystem: Environmental > Terrestrial > Soil > Riparian zone | place: USA: East River...
GTAAGAAAATAGGTAAACAATTTTGTCCCGCTAGGGACAAAATATTTGTAGAAAAAATATCAATTAAATATTTGCCGTCCCGTAGGGAGGAAACCTTCTGACAATGTTCGAGAAGCAATTTTTTCCATTGGACCAAGGTGTTGCCCCCGACAGGGCAAGGGTTATTCTGAGTCATTCATTCTAATCTCAGGCTATTCACCGGATTAGCCAGGGCTGCCCTTACCGCATGAAAACCAATTGTCAATAATGCAATAGAGGTTGTTGCTATCCCGACCAGTAGAAATACGATCCAGCTAATGCTTATTCGATTCGCATAGTGCTGTAACCATTCGTTCATAAAATACCATGCAAAGGGTGAAGCGACCAGGAAGGCAATCAGGATCAATTTTAGAAAATTCCCCAAAAGAAGCGAAATGATATTTTGGATGGAGGCGCCCATTACTTTTCTTAGTCCAATTTCTTTGGTGCGATTAACAGCCGCTAAGGCCGTTAGTCCAAGCAATCCAAGGCACGCCAGAAAGATGGAAATCCCACTTGCCCAGCCTACCATTCCGGTCCATCGCTGTTCGTCCCGGTAATAATTGTTAATGTCCTCATCGAGAAAACTGTATTTAAGTGGAATATCAGGGGACACGGTACTCCACGCTTTTTGTATTACATTCATGGCATCCCTGGGATTTCCCGGTCGTATTCGAACATAAATCTGGGAATACCCTTTATCGTTTGAGGTTATAAATGCCTGGTTCCTGACACTTTCACTTAGCGGCCGGAAGTTAAAATTATTCACAACGCCGATAACCCTGGCCTTCTTAAACTGGAAATCCAGTTCTTGTCCGATTGCACTTTGCGTGGTCCACGAAAATGCCTTCATCATAGTTTCATTAATGACGATGGGCCGGAGGGTGTCGGTTGAACTCGTTGGCCCAAAACTCCTGCCGGCAATGAGTTTCATTCCAAGAACGCTGATATAGTCAGCGTCAACAATATTAATGGCAACCGTGAGTCCCTGATTAGAATACCCTAAGAGATCGTGGCCGGCGCCCAGGCCAGCGGTTGCGGTGGTTACGCCAACTATTGAAGTTTGATTAATAATGCTTTCCCTGAAGGCAGGATATATCTTATTTGGATCTGTTTCAGAGGCGTCCACCACCACCACATTCTCTTTGTTAAATCCAGGGTACGTATCCATCATGTATGTTGACTGTTGCAGAATGATGATGGTGGAGATAATCAACATCATGGACAACCCAAACTGAAATGTGACAAGCGATTTTGTGAACAGGTTGGAGCCTCCTATCCGGATCTTGTTTTTCAGGACATCCACGGGCTTGAAGGTTGACAATACGAACGCCGGATAGCTTCCTGCGATCAGACCGACCACCAATATGATTACGATCACCAGTACGATCAGTTGAGGATGAAGCAGAATGTCAAAATGAAGGTTTCTGCCTGACAATTGATTAAACCAGGGTAATAGGAGATAAGCCAACAGGAGACCAAATGCGGCAGCCGCCGCCGATACCATTTCGGCTTCTGCAAGGAATTGAAAAGCGACCTGACGTTTCCGTGCACCAATAACTTTTCTTACCCCTACTTCTTTACTTCTTCCCGCAGATCGTCCAATGGCAAGGGTAGTAAAATTGATACAAGCAATCAGCAATACTCCTGTTGCAATACAAAGTAAGATCCATATCGTCTTTTTGTCAATGCGTTGATAATCTGTGAAGGACCAACCATGAAAATCCGTATCCGTATGGATGGAGAGCAAGGATTGTAATTTGAATTCAACGGGTGGTTTTTTTTCATCCCACTCGAACCCATAATTTTTTAAGTCGAGCATTAACCTCGGATTAAAATTCAGTAAAAAATGGCCTAGTCGTTGGAAATCGCCTGGTACGGTGCTTCCCGGTTGTAATTGAACAAAGGTTTGCCGGAGGGTTGGGTGCCAGTTGTTCCCGATGATGAAGGGACTGTCCATGTCTTTGACGTAAAGGTAATTGGCCAGAACATCAAAACGGACCGATGAGGTGGAAGGTATGTCCCTGGCAACGGCGCAGATCTTGAATTGCTGAAACGTTGTGCCAAGCTGAATTTCAACTGTTCTGCCGACAACGTCATCCGTTCCAAAAAGAGCGTTAGCGCGGGATTCAGTTAGTACAAGGTCGTTGAGATTGCGAAACACAGCAGCTGTATTTCCCCGCTTTAGGGGAAATGTGAAAATGGAGAACAGGGATTGATCTGCAAACGAAACAGCGGCACGAAGCACATTGGAATCGGTTCGGATCAGATTTTCTCCCCAGGGTAGTTGAAGGCGAACAAAATCGACCACATCAGGCAGATCGTGTTTCATGGCTTCCCCTAACGTGGCGGAGGTAGGACCTGAATAATCCGTGTACGCGATGGGAGGCTGCCCCTTTTCCAGATTCTCCCATTGTATATAGGCCCGGTAAATATGGGAAGCATTTTTATGAAACGTGTCAAAGCTGAATTCACTTGTTGCAAAAAGTAAGATAAGGCTAAAGCATGCAATTCCGACCGACAGACCAAGAAAACTAATGGAGGCATAAACCTTTTGCTTTTTCAGATAGCGAAGCCCAATGGTAAGGTAACTGGATAGCATAGCAGCGTGATTTAAATCAATTGAAAAATGATTTCTCAAAATTATTCCAGGCCGGAGATACCGGACCACATTCCAGGTAAATTCGCGTCTTGCTCTTTTCTCACCAAAGCTTCTTACATCACGTTCAAACTCCTGGAGAAGATCTCCTTCAATCTCTTCGCGCAAATGAGTTGGGCAAATAAGGTGTAGGAATTGCAAGGCCCATCCGGGCGGATGACGGGTATTTCTCTTCATGTGCCCAAAACTGTTAGCGGTGGCACCCTACTCCACAAACCAACGCTGGATGCTTTCATGACCCTCAACCTGTACATGCCGGCAGGGGTTATAGCTGGTTCCACCCCCCGAGGCAGCACGTGATCAACCCTTAACATATCCTTATATTTTGTTAAGCAAATAGCGCAAAAAACTGAAAAATGGCAAGGCAATTGATTTTATTTTGTCTTTTAAAAGTCAAGACAGCGCCTTCCGAATGATTTTCAAGAGCGACTTATTATTTGATTTCTTAATGGAGATGGCCTCGCATTGATTGAATTTCGCAAAGGCTTTAATAGCATCACAAAGTTTCGCGACCATCGGGTTGGTCAGCTTCACCGGCTCGAAGTGAAGATTGTGAATGGTCAATAGCCGTTGTTTTCGATCCGCCTTTGAATCCATTCTCGCAACAAACCTGTCGCCGATCAATACCGGCAATGAAAAATAACCATATTTCCGCTTTGACTGCGGCACAAAACATTCTACCTGATAGTCGAAGTCGAAGAAATTCTTTAGACGATGCCGGTAGACATTCAACACGTCAAACGGCGAGAGAATAAAGGCGTCGCCGGACAAACTGATCTTCCTGCTTTTGTATTCAGAACGCATATAGAGGGCGGAGTCTTTCAAGCCGGTGACCTCTACCTTGCAAATTTCCCCGGCGGCAATTAGCGTCTCCAATTCTGTTTTGACTGAATTTTTCTGGACGTTCAAAGCATCTTTCAGATAGCGACCGCGGTAGGCTATGTCTTTAAAGTAGCCTACACCCAGCGCTTTCAACGAGCGCCGGATAACATGTCTTGCAAATTCCTCCGGTGCGGGCATCGTCGTATCGATGTCCCCCGGGATTATATTCTCGGGCAAATCGTATACTTTCTGAAAATCTTTTCGTCCGTTAGTCATCAGTCGACCGTCGAGGTGGAGCCGCTCGAGCGCCAGTTTTGATGGACGCCAATCCCACCATCCCGAACTTTTTGTTACGCGATCATTTTCAAAATCCCGCGCCAGGAGCGGCCCTTCCCGCGAAATCCTGTCGAGCACCGTCTTCATCAGATTGATTTCGGCCGGTGTTAACGGTTTTCTTCTGAACAAAAAGCTTGCTTTCACCGGCAGCGAGAAGCGGAAGTCGTTCATCGGAATGTATCCTGCCGCATAGGTCCAGAATTCGAAGATCTTTCCATCAGCCTGAAGCTGCTCAAGCCATTCCGGTTTATAGCCCGGTACCCGTGATGCAATGGCATGGTGATGTGCGCGCTCGACAACGTAAATTGTATCAATCTGAACAAAACCAAGGTGGTCGATGAGTTTGTAGACTGCTTCCTTGCCTTTGCCAAACTGTGCACGTTTTGTTAATCCTGCGGCGTGGAGGATAATTTTTCGGGCTTGTGATGGGGTAAGGATGAGTCGGTCCATGAGTTGAATTAACAACTTTTTGGATTGGGAAGAGAGCGACAGACGCCGGTGTTCGCTAATGGGAAGATGCAATAACGCTGGATGGGTCTGATTTTGTTCAGGATTGTTTGATCAGATTGACCCCGGACAAAGGTCCTTTTGCCTGTTGAAGTTTACCTCCCACGGCAAGGGTGCCCAAAATAATTGGAGCAAAACCCATTGAATCAACAATGTCGCTTATCTCCTTATTCGCATCGGGATGATTGCCGGAAATAAAAAGTACTCTTTTGCCATTTTCGGACTGTGGGTTCATTTCCAGTAGCTTGTAGTATAGTGTATTAAATGCTTTAACTAAACGGGCACCAGGAACATAGTCAACCACAACCTCACTCGAAGCACGCCCACCCAAATCGGCAACCTGTAAGTCTGGAACAAAGGCAACATAGTGGTTGGTGGCATCAATGACTATCCGGTTGTTCCAATTGGGTAAACCGGAAAGGGTGGACAATTGCGACCATGGCACGGCCAGTATAACAATATCAGCCTGTGCCGCGACAGCAGGTGTACCCGCTTTTGCACCCGACCCTAAAGAAGCTATGGTTTTCGCTACTTCCGAAGGGTCCTTTCGACTACTGAGTATGACCGAATATCCTGCTTTTAGTAAGTGAACGGAAACCGCTTTTGCGATATTACCGGCGCCGATGATTCCAAATGTCTTTTTCATAATTGTATCAGCTTACGTTTTATAAGGGTGAGTTTTTTTAATCCCGGAGCAAAGACCAAAAAATGCTTGTCATGGATTCAAATCCAGATTTAAAAATACCTTTTCCAGCGTAATTGGAAGTATTTCGGAAAGCATTTAACGCAATCGAATGCGGTTGTTTTTTGATCGGTAACGTTCCATTTTTTAGGTGTGTTTCCGTGCACACGCGTTATGTGCCCGGACACATTTTTTGTTGTTTCCTTGTCAAGCCTTCTGAAAAAGAACCCGTGATGATGGTATTTGGGCGACGTTGATAAAAACGGATCAATCGATCCGATCATCCGTTATTTTATCCAGGGTGAAAGCTTCCCCTATCCCAATCGCGATGAACTGAGGGACCAGATCCCTTCGTTCAAGAAAAGATTTACGGATTATGCGTCGTATTCACGTTCGGAACGATGTAAGGCATATAGCTGTAGTAAATAAAATGGTCGTATTTGGCATAAATGATGGGCCGCTGAAGACGTATAAATTGAAATAAGGCTGTGTTCATTCCAAATGAGGCAAATTTAATTTACATTGAAATATGAAAGCAAGTAAGTTTATTATTCTGCTATTAATATGGCTTTTGATGGCAGAATGCAGCGCCCAACTATGTCATACGTATGATTCGCAATACCGGAGTAGACCACATAAAAGGTAGTAATCCCCTCCGACACCTCTCCCGCGGAATCGCGGAAATTATTTCCCGCAGATTTACGCAGAGCTGACGAGCGCTGTCCGGGGGGAGGCAAAATGCTTTGCCTATGTTAATCTCTTTTCTATCCCGAAATCTGCATGATCCGCTTTCGTCGGACCACCGATGCATCGGGGCGTGAAACAATGCCGCGATTCCGCGAAAATCCGCGCGATCCGACTTCGCCAAGGCTACCGTCGGACAGGTCTGCGGGAAACACCTGCCGCCCTTCTGCGTAAATCTGCGCGATCTGCGGGAAACACTTCTGCGTAAATCTGCGCGATCTGCGGGAGATAGCCGTGATTTACCCGTAAATTTGATGTATGATCAAAAATTACTTCAAGATCGGGTGGAGGAATCTCCTTAGAAACAAAGGATATTCATTCATCAACATCAGCGGGTTGGCAATGGGCATGGCGGTAGCGATGCTGATCGGCCTATGGGTCTTTGACGAGCTGAGTTTTAGCAGGTCATTTGAGAAGTATGACCGCATAGGAAAGATGTATCATCACCTCACATTCGGTGAAAATATTCTTACTATCGATGATATGCCTTACCCCGTGGGCAATGAGTTGAAAAACAACTATGCTGATTTTGAGGAAGTCACCATGACAAAGGAGGAGGACCATATTATTGGTTATGAGGAAAAGAAATTTTCCAAGACCGGCCTTTTTGTGGAACCTCAATTTGCTGCGCTGTTTTCATTGCATTTGCTTCAAGGCTCAGCGGAATCATTGAAGGAGGTTCACTCCATTCTCATCTCTAAATCGCTGGCGCACGATATAGGAGCGGATAACACCATCGGCAAAATGATCAAGTTTGATAATCTTGATAATTTGATGGTCGCCGGTGTGTTCGAGGATTTTCCATCGAATTCACAGTTCGCTGAGATAACCATGCTTTTACCGGTGAGCTATTATTTTACCATCAGCGAATCCACCCGGAAAAAAATGAATAACTGGGAAGATTACGATTTTCAATGTTATGTGCTGTTGAATGATAAAACGTCATTCGGGCAGGCGGAACCGAAAATAAGAAACGTACTTTATCAAAAGGTCTCCGGGGATGGAAAGGCAATTAAACCGGAAGGTATTTTATTTCCCATGGAAAAATGGCATCTCTATTCTGAGTTTAAGGATGGAAAAAGCATCGGGGGCAAAATTCAATTTGTATGGATGTTTGGAATGATCGCTCTATTTGTTCTTCTATTGGCGTGTATCAATTTTATGAACCTGAGTACAGCGCGAAGTGAAAAACGATCGAAAGAGGTAGGCATTCGTAAAGTGATGGGATCCGGGCGCAATCAGTTAGTGAACCAGTTTTTGAGTGAATCCTTGCTGGTCGTCCTGCTTGCTTTTTTGACGGCTGTGGTGATGGTGATAGTGTGTTTGCCGTGGTTTAACGAATTGGCAACCAAAAAAATTACGATTCCCTGGGGAAACGCTTACTTCCTTTTGTTATCGATCTTGTTTGTAATCATTACCAGCGTACTGGCAGGCAGTTATCCTGCCTTGTATTTGTCCTCTTTTAACCCGGTCCGGGTGTTGAAAGGAACGTTTACCGCCGGGCGTTATTCTATGATTCCCCGAAAGGTGATGGTTGTTTTTCAGTTTGCGATTTCTACAGCCATGATCATCGGCACGATCGTCGTGTTTCAGCAAATCCAGCATGCAAAAGAAAGACCGGTGGGCTTCGATCGCAAGGGAATTATCCATATTGGTGTCCGCACTCAGGATTTGGCAAAAGCAGACTACAACTCCCTTCGAAACGAACTGTTGTCCACAGGAGTCGTGGAAAATATGGCGAAATCGGATTTTCCGATTACAGGGGGGGCCAGCGCGGATGCTTCGCTGACCTGGCAAGGAAAAGATCCCGCATTCCGTCCGTTGGTTGCCATGAACAGTTGCAGTCATGATTTTCCAAAAACGAATGGATTTCAGTTCGTAGAAGGCCGGGATTTTTCACGCGAGTTTAGTACGGACTCCTCCGCGTTGATTGTAAACGAGATGGCGGCCAGCCTTTTTTCTGATAAAAGTGCAATCGGCAAAAAAATAAAATTCGGTTCCGGAAAGGAAAGGGAAATCATTGGCGTCATAAAAGATCAGGTGAGGTGGACGCCCTTTTCGAAGCAATCGCCGCATATTTATTTTATCAGCTATAAGGGTATGGGATATCTAACCATCAGAATGAAGGCGAATGTGGAGGTTCACCATGCCTTGACTAAAATTGAAGAAGTCTTGAAGAAAGTTGATTCCGGCGCTCCATTTGACTACAAATTTCTGGACGATGATTATGCACGACAGTTTAAGGATGAAGAGCGCATCGGTAAACTCGCAGGTGTATTTGCCACCCTGGCCATCTTTATCAGCTGCCTGGGCATTTTCGGGCTAGCTTCTTTCGCAGCCAGTCAGCGCACCAAAGAGATTGGCATACGCAAAGTGCTGGGTGCCTCCATCTTCACCGTGTGGAAAATGCTGTCGCGTGATTTTGTATGGCTCGTGGTTGCTTCTTTTTTGCTGGCGGCGCCCCTGACTTATTATTTTTCGAATCAATGGCTTCAGCAATACGATTATCGCACGACGATCTCGTGGTGGGTATTTGCCGTTACCGGGATGGGGGCGTTGGTGATTACGCTGCTCACGGTAAGTTACCAATCCATTGCGGCAGGGATGGCAAATCCGGTGGATAGTTTGAGATCGGAATAGAAGGCAATCAGAAGGCCCTCCCGTCTTTGTCAGGTTTTCCGTGCTCTGAGTTTTCATGTTCAACATTGATGTGTTAACTGGTAATCCCGATGAGACCTGTTCTGACGAACGGATCGGCCTCACCATCTTAGAGGTATTTAATTCATTCTTTCAGAAATCGCAAAATGGCGCTGTTTATGTTTGCGATAGTTTGGATGATCGACAGCGATCCAGAAAGCGTAAGTTTGATCGTTGGTTTTGGAAATACAACGACGGTTCACTTTTAAAAGAGGATGACATCGCTGTAATTGAGGGAACCGAGATTTATAACTCTCTCATTTTACACAAGCAGAATAAATTCCTTACTGAAATCATTATTGCTTATAAAGAGTTGAATCAAAAGGCTTCCGAAAAATAAGATTTATGTTTATCACAGCAACCTTGTCAAAACAGTTACGCGTCCGGCATCGTCTCTCGAAGAGGACGATGCGCCTCTTCGACCGGGAACGTATCGTCCCCTTCGGGAGACGATACTTGACGTTGATGAAAAACATCCATCATCAACCTCAAAATAATTAATACGTATGAAATTTAGTCTGAGCGCCCTCTGTATTCTATCCATCCTGCTGTCATGTAATCATACTAAACCCGCGGAAGTGCCTGGCATGGAAGGAACCTGGCAAATGATTTCAGGGACTATAATTGAAAAAGGAGATAGTGTATTTGCCGATTACACTTCGAAAAATAGAATGATTAAAATAATTAACAAGACGCATTTTGCTTTTTTAAATCACGACGAGAACAAAGGAAAAGACGCTACGGCTATGTTTTCAGCCGGGGGAGGACGGTATGAACTGAAGGGAGACCAATACACGGAATATTTGGACTACTGCAGTGACCGGGCGTGGGAGGGCAATACCTTCCTGTTCACGGTCGCGATTCGAAACGATACGCTAACGCAAACCGGGATGGAAACAATTGAAGCTACGAAGGTGAATAGAATGAATATTGAAAAATATGTAAGAGTACAGAAATAGATTCTGTATTTTATTATTCATCACTTCGCCTGATGTAACCAACAGACACCAGATCACGTTTTGAGCTTTCTACAAATTCAAGAAGTCCTCTATTACTGGCAAGGCGACAGGCGGGGTATGTGCTTCTTTTAATGTAGTGAGTTCGCCCATATACGTGCCATGCCCGCCAGGGAATATCGCCAGCCGTGTATGGGGAATGCGGCGGTACATTTCAACAGCATGTTCCGGCAAGGGGACGTCTTTATCACCAATAATAATCAGGGCTGGCACCTGTATGGCACTGATCACCTCATCGGGTATGTCGGTAAAATGCTGCATCCTGGCGACACATTGGTCGAACATGATATGGAGCGCCTCCTGACTGGGATGGATGGATAGGAACTCTTTCTTGTATTCATCGGGCATGTCTTTGAAACTTCCCTTTTCCATGCCCCGCCAGAATTCAGGTGCCACGCCGGCCCTTTTATACACGGAGGAGGCGATAATGAGTTTATTCACTAACTCAGGGTGACGGATAGCCAGTTGCAGTGCCGTCGTGCCTCCATTGCTAAAGCCAAACACGTCGGCATGATCAAGGTGCAATTGTTGTAGCAAGGCGGCCACATCATCGGCATCCTGTTCAAACGTGATCTGCCTGCCGTCGCGGTTATCGCTATGCCCATGGGCCTGCAATTCTACAGCAATTATTTTATGCGTCTTGGCCAATGCGGGGAGGAGTCTGCCAAAGGTGGTTTGTATGGTGGAAGCGGCGCCATGTATTAATACCAGAGGGTTGCCTGCTCCGTGTATTTCGTAATACATATGCAATCCGTTGACGGTCGCGTATGTTCCCGTTTGAGCGAGGGCTGTACTCATGGTCGTGACGGTTAAGAATAACAACATGATGAGATGTTTCATACGAGCTATTGATTAAACGAACGATCCTTGTTCGTTAAAGAGATTTTCAATCCGGCCAGGTAAACAGTGAGTTTCTCCACATTTTGCTTTAGTCCTTCATCTGCTTTAAATGTTTTTACTACCTGGATAAATTGCTCAGCAGTTTCAAAAAGCATATGCCACCGAATAAACGTTTGGTCGCCCTGATCTTCAAAATCAATGGTGGCAACGAATCGAGGGGAGGTGAGGTGCTCATACACTAACTTTTTGAAGGGGATTACTTCTTTGAATACGCTTTTGTTCTTATAGTCCGTTCCGTCCGGGCCGTGCATCACCAGGTTCCATTCTCCGCCGGGGACTACCTCCATCGTATGGATGGTGTTGGTAAATCCATCGGGACCCCACCAGTTCACGATGTGTTCCGGCTTGGTCCAAACTTCCCAAACTAATTCTACCGGGGCATTCAGCTTTCTGGAGATAACGATTTCCCGGTCGTGCGTGCTACTTTTTTTGTTTTCCATAATTTCCTTTTTTGAGTTTTTCCAAATAGGTTTCCAACGCGTCTAATTTATTTTCCCAATGCCGGCGATACTGATCCACCCATTCCGCTACTTCGCTCAACGGGTCTAATTGTGCCTCGCAAAGCCTTTCTCTCCCTCGCTGTTTAATGGTGATCAGGCCGCAATCGGCCAGGATCTTAACCTGAAGGGAGATAGCCTGCCGGCTGACATCAAACTTTTCGGCAATGGAGCTGACGTTACGGGGTTGGCAGGCAATCAGGGTGATGATGGCTCTCCGGGTAGGGTCGGCTATGGCCTGAAATGCATCACGTCGGGTTTTCATAGTAAGCAGGTAAGTGCTTGCAATATAAGCGCAAGTAAGTGCTTGCGCAATAGTTTCGACGGAAATTTCATACCGTTTGGATCTCTATATTATTTATATTTATCCTATAGCAAAATTTAGAAGCCATGAATGAATCGTCCTCCTCCCGCCGTCAATTCCTTAAGAGTACCGCTATTGTTTCCATCGCCGGAATAACGATGCCCGCTTCTTCCTTCGGATTGGATTTCCTTCAAGGAAGGAAAAAACTCGGTGTGGCATTGGTTGGGCTGGGCAATTACAGCACGGTCATTCTGGGCAAAGCCCTGAAGGAGGCTGACCTGTGCTACCTAGCCGGAGTAGTCTCCGGGACACCTTCCAAGGCGAAGGAATGGTCCATCCAATATGGCTTTGCGGAAAAGAACATCTATGATTATAAAAATTTCAAGACTATCGCCGACAACAAGGACATCGACATCGTTTATGTCGTGACCCCCAACAGCCTGCATGCGGAGCATACGATTACGGCGCTGGAAGCGGGCAAGCACGTGATCTGCGAAAAGCCGATGGCCATGAATGCAGCCGAGGCGATGCAAATGATCCAGGCAGCAAAAAAAGCCAACCGGAAATTAGCCATCGGATACAGGATGCACTATGATCCGAATTTTACGGAAGCGAAAAGGCTGGGCCAAAGCGAAGCGTTTGGGTCCGTCAATTATATCGAGGCGGCTTTGGGGTATTCGTTCGCCCCGGAGGCAGATAGCTGGAAAGTAAAGAAAGCAATGGGCGGCGGATCCCTGTATAACCTTGGTGTCTACCCGATACAAAGTGCCCGTCATGTAAAGGGATCGGAGCCGGTATTCGCCACAGCCCAGGTGACGACGAGGCGAAAGGATATTTTTAAAGAGATTCCCGAGACATTTGCCTGGCAACTGGAATGGGCCGACGGCACCCTGTGTAATTCCTACTCCGGTCCGGTTGCGTTTATCGACAGGCTCTTCGCAGGATGCACCGATGGTTTCATTGAACTAAACCCGGCCACGCAATTCAATGGCGTAAAAGGAAGCTCAACAAAGGGTGAGTTTAAATTCGCGCCCGTATTCCAGCAGAAGCTGCAGGTCGATGACTTCGCCCGTTGCGTCATGGAGAATAAAGAATCGATGGTCAACGGCACGGAAGGGTGGAAGGACATGGCGGTCATCGATGCCATTCACCGAGCTATAGTGTCGGGAAAGAAGGAGAGAATTGGTGATCGGTAATCGGTGGATTTTACCTACTTAATGAGTGCTAACTCCATCCTTATGGGATTACTGAATTCATTTTTTAAGAGCAATTAAGAGTCATTGTACAATCTTCAGGGCTTACTGCTCATCACCGATTGTCCGAGCCTGAAATAAGTTGACCTAAATTTAGGACAATTAAAGGTCAATGAAAATGAAAAAAAGTTTGAAACCCAGG
>Ga0193722_1000229_pt1 | contig 12486 bp, 11 predicted proteins | sample H2m1metaG_FD_143044 | JGI IMG/M metagenome (GOLD analysis project Ga0193722, IMG submission 143044) | Soil microbial communities from a riparian zone of the East river system, Colorado, United States - H2m1 | ecosystem: Environmental > Terrestrial > Soil > Riparian zone | place: USA: East River...
TCCCGCCGGAGTCAACGCCTCCGGCTACAGTCGATTCACGCTGTTCAATCAGCAGCGGGACAACATAAAAATTGATGAACCGATTTTGCGGATAAAAAATTTCCATGTCGTGGCTGACCGGGCCGCCGCTTCGAGTCATCGATTCCCAATCAAGACCGCGGATCCGTTCATCCAGCCGTTTGCCGATCGCTTCGCCTGCCTCAAGCCCAAATAAACCGCAAGCCGCCTCATTCAGGTAAGTGATTCGGCCTTTGGCGTCGGTCACGATGATGCCTTCCTGGATGGCATTGAAAACGGTTTCCAGGAAACCTTTCTCCTGCGCCAGGCGCAGAAAATAATTCTGCACGTCTTCCGGCCCGATGCGGCCCAGACGCTCGATGAGTTTTTCAAGGAAGCCCGCTTTCATGATTTCACTGGCATTAATTCAAATGTCATTCCGAGCGAAGTCGAGGAACCCCGTCGCATTACGTTTCGCTAGCACCTCGGGATCCTTCGACCCCGAAAGCTTTCGGGGCTCAGGACGACCAATTTGGTTGGAACGCCTCAACGACTCAACACTTCAACTTCTTCGTGTCGATCCGGCACTTCCACTGTCAGCATTTCCACGCGCAAATAATTCAGTACCACCGGCGCGAGAATTAAGCCGGGGATCCCCATGAGTCGTTCGCCAAGAATTAGAGCGATTAACGTTAGCCAAACCGGATTGCGGATCCGATCGCCGATGATCTTACTGTTCAGCAAATACTCGAGCTTGTGAATCACGACGAGAAAGACCAGCGCGGAAATCGCCAACTTCAGAGACATCGTTAACGCGACAAAGACGATGATTGTGTTGCTGAGAAGGTTGCCGACGATCGGCACGAGCCCGCAAAGAAATGTGACCGCAATAAGCAGCGCCGCGTGCGGCATATGAACAGCCGTGAGAAAGATCGCGGTCAAGGCGGTATTGATGAGAGAAATGGTGATTTGCGCGCCCATTACGGTGGCAAAGCTTCGATAAAAATCGCGGAATCGCCTTGAGACTTGATCGCAGCAAATGGAGTAAAGGTTATTCTTCACCCGATGCGCACCCCGGTACGGGTCGAGCCCGGTTTTCAAAAAGAGGCTCGCGGCAGCGACGATTCCAAGGACGCTAAAAACCAGGTTCGTGGTCGTGGCTTTGGCAACGTTTGCAACGTTGCGCAGGTAATTCGCTTCCTCCCCGAGCGCGCCGACCACCACCTGCCTCAGACTCTCAAAATCAGTAAAGGGCAACTCGATCTGCCTCTTCTGAGCCCATGCGCTGGCCGAAGGAATGGAGGTATCCGCCATATCCGGCAACGCTAAAATGGCGGTACGAGTAAAATAAATCCCAGCGGCGCCAATCCCAACGACAGCGATGATGAACAACGCCAGAGCCAGCCATTTTCTTCGGGTGCGAGAATATAGTTGGCGCAATGCAAAATACGAAAACAAGACAACGAGCAGCGGCACGCCAAGATGAAGAAACCCCGCCAGAATGATTGTTGCGGCGAGCACCGCGTAAGAAACTTGCGTCGGGGTAATCATGACTCACTTACCCCTTTTTACTCCATCCGTGCCGGACATTGTCAACTAGACCGTACCGTGCCGTAGAGTGCGCTGTCCTCAGCCCACGGGCTTTAAGCAGCACAAAAGATCGAAAATCGCCTCCGGGCGAATACAAAAGTTTGCTTGGGACGTCTCGCTCCGCCAGCGCCAATGTACCGCTTACAACGCTTGGCCTGTTTCTTTTTCAGCGCGTTCTTTCAACGCCGCCTTGCGCGAAAGCTTTACGCGGCCTTTGTCGTCGATGCCGATGCATTTGACCCAAATCATGTCGCCAATCTTGACCACGTCCTCGGTGCGATTCACTCGAAAATCGGCAAGCTCGGAAATGTGCACCAAGCCGTCTCTGCCTGGAAAAACTTCGACAAACGCTCCGAACTCCTTCGTCGTGACGACGCGCCCCTGATAGGTTTGTCCGATTTCGATTTCGCGGGTCATCCCGCCGATAATTTCCTTAGCGCGCGCCATGCTCTCGCCAGTCGTTGCGTAGATGTGCACTGAGCCGTCGTCCTCGATGTTAATTTCGGCGCCGGTTTCCGCGACGATGCCCTTGATGGTTTTGCCGCCGGGCCCGATGAGCGCGCCGATCTTCTCCGGATTAATTTTAATTGTCTCGATCCGAGGCGCGTATTTCGACAACTCGGTCCGCGGCTGATCCAGCGTGCCACGCATGATCTCGAGAATCTTCGTACGCGCTTCTTTCGCACGTTGGATTGCTTCCGTCATGATGTTGTGACCGACACCGGGGAGTTTCAGGTCAAGCTGAAAACCCGTCACGCCTGTGTCTGTTCCGCAAAGCTTGAAATCCATGTCGCCATAATGATCTTCGGATCCAATGATGTCGGTTAGCAATTCGTAGCGTTTCAATTGCCCGTCATCGCCGGCCTCAGTGACGAGGCCGATTGAGATTCCCGCAACCATGCCCTTCATCGGCACGCCTGCGTCCATCAGTGCGAGCATTCCGCCGCACACACTGGCCATCGATGTCGAGCCGTTGGACTCCATGATCTCGCTGGAAATGCGGATGGCATAACGAAATTCGTTTTCGCTCGGCACGACCGGTTCCAGCGAACGCTCGGCCAACGCGCCATGGCCAATCTCACGGCGACCGGGCCCGCCTGTCCGCCCTGTTTCACCCACGCTAAACGGGGGAAAATTGTAATGCAGAATAAAACGTTTTGATTGTTCGCCGCCGCCGTACGCATCAATCATCTGTGCTTCTTCAATGGGAGCCAGTGTCGCAAGCGCGAGTGCCTGAGTTTCGCCCCGTTGAAAAATCGACGAGCCATGTGCTCGCGGCAGCACGCCTACTTCACAGGTGATCGGGCGCAAATCCTGATAACCGCGCCCGTCCACGCGTTGCTGTTTTTCCAGAATGTTGGCGCGAAACATCTTCTTTTCGACAAACTCGAATGCCTGAGAGATCGCAAACGAATCTGCCTCGGGAAATTTTTGCAGAATCGCCGTCTTTGCCTCCTCTCGCAGAGCGTCGATCGCTTTTGCGCGCGCACTTTTGCCTTCGGTGCGCAGCGCGTGTTCGAGTCGATCACCGGCAACCTGGCGGGCGATATCCACCATCTCCTGATTCACGTGGAGCAACTGAACGTCACGCTTTGGTTTACCCACTCTCGACGCCAGGTCTTTCTGGGCTTGAATCATTTCACGCGCATGCCCGTGCGCGAACTCGAGCGCTTTCGTAAATTCAGCCTCCGGCATTTCCTTTGCCGAGCCTTCGATCATGATGACATCGTTTTCAGTGCCAACGTAAACAAGGTCGAGATCGCTCTGGGAGCGCTCGTCGTGTGTCGGGTTGGCAACGAACTCACCGTTAACGCGACCAACGCGCACCGCTCCAATCGGGCCTGCAAAAGGAATGTCCGAAATAGAGAGCGCGGCGGATGCACCGTTCATCGCGAGAATGTCGGGATCGTTCTGGCCATCGGCGCTGAGCAGGATCGAGATGATCTGGGTGTCGTAAAAATATCCCTTGGGAAAGAGCGGCCGCAAAGGCCGATCGATCATTCGCGAGGTGAGCGTTTCCTTCTCCGCAGGACGGCCTTCGCGTTTGAAATAGCCGCCCGGGAATTTTCCGGCAGCTGCCGCTTTCTCGCGGTAATCAACGGTCAGCGGGAAGAAATCCTGACCTTCTTTGATTGCCAGGGCCGAAACCGCACTGACGAGCACAGTGGTGTCGCCGCACGTAACGATAACTGCGCCATCGGCGAGCCTGGCGATTTTGCCGGTTTCGATAGATATTTCATTGCCGCCGATTTTGGCGGTGACCTTTTGTTGCATGGTTATTTTCCTGGATGCGCGGTTCCAGGCGGTCACCCCGACTGTAGGTTTTAAATCCGTTGCTCCGCTATACGGAGCACGAAACTAAAACCTAAAATCCAAGGTGATTGATACGCCTGGACTGCTGGTTATCTCTTTATTAGTTGTGGTTTCGAGCAGTTCAAATGTCCAGATCCGAACCTGCCGAATTGAGCGCTCCGGTTATTTCCGAAGGTTCAGCTTTTCGATCACATTCTTGTAACGATCAGCTTCCGTTTTGCTCAAATAATCGAGCAGGCTCCGTCGTTGCGCCACCATCTTGAGTAAGCCGCGGCGCGACGAATGATCTTTCCGGTAAATCTTAAGGTGCTCAGTCAAATGCTCGATCCGGCGGGTCAGAAGTGCGACTTGCACATCCGCGCTGCCGGTATCTTTGTCATGCAATTGGAACTCCGTGAGATCCGACGTTTGGTTGCTCTCAGCCATAACGAAGCGCCTATTGTAGACGAGGAATCGATTTTCGCAACCGCGCAACGCGATGAACGTTGGAGCAGCCACCGCCATTTCACGTTGCGTTTTGGGTTGCCTCGCCCTTAAGGGAGAAGGGGAGGGTGAGGGTCAACTTTAAGCAATTGACGGTTGGCATTCACGCCTCACCTAATCCTCTCCCCTTCAGCAAGGGGCGAGGCAAAACAAGGCGAACCACCTGTTTCTTAAGCCGGATGCCTTTCCCTTTTGCCGTCGTACCAAAGACTGAGCTTTGCACGCGAACGGACTCCGCGGGAACCGCGAACGATTACGCCAAAGAAGTTGCGCAGAAAATGTTTCGCAGGATACATGCGCAATTTCCGGCCTGAGGTGACAACCGGTTCCCGCAGCACCTTGAAGCCGCCCAGTTTTTTCAGCTCGAGCGAAAAATAAACTTCTTCACCAGCAAAGTACTGCTCATCGAAACCGCCGATGGCCTCGAAATTGCGTCGTGTAGTGAAAAGAAATGCGCCGGCCCCAAGATTCAGGCCGAAATAGACCAAGGAAAACCCGCGCAACAACATGCGTCCCCAAATGGGAACAAATCCGTCCATCGCCACTCGCGCGCTGCCTCCGGCGTAACCACCTTCCAGAGCGGCGATTCCGGCACTCACATGCGCTCGATTGATTCGCGTGTCGGCGTCAATGAAGAACAAATATTCGCCCTGTGCAGCGCGTCCGCCTGCATTCCGGGAGGCTGCGATTTGGCGTCGATTGATTGGGATCACCTTCGCGCCGACCCGCGACGCGATCTCCGGCGTCGCGTCCGTTGACGCATCATCAACGACGATGATCTCGTACGGCTGTGTCGCGCCAGATGCGGCCTCCCGAATCGCAGCCAGGGTATCCGAAAGTTCGTGCTCTTCGTTGTACGCGGGAACAACAAATGAAATCATTGGTTTAATGAGGCGAGCCATATCGCCTGTGATCAACAGACACGCAAGTCGCCGGCTTCCAAAGCGCTACTTTGTCCGGGCGTAGAGGAGCGAATCGAGAACTTCTCCGTCTTTCACGACGTTGTTCTTGAGGCGTCCTTCGAAAACGAAGCCGGTTTTTTCCAGTACGCATGCGGATGCGGGGTTATTCGCGAACGGCTCTGCATAAATTCGTCGCAGCGAAAATCTATCGAAACAAAAATCAGTGAACGCTCCAACCGCTTCCGTCATGACACCGCGTGCCCAAAACTCCTCGCCAAGCCAATAGCCGAGTTCGGCGGTGTGCCGATGCACATCATTTTCTAAATGAATTCCGATTCCGCCAACGGCCGCGTCGTTAACCTCAATACAAAAAATTGTGATCGGCTCGAACTTGACCGTTGCTTCCAAAAATTTGCGTGCGTCCTCGGCCGTGTACGGGTGTGGAAACCTATCGCGCAATGCGCGCCAGACTTTGCGATTATTAGCATGCCTAGTGAGAGACTCGGCATCATCCAATCGCCACGCCCGGATCGTGGATTGCTTCAGCTCAAGCTGATCGATCATTTCCCTTCGAATTTGATGCCGACCTTTTGAACTTCCGCGTAAGGCAACAGCCATACCAGTGATTCATCGTGAAGGTCGACCACCTGAATGCGATTTCCCCATGGATCGCGAAAATCGCAGCGGAACGGTGGCTCCAATTTGAGTTTGTATTTCTCGGTGAGTTTCTTTCTGACTTCCTCAAGCTGCGTTTCATCGCGAACCATGATCCCGAAATGCCGCATGTTTGCTCGCTGAACTTTGTCGACTTCGAAAATCGCCAGGAACTGATGGTCACCCAGTTTGAAGAACGCGTCGCCCTCCCCTCCACTCATCTGTTCGAGGTTGAAAACGTCTTTGTAAAAGGCTACTGCCTTCTCAACGTCATCCACCTCGATCGCGACATGATTGCATCCATAAACTTGCACGCTCATATGTCAGATTAGCTGAAAACGAAGCGGTGCGCGCGGCACTTTTTTGGTGCCCATCTACAAAGGCGTCTCATACTGTCATTCTGAGCGAAGCGAAGAATCTCGGATTCTTTTTTCCTGGCGTTCACCTGGCCAATCATCAGAGATGTTTCGCTTCGCTCAACATGACAGCGCTAGTGTGAGATAATTTATGCGCGCGACAAATTCACCACCGAGGCGAACGCACTTCAACGAATCGGCATTAATTGCCTTTTTCAGTGCTGTAGCCTTGCTCATCCATCTGCTGACAAACGGGCGCTACGGTTATTTTCGCGATGAGCTTTATTACATCGCCTGCGGCCGACATCTCGCTTTTGGATACGTCGATCAGCCGCCACTTTGCTCAAAAATGGATCTGGCTCGGCGGAATTATCGCCTTACCTATTGCGTTGCCGAACATCCTATGGCAAGCGCAGCATCACTGGCCCACGTACGAGTTGCTGAGCAACATCGCTCACAGCAACAAAAACGTCGCGCTCAACCCGGTGCAGTTCATCGCGCAACAGGCTGTTTTCTTGAACCCGGGAACACTGCCACTGTGGCTCGCCGGCCTGTTCTGGTTATTTGCTTCTAGTGAGGGTTGGCGTTACCGCGCGATCGGAATCATTTACCTGGTCACGCTCACCGAATTCATCGTTTTGCATGGCAAAAGCTATTATCTCGCGCCTGCGTATCCGATGCTCTTTGCAGCGGGAGGCGTGGCGGCCGAGCAGATTCTCGCCGCACGCCTAAAGTGGATCAAACCGGTGTTCCTCGTCGCGATCCTTGGAATGGGTGCGTTATGCGCGCCGTTGGTCCTGCCAATCTTATCGCCCGATAAGCTCGTCGCGTACATGCGAGCCATCCACATGGAACCGCCCCGCACTGAGACTTCACATACCGAAGCGCTCCCGCAGGTTTTCGCAGACCAGTTTGGGTGGGAACAAATGGTCGGCTCGGTAGCGCATGTCTATCATCACTTGCGACCTGAGGACGAAAAACGCGCCGCGATTTTTTGCCAAAACTATGGCGAGGCTGGAGCGATCGATTTTTTCGGCCCAAAGCTCGGGCTGCCAGCCCCCATTTCCGGACATCAGAATTATTTCTTCTGGGGACCTCGCGATTGGACCGGCGAAGTCATTTTGGTGCTCGACACGAGTGATGAAGACGAGCGCGAGCTATTCGACTCAGTCGAAGATCTGGGCCAGGTAGTGAGCAGCCCTTGGGCAATGCCATTCGAAAGGCGACGTCACATCTACCTATGTCGCGATTTGAAGGTGAGCGTTCGAGAAGTCTGGCCGCGCGTAAAGAACTGGTTGTAACTCCGACAGCCTTAGAGATCAGTCTCGAAGGGTGTTTATCCCCTGTCGGGCGATTCGTTCGATGAGTTGCGGATATGACAGGCCTGCCTTTCCGGCTGCGAGCGCGAAGTCTTCGTCGTCAGAGAGAATCGGATTCGGGTTCGCCTCGATAAAATAGAGCTTGTTTTCGGATGTCAGACGCAGATCGATTCGCGCGTAGCCGTCGATTGTCAGCAATCGGTAAATCTCTTTACATTTCTTGTGGATACTAATGACAAGCGTCGGATCGAGCTCGGCGAAATGGTTCTCCAAGCCCCAGCGTTTGCGATATTCGTCGTCCCATTTCGCCTTGTAGGTAGCGATCTTCGGTTCGTCAGGCGGCACCTCGCGGAAGACCAGTTCGCGGATCGGAAAAACGGTCAATCGCACACAGCCCATCAGGCTCACGTAAAGCTCGCGGCCCTCGATGTATTCCTCGGCAATGGCGTCACTGTTGTATTTCTCGTGAATAAAAGTCACGCGTTCGCGAAACTGGTCGTCATTTCCAACGAATGACGCTTGTGAGATCCCGTAGGACGCCTCTTCTTTCACTGGTTTCACGATGAGCGGAAAATTGGGCTGCTTCAGGCGCGCAATCCGCTGCCCGCGCGGAATGACCACGAAATTCGGCACGTGAATGCCGTGATAGTGCAGAATCTTTTTTGAGATCCCTTTGTGCTTGCAAAGCGTCAGCCCGGTCGAGCCGCAGCCGGTGAACGGGAGGCCTTGCATTTCGAAAAATGAAACAATGTTCTGGTCGAATTCAGACTTGTTTCTGAATTGTTCGACCAAATTGAAAAGGACATCAGGCGCGCACATCTCCAGTTTTTGCCGCAGCAGATCGACATCGTCATAGATGGCCAGATGCTCCGGTGTGTGCCCCATCGCGCCGAGCGCGTTCATCACATCCGCCTCGGTTTTCCACTCTTTCGTTTTCAGTTCGTCGCTGAAATCCTGGTCAACAGTCGTAGGGCTTATGCCGTCGAAGAGCACTAGAACTTTGAGCTTCTTCTTCATGTCCTATTCTCAGTCCGTTGTCATTCTGAGCGGAGCGAAGAATCTCAGATCCGACGTTCGGGCCGACGCAGTCCATAGTCCGAGATGTTTCGCTTCGCTCAACATGACAATGACGAGTGATTATTTGGTGCGCTTGAATTTGCCGGTGAAAAGATAATTCATCACCAGCGTTGTGATAAAAGCGGTAACACGAAAATCCTGCTGCGGATCGTCATTCAGCACATGAAGCCCAAGTTCATCGCAGCGGCGGGTGAGCCTCGCGAGAAGCTGGTTTACCGGAAATTTCTTTTCATTTGTCCATTGGGAAATCGCGTTCAGCAATCGCCGCCTTCGCCATCGCAGATATGCGCTCGCTTTAATGCCAGCAGGCGCGGCGAAGAGCTGTCGCAGATCGGCATCGTAAAAATCTGGATACGTATCTTCGTTGAGCTTGCGTTTCCGCGCATAATAGGTCTTGAGCTTTACGTTAAGACAATCGTAATCGGCGACGCGATATTCCGGCGTGTGCACGGGCGGCATGCCCGCCAATGAGCGCATCAGCTCATCAATGTATTCCATTTTTCGGAGTGCCGGCCAGTCAGCGTAATTCTTGCGCCAATCGAGCTCCGGCGTGAGCCAGACCGCAAATGTCTCGGCGAAATCCTCGTCCGGATGACTCTGCGCATACCAATCCTCAAGATGAACGACGTAACTACGGCTGAATGGGCGTGGCCGGTAAGTGTCCGGCGTTTCCTCACGCGATGTTTGCCCGAAACATTGTTTCCATTTTTTCCGACGCGTCAGTTGATAAGCGTACATGTAGGCGTGCCCCGCTTCATGTCGCATTAACTTCATGAACCACTCCGGCGTCCCACCTTCGACTTCGAGCATCATCGTGCGCTCGAGCGCGCGCAGCCGGTCATGCACCAGAAAAAACGGAACAAAGATCGCAGGAACCCCAACTGGGACGAACCATTCATCGCCAATATGGCACGGCGGATGAAACACCAAGCCTTTTGCCGAAAGCTCGTCATAGAGGTGCCGGATAAGCGGTTCGAGTGCCGTGCCCTCGAGCCGCAATCCGAGTGACGAGATGCGGTGTTCAAGAAGTTCCTGGTCGCTCAGTGACGCCCAATCGGCAGCTTCCATCTCGCGCACCGTATCACCGGTAAAAGCGCTGTCACGCTTTCACAAGGCGGGGCGGGCCAATGGCCATGAGGTTATGCGTCAAGCAAACCGGCGGTTCACAAATAAAAACGCGCGACAGCGCCGACGCGTTGATCACGATCGATTGACAAGTCGCCCAACTCGTCTATAGAGAGGCCGGCTCGCCGCGGCGAGTCGTTGTCAGAAGTCCGCGCGTCCCCAAGGGCTAACGCGCCGGGGCTGTTCCCGAATCCGAAGTAAAAGCTGCATTCCTGCGGCTTTCGGCATCGAGAATAGGGTGCTCCACACGAGAATCGACAACATCGGAGCAACCCCCAAAACACCATGAAGCTATTTTACACAGTCATATTTTTCTCATTGCTGGCATCGGCCGCTTTCGCGCGCGAGGAGTCGATCCTGGCGCGTGTCACCAGTTACTGGGCAGGCGAGGGCTCCAGCTTCGCCAGTACCGGCCGACGACTACACTCCGGACATTGCGCCGTCGATCCCAAGCGAATTCCCTACGGCAGTAAAGTTGTCTTCCCTGATCGCGCCTGCACCGCGGTCGACACCGGACCGGCGGTCATTAGTCGCAAAGCGGCTCGTCTATGCGGACGGACTGCGAACCAACTCAAGGCCATCGTGGTCGACCGATTTTTTGAAACAAAGCGAGAGGCGACCGCGTGGACGAACACGCATCCCCACTTTATGACCCTTCAGATTGTCTGGCCGGATCTCACTCGGAACCGCCCGAGCTATGATTAATTTGAAAAATATTCGTAATCGCTTCTACCACGACGACAGTGACTTACAGCTGAAATCTCCGACCGACACTGGACAACCTCGGAAACGGCTGTACATCAAGGGCCGATGAAATTGATCGACGCGCCGATTCGCGCTGCCCGCTGGGGCGGGCGGGCGGCATAGAGGCTCGTTAGACTTCGCCAAGTTGGAGCCCGCAATCGCGGCACCCCAGTGGTCGAATCTTACCACGCGCGAGTTTTTTGCGCCGGTATCCCGAACCAACTTCGGCAATCACACTTAACAACGTAGAAAGTTATGAAACCAATACTTCAAATTAATCACAGACAGCGAGGCTCACGTCGCGACAACCGCGCACGGCGTGGTCACCAGAGTTTTCCATTAACGGATTACAACTATCGTCCGACAGCGGAAGCAGAGGCGAGTTCGCTCGCCGGTCGGCCGGCCACGAAGGCGCCCGCCTTCCACAAATTAAGCAGTAAATTCTTCGGCGCAGAAACAAGCCGGGATTATGTCACCGAGCTTTTGTTCTTCATTCTGATCACTGGCATCGCTGCTTGGCCGGTCGTGTCCATGCTCATCGCAGTGATTCGCATGATCAGGAATTACTGACGGCCCGGATTAGTCGGCGATGTTAGCGGTTGCCGCCGAAAATGCCGCGAATAGTTTGGCATGGCCATTTATGAAAACGAAGGCCAAAACCTTCCACATCATTGTCTGGTCGATGCTGACACTGGCCGGCTTCAATCTGCTTGCAGCGAAGGAACCTCTTTACGACGGGCTCGGCTCCTACTCGCGCAAGGTCACGACTGACTCGGCCGAAGCACAACGCTATTTCGATCAGGGCCTTGGTTTTCTCCACGGATTCAATCATCGCGCGGCCATCCGAGCGTTTCAGCAAGCCGCCGAACTCGATCCGGAATGCGCGATGGCGCATTGGGGCGTAGCGCTCGCGTGCGGTCCGCACATTAATTCTATGGCCGTTCCACCGCCCGCAGCGGAGCTTGCGTGGAAGGAACTTGAGCTCGCGGAAAAGAATGCCGGGAACGCGTCGTCGGTTGAGCGGGCGCTGATCGACGCGCTCGCAAAACGTTACGCCAATCCGCAACCGGAAGATCGCAGCGGGCTCGATCGCGCTTATGCTGATGCAATGCGCGAAGTGTGGAAAAAATATCCAATGGATCCAGACGTTGGCGCTTTTTTCGCGGAAGCGATGATGAACTTGCGGCCTTGGGATCAATGGACACCAGACGGCAAACCGCAGCCGGGCACGGATGAGATCATTGCCACTCTGGACGCGGTGTTAAAACTCAATCCGAACCATCCACTGGCGAATCATCTCTACATCCACGCGGTGGAAGCATCGCCGAATCCGGAGCGTGCGATGGTTGACGCGGACCGGCTCCGCAACTTACAGCCGGGACTTGCCCACAATGTGCACATGCCATCGCACATCGACATTCGCACCGGCCAATGGCTGAAGGCCGTGGATACAAATGCAAAAGCAGTGGAAGCGGACCAGCGGTACCGCAAGATCTTCGGGCCGGCCAAAGGTTTTCTGAACGTCTACATCGCGCATAACCGCCACATGCTGGCCTATGCCGCGATGATGACGGGTCAGCGCGACCTCGCGATGAAACACATCCGCGCCATGGTTGCGGAGATGCCGGCCGATTTTCTAAAGGAAAACGCGCTGCAAGCGGAAGGAAACGTCGCGATGCCGCTGGAAGTAATGGTGCGCTTTGGCCTGTGGGACGAAATCCTGGCCGAACCAGAAAAATATACCGACAAGATGTGGTTCACCCGCGCATTTCATCATGCTGCTCGCGCGATCGCGTACGCCGCGAAAGGTGACACGGTTAACGCGCGCAAAGCGCAAAGTGTTTTTGTCGAACGCGCCAAGCTTGTGCCAAAGGAAGATTTTGTGAGCAACAACAGTTGCGAAGCGCTTCTCGCCGTCGCCATTCC
>Ga0193722_1000230_pt1 | contig 12473 bp, 9 predicted proteins | sample H2m1metaG_FD_143044 | JGI IMG/M metagenome (GOLD analysis project Ga0193722, IMG submission 143044) | Soil microbial communities from a riparian zone of the East river system, Colorado, United States - H2m1 | ecosystem: Environmental > Terrestrial > Soil > Riparian zone | place: USA: East River...
AGTGGTATTCGGGAGCGAAAGACTCACCAGCTTTTACGCGTGGCGGTGAAGAGGAAGCGCCGCCATCTTCACCAACTTCATCGCAGGAAGCGTCCGCCTCGCCTGCCGCGACAGGCGAGAGCGCCGAGCAGCCGGAACATTCGAGGGCGACAGCACTGGATGCTGTGACTGATGCAACAGACCACCCGCCAGAAATCATTAAGGCGCCGGATGGATCGGGCGAAATCTTTTGGCGCAAAGGGAAAGAGGGTGAAGGCCCGGAGGAAGTGCTGAACTGGGTGATGTGGTTCCGGGATTCAAAATCGGGTCAGGAAACACAGATCGGCAGGCTGCTCGGCTTCCCATCGTTCGAGCCGCTGCACATTACGGGAAATAAAGATCAACATTTTCTTTTCGAAGGGCCACTGCGGCTAACATTCTTCAGCTGCCATCTCGACAGCACGAATGGCAGCACAGTTGAGGCTTTCGATTTCAATAAGCGAAAGCTCATCCAATTATCGCCAAACTATGCAACCCCAGTTCTCCTTCCTGGGGAGCCGGCGTTTCTCACCCTGACCGAAAATCGGTACGTGACAATTCCCGGCAGCACAAAGACGGCTAACTGTTCCTACATCGAGCGTTGGGCCGCGAATCTCAAGGAATCGTGTGACAACTATGAGGCGTATCTGCGATTCCACGGGGTGAGCAGCGATGAAGTTGTAGAAGGTTTTACCCGCGACGAATACGAGAAGCAATTGCGCGAGAATAAAGAAAAAGGGCACGAGTGCTACGGACAGCCAGAAGTGCGTTACGCGCGCAAAGGGAGTGCCGCGATCTGCTACGGCGCTTCCATGTATCGGCCCGGAAAAACTCCGGCCGTCATCACCATCCGCAACGGAGCGGATTAAACCGAATATGAAAAAGATCATACCTGCTAGTGCAACTTGGATCTGGGCGATCACGGCATTCTTTGTGTTTTCGAATGCGCCTCATGGTTTCGCCAAGCCACAAAAAAAATCGGCTGGATCCGCTCCGGAAAACGCGGATCCGCTCGTAAATGCGGCGATGAAAAACATGGAGACCGGAGTGTGGTCCGTGAACGGCACCGTCACAGCTAAGAAACCGATCAAGCTGCAAGGACTTCTTTCCGGCGAAGATTTTGATTTGACGACCGAACCGGGCATAAGGCCGAACACGCCCCTGCGCGAAATCATAATCAAAAATAAAGCCTGGATTTGCTCCGATGGCGAGACGTGGCACGCCACCGGGCCGAATGATCGATTGGTCTACAATTGGGCGCACGTGCCAATCATGGCCGACCGGAAGTTACCGCCATTTGAGAAAGTGGGGTCTGAGCAACGCAACGGACAGACTTTGTTGCACGTACGGCTCAAGGTTCCTGAGAAGAACATCAACCCGAAAGAGTTGCCCCAATATTGGCTCGTTCTCGATTCTCAGGGACAAGCCCAATACATCGGGCACACCGAGATGCCGATGTTCTCGCAAGCGCGCAAGGAAGTCATGTATTGCTCGTTTGATTATGCGCCGGCGGAAAAAAAGATCGAGCCGCCACCGCTCGGGGCACCAGTCGATGACAAAACGTATGGCTTTAACGACATCGAGCAACACAAGTTCGATTGGAAAGGTAGAGTCGTTAGGCTCGAAGTGACTCCGAAAATTTTGGAGTCGAAACAAATTGCCGAGGACACGTACCGCGGCTTTTTTAAGGATACCGCGACACCCAGTCATTACGGCATTGTCGAATTTCCGCACGACGCGCTGGTCAAGCTGGGATTCCTCAAAAAAATCGTGAGCGGTGCGCACGCCTCGGAGGATTTGGAAAAAATGGGCGCGTTGGGTCGCACCGAAGGCGAACCAGTTTCGTTTTACGTCCAGGTGATTCCAATCGGCGAGAAGCCCGCTGCACGAGCCCTGGCCGTTGGCGCAAGGCTCGTGCGCGATCCAGACGGAAGCGTCAGTTACACCTGGGACGCCGATGAGAAACAAACGGCGAAATCACCGCCTGCTCCTGTGGCGCCGGGTGCGCCTGATGGCGACCTTGTTATTCGCGGGATTGAAAAGGCGAAGAACGGTGACCTGGACGGCGCTATCGCTGATTTCGACCGCGCGGCCGAACTCGATTCAAAAAATGACGCGCCATATTATAACCGTGCTCAAGCCAGACGGCTGAAGAACGATACGGCTGGCGCGATAGCCGACTACACCAAAGCAATCGAACTCGGCTCCACGAATCCGGCCGCTTACAACAATCGCGGCAACGCCAGGGTAGAGAATAAGGATCGTGATGGCGCAATTGCTGACTATACGCGCGCGATCGAACTCAAACCCGATTACGCGCGCGCCTACTACAATCGTGCAGTCCTAAAGAAAGAGAAGGGGGACAAGGCTGGCGCTGCCGCAGATTTCAAACGCGCTCGACAACTAGACCCACAGTTGGTGAGCGAAGAGTCTTCCGCTGACTCCATCGATCACGGTATCGCTAAAGGCAACGAGAAGGAATCACGAGCGTCGGCAGGTACGGTAGAAGATTTCTTCAACCGCGCCGGAGCTAAGAAGGCCGCGGGCGATTTAGATGGGGCTATCGCCGACTACGATCACGCCATTCGACTCGATCCGAAGGATGCTGCGATTTACAATAACCGCGGCCTTGCTAAGGCAGAAAAGGGCGATCTGGACGCCGCTATCGTCGATTTTAATCGTGCCATCCAACTGAATCCCAAAGATGCCGTCGCCTGTAGCAACCGCGGTAACGCAAAGCGTGACAAGGGTGACATGGATGGAGCTATCGCCGATTACAATCTTGCCATCCGACTCGATCCGAAATACGCGTACGCCTACTACGACCGCGGCCTCGCCAAAAAGCAGAAGAGCGATCTAGACGGAGCAATCGCCGACTACAATCGCGTGATCGAACTCGATCCTAAATTCGCAAAAGCCTACTGCGACCGCGGCGTGGCGAAACGAAGAAAGAACGATCTGGATGGAGCCATTAGCGACTACGATCGCACCGTCGAGCTCGATCCGAAATATGCCGTCGCATACTATAATCGCGGCAACGCGAAGGACGACAAGGGCGACTCGGATGGAGCCATTGTCGATTATACTCGCGCCATCCAACTCAATCCGAAGTACGCTGCCGCCTACTACAACCGGGCCTACACGAAGCAGGCCAAAGGCGACATCGACGGAGCCATCGCCGACTACACTCTGGCTATCGAACTGAACCCAAAAGATGCCGTCGCTTACAACGACCGCGGGGTTACGAGACAGCAGAAGTATGACTTTCATGGAGCAATCGCGGATTTCGATCATGCGATCAAGCTCAACCCGAAATATGCCGCTGCCTACGCCAACCGCGGCAACGCCAGAGCAGAGAATGACGACTTGGATGGCGCAATTGCTGATCTTGACCGCGCCATCAAGCTCGACTCAAAAAATGCAGTCGCGTATTATCAGCGTGCCTACGCCAAACGGCAAAAGAAGGACACCACCGGTGCGATTGCCGATTATACGCGGGCAATCGAACTCGATGGGAAAGATGGCGATTTCTATAAGGGGCGCGGTGACGTTTGGGTTGAAAAGAAGCAGTATTGTGCCGCGATCGACGATATACAGAAAGCCACTCAACTGGATCCGAAAAACGGAGACTACTACGGATCTCTCGGTTGGTACCAACTCTTCAATCGCAAGCCTCGTGAGTCGATTACAGCTTCTCTCAAAGCTCTGGAACTCTCGCCGGATGAGGCAGTGATGATCAATGGCAATCTCGCCCATGGTTATCTATTCGATAACCAATTCGATAAGGCGAAGGCCATCTATTTGGAAAACAAAGATGCCAAGCTCCACGACGGACGGGCCTTTAGCCAGGCAGTGCTCGATGACTTCAAAGAATTTCAGGAGGCGGGCATTACCCATCCTGACATGGAGAAAATCAAAGCGCTGCTGACTTCTCAAACGGAGGCACGGTGATCATGTCGAAGGGAAGCTATTATGAGCCAACTGGTAAGAAAGTTCCATCAAAGGAGTAGGTGATGCATTCAATGAGAAAGAACATCGTTGTTATACTTGTCGGTGGTTCCGTCCTGGCTCTGTCAACATTGTGGGCGCAGGATGCGAAAGTTGCGGAGGATAGCTCGCAACACAACCGTGCATTTACAGAAGGGTCGGCCGAGGCAGAGCGTCTTGGGAAAACCGAAGCGGGAGAGCTTTACGAAATTGAGTTCGACAAAGTGATTAGATCGCGCCTGAGTGATATTGTCACCGAATGTGGCAAAAATCTCGGACCGAAGATTAAGTTTATTGCCCACTTCAATGCACCGCCCGCCAGCACAACTCGCCTGCGCCGCGAGCGCGCTCAGGTGGTTTTTGTTTTCGCGGCCGATGGTCACGTGGAACAGGTGCTGACTCCAAACGACCAGCCAACTGCAAAATGTATCGGCGATAAATTGCGCGATCTGCAGCTTCCCGCTCCTCCCCACGCAAGTTGGCCGGTGGAATTGTCGATTGATATGAGCCGAGACAAGGCTGCGGCGGCGGGCAAAGGACACGCGAACAAACTCGATCTCGAAATCCAAAGGTCGCCGCGCCAGATCATCTTAAGAAACGGTGAGGAAATTGCGACATGGGAGGGGGATCCTGATTCGAGGATGACACTTCACTATCCCGATGGCGGGACCCAGGAGGTAACAATCGCGAAAGGTCAAATGCATTTCGGGCCGGTCGTTCGGAACGCAAAATCTGGGAGTCGGGCAGAGTCAACTCAACCTGACGATGAAAAACTCGCGATGGAAGCGCAGCAGGCTGCGGCGGTCAAGAATTATGAAGAGGCGCTCAAGCTCTATGAGCAAGCGATCAATCTGAAAGGCCATTTCGAGCCTTTTATTTATCACAATCGAGGTATGCTTTACCTCCGTCGCGCGAAAGCTTCGACCGAACCGGAATCCCGGATTGCCGATCTGCAACGCGCTATCGCAGACTTTAAAACATCGATCGCTCTTGGTGCCGCATCCAACGACGAGCTGAATCGCGGCTTGGAGAAGGTCGCCACCAGGGCGAACCTGGAGGAAGCGACCAAATTGCTTACGCAGGAAACACATCCCTAACATTTCTTCGCCAGTGTACCGGCATTCCTTAATCGGCATTGGGCTGGCTGTCTTGCTTCTGGTCGGTTTCTCGACAACTGGCAGGGCGGAAGAGAACACCGAAGTTGTGGCCGATAATCTGAAGTACAGCCGCGATTTTTATTCGAAGGTCCATTTCGTCGCGATTGCGAATCTTGATTTCGGCGCGGGAGGCAGGGCGGAATTCAAATACGATCGATCCCTCAGCTCCATTCACGAATTCACGCTAACATGATCATGTTAAAGGCACTTATTCTCGCATTGCTAACGGTGCTTGCGTCATCTGCGGTCGCCGCGGGAGACGGCCCGGAGGAGGTGATTCGCGCGCTTTACAAGGCTCACCGGCCGTGGGAGCACAAAGAACTCAACCTCGGCAATCGCGCTGTGCTGTCGAAATATTTCAGTCCCGAACTAACCAAGTTATTCCTAAAGAATGCGCAACTGGAGCGGGACTGTCCCAAGGGCGACCTTTGTGGACTCGATTTCGACCCAATCCTTGGAGCTCAGGACTTCGACGACCACCTCGATTTCAAGCTTCGCATCACTGAGGCAACGCCGCCGCAAACTGGCCGATTCGAAGCACGCTTCAAATTATTTAACGAAGAGAAGCCTGAGCAAGAGCAAGTACTCGTTTTCCAACTTATTCAGGTGAAAAACGGATGGCGCATTGACGACATCACTAATACCAAGGATAACGCCTCACTGAAGGCAGTAATTACCGCGATTCTTGACGAGGCGGCTCATCTCAAAGAATGAAAGTTAGATTATTCTCGTCGATCGCAGTTGCCTGCTGTGTCGCATGTCCCTGGCAGAGGCTGGCGGCAGAGGAGGAGACCAAATATCCGTCTCCGGATGGGCGCTTCGCCCTTAGGATAACTCGATCGAAGGACGATGAATATCACCCGACGGTTGAGTTGATAGAGAAGCAGTCCGGCACAGTGTTGGTCACCTTACACAATGGCCAGGAGGACACCGATCTGTTCGATGCCTCCGAGGCGGTCCTGGTATGGTCGGCTGACTCCAAGCGAGTGGCGTATGGTTTTCGTGCCAATCCGCCGGGCGCGAGGTTAGTCGAACGCGGGGCGCTTGTCTGTTTTTGGAATGGCTCGGGTTTCGACAAAATGTTTTTGCCGGAAAAGTTGCCGTCGCCGCGGATTAAGTTTCCCAAAGGAAAGGAGGGGAACGTGAAACCCTATGGAGGCGGGGTGACGCCCTTGAGATGGTTGAAGTCAGGAGAACTGGAGCTGTCCAGCGAAGACATGATGCTCTCGCGAGATGATGGCAAGAGCTATACCGGCGTGCTGCGTTTCACGATTTCCTTTGATGCGCAACACAAAGCGTCCGTGAAGAACGTTGGGAAAACGAAGACTGAGGTGGAAAAATGAACCGCCGAGGCTCCCGACACGGCTTTGAAACTCGCTCCGCTTACCCGTTCGCTCGCCGCTACCGGTCGCGGCTTTGCCTTCTATGTCACTATCCCCTCAGCTCCATTCACCCGCCTTCGCGCAAGGCTTCAGCGCGGCAGGCGAATTCAAGCTAAATGATTCAACACCTCACTCCAGCCTTATGCAGTTCATGACAATTCGTGTAATTAGTGTCTTTACCGTAATCGTCGCGTGCGCGCTCAGTTGCGGTGTTTCCATTCTTGCTGCCAATGACGAGCCACTAGCCGGCGAAAGTCCATCTGAAGAGTCATCGTCTAAGTCGGGCGAAAAGCCGGACGTTACACCTGACGCCGAAGGTTTTTACGGTGTCCCAGACGCTGTTATCGATGACCCCGACGGCTACGTGAATTTGCGCAAGGAGAAAAGCGCCGACTCACCAATCATCGCGAAAGTAAAGAAGGACGAGCCGTTCGAGTATCGATGCACACAAAATGCAACGTGGTGCAAAGTGAAACTTGCGTCCGGTGTTACCGGCTGGATGCATTACAGCCGCATTAAACATTACTACACCGAAAAGGATTTACCCAACGGCCCAGAGGATTCAGGCGAAGAAATTGACGAGCAAACGCGCAAGCAAGGTGTGAATTACTACGAAGTAGCTCGGGCGGCGGCGCGTGGCGACAAAAAAGCGTTGAAAACATTCTTTACTCTGGGTTTGGGCGGCGCGGCCGAGGAGACGCACATTACGTCGATTCTGCCGGTAGTGCTCCATCTCGTTGGGGACGATGCGTTGGCCGAGTTTTTGCGGAACCAGCCGCTCAACTTCCAGTTCACGGTGAGAAACAAACTCGACGACAACGTAACCTATCCATTTCGAAGCCTGGAATATCTCCAACTACACTTTCCGAAAACCTCCAAACTATTTTTCCGGCGCGAGATCGATTTCCCATCACCCGACGGCCATTACACAATTCACAAGGTCTTTTCCGGTGAGCAACCAACCGAGGACTCGAAGGTTACGCGGTCGCAATTAATCGACAAACGCACCGGCAAAGTCATCAAGGATCTGACCGCGGAGGACGAGGGTAGATCGTTATACCGGGAAGGCGATGTCGAGTGGGCGCCGGATTCGAAAGGGTTCCTATATTTTGGGGAGGGGCCCATCAAACCGGAAGCTTATCAATTGTCAGGCAAATCGTTCGTCAAGATTGAAGTACCATCTTTGGACCACATGCCGCTGAGTGGGTGTGATCCCAAGCTGGGGAATGCGTACCCAGGCCTTGAAAAAATCCACTGGAGCAAGCCGGGTACGCTCGTCTGCAAAAAGACTTGCTATTACAAAAGCACCGATAAGTCCAGCACCGACCACGAACTCCAGCGCACCTATGAAATTACAATGACGATCGGGGCGGATGGAAAATTAACGACCGAAGAAAAACCGGTCGAGAACAACGAATACTAATCGATGCGCAAGTCGCTTTGAGATAACAAAGATGAGCGTGATGGTTATTCGAACAATGTCGTGGCACGAAAAGGTCGGCAGATGCTTGTTTCTTCTCTGCTGTTTAACGTGGGCGTCGGCAACGGCGCAGGTAGAAGAGAAAACCGAAGCGCAAACCAGCCCTAAGGGAACCTTCAGGATCGAGACTGTTTTTACCAAAGCCGAAGATCCAGCGGACGAGTACGAACAGCAATACGTCGTTTCCACCGTCGATCCAAACATTCGCGAGCCGTTAGGCGAAAAACATCAGGCGCAGCCGGCGACCTATTACATCTCACCCGATGAGCAATGGATCTTTGCTCAGGTGCATTATGGCAGCGGGATGGGCGGTGCACGCCTGTATCAACGGAAGCAGAATTTGCACTTCGAGCGAGTGATGAACGAGAAATCAATTTGGAAGTTTTTCGAGAAGCAAGCGCTGAAAGGAAAAAAGCGTCCATCAGATTGGGGCGTGGAAATCGTCGATTTTGTCGCTTGGAGCCCCGACTCAGCGCGCGTGCACTTCTCACTCAGGACGGGCAAGCGCTTAACAGGTAAGAGCTCATTCGGATACTACGATTGGCATGCTTACTACAATGTGCGCAGCGGCAAATTCGAACTGACCGATGATTTGCGTGCGCTCAATCGGTCCGCTCACGTTCGACCCGAAGATTAGGATGAACAAACTGCTTGCTACGCAGAGGACGACGACCAGCTCCATCCGTTTTTCTTCATTGCGGCGACGAAGAACGAGAAATTGTCGGTGGCAGTCGAACGAAATGCCGAGGAGACAAAACGAGTCAGGGTTGCTTCAGCGCCTGAAAAACGAACCGCTCACCGGTTTGTGTTTACGCTTCCCAAGGGCCGTCCGAAGCTTGTGGGAGGCAACAAACTATAAATGCGATTGTACTGGTGCTGTTTTTAGACACGAATTTGAAACTCGCTCGCTTCCCCACTCGCTCGGTCGCCACGGCAACCTTTACCTTTTATGCCTGCCACGACGTAGCCGTGGCGAAGGCGGGTCGCTGATCCCCTCAGCTCCATTCACGAATTTATACTAATGATCAAACAAGTTGCCTCACGGTGCATGACAATTGGTTCCGGTCCGGTGTGCGACGAAAGGAGAGAGATATGAAAGTTCGGACAAGGCATCTATTCTCGGTGGCGATGGGGGTAACGTTGCTGTTACTACCGAGTCGTGTTTGGGCATGTGCTTGTTGCGCCCATCCAGGTGAATACCAAATCGATTTTGTCAAACCTGACGAGGTCAAACTTAGTGTCATAAAACGAATTCGTTTTGGCACAAAGGCAGAGCTGTGGACAGGCGAGGCGGACCCAGAGGTAGCCGCTAAAGGCTTGGCTCACCCGGCGGATAGCTACTCCCTGGCTGGCTCGCTCGTCGGTAACGTGTGGAAGCTGACGTTCCGCAACGGGGATGAATCCGGTACACTCGATTTACCGTTGCCAGCCAAGATGTTGAGATTCGCAGCCGATATTCACGATGGGCGGACAAAACCCGGGTACCCTGAGCCAGTGCTTTATAAAGAATGGCGTTTTGAGGGGGAGGTTAACGGGACGGGCGTTTTTAAGGCCGGAATCACTGCCCGAACCAAATACGTTCTCGTATTTCAAGGCCGGGGCAATAGCTGCGACGGCGCCGAAGATTTTACACACTGGCAATTGAAAATTACCGGCAAAAAGGCCGATTACTCTTTCTACGGTGAGCTCGGCGCGCCGGTGCCGGAGAAGCAAAATGAGTGAACGTCTTGGTCAATTATTACTGCTGGTAGCGCTCATATTGCTGCCAGTTAAAGGGGTCCGGGCAGAAACTCCCGACGATCCGATCTACGTGAAAACTTCCAACGGATGGAATGCCGCGTATGCACACGGTAATGAGTACGCTGAATTCCGTGTGATAGGGAACAGCGCAAAACTTCAAGACCCTTATCATATCCTGCTACAAAAGAATGTTGGAATGATGGTTTCCTTTGTCGATAAAAAGGAACTTCAAAACGACACGGATCTGTTGAGCGCGCATGCTCAATGGGAAGTAGACTACTGGCATCAACATGCCAGCAGAGTTGAAAGCAATACCCGAGAAGATTTAACAGGAACACGAAAGGACCTTAAGGTGACTGAGATAAGAGTGTACAACGACAAAGGCGCCCAGATGTCATCTTATTTGATCGGGCTCACTGCGAAAGATGGGGTTTTCGTCCTTTCAGTTTCACCCGCCAAAAAGGATGTAGATCCACTGGTAAAAGAATTGGTCAGTTCGTTCAAACTTGTTCCTCGAAACCTGGATGCTGAAGAAACGAAGCGGCTGTCATCAGAAGCCAAGGGGCAGCGCTAAACCTATGTCTAACAAATCGCTCACTCGGTTCGCCTTAAGGATGAAACCATGAGAAGAAAAATGAATAAACTCTTCATCGCGCTGACATTTGTCGGTCTGGCGATAGCGCTGGCCCGCGTCAACGCCTGCGCCGCCGGTAACCTTGCGATTGACGGAACGGGCAATCTTTTTGCGGCGTCGTCGTCCAGCCACGCAATCTTTAAATTCACGCCCGACGGAAAGAAGAGCACGTTCGCCTCCAGGGTTAGTCCTGACAAAATGGTCCTTGACGGAGCGGGCAACCTCTTTGTGGCGGAGGAACATTTTCAGGAAGACCGTCACGCCGACGTAATCTTGAAATTCACACCGGACGGAAAGAAAAGCACGTTCGCCTCAGGACTCGAAGACCTTTGGCGCATGGCCATTGACGGAGCGGGCAATCTGTTTGTGGTGGAGAAACATTTTCAGGAACAGCATGACGTCCAGGTGATCTTCAAATTCACACCGGACGGAAAGAAGAGCACGTTCGCTGTCGCCTCCGGGGGTTCTTTGTACAGCGACATTGCGGTTGATGGAGCGGGCAATCTCTTTGTGGTGGACTTTGTGCGGGACGCGGGCAGCTCGATTCTTAAATTCACACCTGATGGGAAACAGAGCACCTTCGCATCTGGGGTCAGCACTCGCGATTACGGTGTAGACATCTTGGGCTTGGACGACAACAGTAATCTGTTTGTGGCGATGTTTGCGGGGGACGCGGGCAGCTCGATCCTTAAATTTACACCTGATGGAACGAAGAGCACGTTGGCTTCCGGTCTTGGAGAGCCGGTTGATCCGACTTTTGACAGCAAGGGCAATCTCTTTGTGGGGGATAAAGTCAGCGATTCGATCCTTAAATTCACGCCCGATGGAAAGAAGAGCACCTTTGCCACCGGCACCGGCCTTAGCGGCATGGCCGTTGACGCAGCAAGCAATCTCTTTGTTTTGGAGGGCGGCAGTGAGTTACTCTTCAAATTTACACCGGACGGAACCCGAAGCACCTTTGCTTCCGACCGAGTTTCACCGGACAAACGGTGGGAATATCAGTGTTCCGCGCATGGTTATGACGCTCGCCTTGTAAAGACAGGCACAAGTCAAACCGCGTTGGATCTTTCCGAACAAGTGGGTGAGTTCGGGGATGAGGCAAGGATAATATGGGCGCCCGATTCAAAACGCTTCGGGCTCAACTACACAAAAGGGGCTCGCGCGCGCGCTGACACGACAGCGCTTTATCAGTTGCGCGGAGACAAATGGGTGCAGTTGCGTTCCCCCGTAACGGACGAAACTACCAAGCCGGTCGAGCGCGCGCACGACGCCCAATTGCGCAAGATGCACTTATACCCAGGCCATATTTGGCACAGTGAGCAAGTCCGTAAGTGGACCGACGGCAGCACTGCGCTCCTTTATTCAGAGCTGTCAGTGATGGGCGAAGAGGATCCGCGGTGGGTAACGACTTTTCTTTTCACATTGAAGTTCGATGCACAGGGGAACTGGAAAATTATCAAGAGTCACCAAGTGTCGGACAAAGAAATCGAGAAGGAAGACGCTGCAAAGGATGTTTCCGGCCCGGCACAAACAGCTGAACCGGAGAAGACCAGTGCAGATGCGAGTCTCGCCGACGCGGATGGTCACCTTAATGAGGTTTATAACGCACTGCGCGCTCGCCTTTCCCCATCAGAGCGCGACCGGTTAAAGAAAGAACAGCGCGCTTGGCTAAATGGGCGGGACGCCGCCGCTGAAGCCGCCAAGAAAAACGCTCAGGAGAACCCAACCGATGTCGCCGATCGTGAAGTGACAAAAATGACCAAGACCCGGACGGCCGAGTTGGAAAAACGTCTGAAGAAGACGAAGTAGATGGTTAGGCCACTTCGCTATGGCTGCAAAGGCGCTTTGAAAGTTACAATCATTAAACCAATTCAGCATGTTATCATGTGGCAAGCGATCGAACCCAGTTTTGGCCAGGTCTTGGCACTTGTAGCCGTTTCGCTGTGCGAAACGCTCGTCGCCCACAGGGCGACGGCTACAGGAGACGGCCTTCGCGTTTTCGGTAATTGTCTGTCATTGCCTTCGGCTGGTTCGCCAACCGGATCCAGCTGCTCGCTGTCACTAGTTACACGGGC
>Ga0193722_1000231_pt1 | contig 12462 bp, 10 predicted proteins | sample H2m1metaG_FD_143044 | JGI IMG/M metagenome (GOLD analysis project Ga0193722, IMG submission 143044) | Soil microbial communities from a riparian zone of the East river system, Colorado, United States - H2m1 | ecosystem: Environmental > Terrestrial > Soil > Riparian zone | place: USA: East River...
AAAAATTGCCGGCGTTGCAGCCATTGATCAGAAACACGGGATACTTTCCGGGATTATTGTACCCCAGGGTGGGATCGGTCACTTTTCCAATATCAATATCAATTGTACCAGGTGAAGAATGTCCAAAAAAAGTAATCAAATTAACACCTGCATTCACTTCATCCGCAATGTTGATTAGTTGCACGGCGCTCGCATCGTGCTTGGCAATCGTAGCAATCGTCGCTCCCCAGTATGGTCCTTTGGCGATGGTTTTGAAGCCATCCATGTATTTCCGGAATTCAACCAATTCATTGAATGGCGTTATCTGAATTCCTCCGCTCAAGTGCAGACCTTTCTTGCGCCAAAGATCGTTAAGGGGTGCTGCCTCAGTCTCTTTGACCTTATTCAAATAGGCAATTACCTGTGCCGGTGTGCTGACACTTACACGGCCGGTAGGCAGGGCCGGTACAAAACCCGAGCCCATCAGTCCGGCGCTGAAAACCATATCGGAGGCTGGCAAACCTGCCGACGGCACCAAGTCTTTGAACCCCGTTGGATGGCGCTCATACCCCGCCGAAACATCCCGGCCTTTGCCAATAAGAAAAAGGTATTTGGGAGATCCCTTCTCTACCATCCATTTCACAAATTGATAAATTGCGAGCGGAGAAGTCTCGCCGTAATTGAATTGGTTATACAATTGGTCCATGGTAACCGTGAGAGGCCGGAATCCACCCCCCGCGGTGGAAGCCCGATAGGATGAGTAAGTCTGAGCCGCAGTGAATAAAGATCCGTGTGTGACGATCAGATAATCAACCGAGGACGGATCCACTTGTTGAAAAGAAACCGGGTGAACGGCAGGGGTATTGATTTCATTACTTACGTATAGTGTTCTCGAAGAAAAGGTATTGTCAACAACGGCGCTCAAAATACCCGAAGGTGAATTCGTTCCAATCGTCGATACGGTATTGAGATCGGTGATATCCCATACCCTCATCGCAGCACCCGGATTACTAATTTCTATATAGGATTTGCCCAATGAATTGGGATTGAGTCGAAGCCATTTATTTGCTTGGCCGGCCAGATTGAAATCCTGCGGGAATGTTATTTTGATATACGATACGCTGACTTTATCACGGATTCCGGCTTCACCTAAAGCCTTCACTTGCACTGTCATTTTGCCGTCGGCTCCAATATCCGTCCAGTTCAGGTCAGCCGTCACGAGTTGGGTCTGAAAGTTGACAAAGTGTTGAGTTGAAATGAAGCGCAGTGAACCGGAATTGGGACCGGCGTAAACCTGGGTTTGATGATTGAGTTCATCCCGACCCACGATCAGTAATTCAAGCTTGGGGTTGCCGGCCGCGGGAACTCCGTTTGCAATGTTGTCCAGTCCATAATCTTTCAGGCCAAGGCAACCTGAGTTCAGTGTACAAATGTAGGAGTCGGTCCAGCCTTCTCCCTCGTCGAAGATGGTGCTTTGAATCTCCCCATTGGAAATCGTATTGCCTCCCGAATATTCGCCGAAATAGATACTTAATTCCTGATCGTTGTGGGAAATTTCTTTCCCTATTCCGAAGTTATTCTCACTAAAAGAATTCATTCTCTTGCCGGCTGGCGGTACGGAACTCCAGGTCAGGAAATAGGAAGTGGTATCACTGAATAGGTTGTAATAAGAGTGAGGTTGAAGCACCGTCGGCTGGTACAACAGGGCATCGCGGGTACCATCGTTCCTTTGTCCGTAGAATTCGAGGTAGTCGCCGGGATCGAATTGGGAGTCGGCCTGGCCCGGGACGGTAATGGCTTGCTCTAAGCCCCGGTGAAAAAGTTGAATAAATCTAGGATCGACCGAGGAAACAGGAAAACCGGCTGTCTGTAAATCGTTGTAGGTAAGGCGGTAAATTCCATCTTTGGCTACCGGTATCCGGTAATAGGACTGGTTGAAGTTGATCCAGTCGTTGGCGTATTGAGCGATTCCAAAAAGGGGGAAAAGGGTAGAAATGAAGGTGATAAGAATGAATTTCTTTAACACAACCCGGCCCGGACAGTTTTGCACAAGGTACATACCCATTCCATTTCTTAGGTAACAATAACATTAGGCCCAACTTGATTTAAAATTTAAGATTTAAAATCAGGGCATACCGAAGTGTGAATTGTGTATACTTTAAGTGGGTAGTTGTCCCCTTGCCGCCAGTCCCACTCAATTTTAAATTCTAAATCTTGAACTTCTGTTCAATAAAAGGTGCCAAATTCAATCAAAAACAAGGTCTATAAACTTTTTGCGTAAAGTACTTGGCCATACATAGTACTTTGTCCGTATACTTGTCCGGGAATCTACTTAAACGAGGATGTATGAATCTTGAAAACACGCAAGTACAAATGAGGAAGGGTCTCCTGGAGTACTGCATCCTGCACATTATTTCACGCGGCGAAGTATATGCGTCCGACATGCTGGACGAACTTACTTCTGCCAGGATGATCGTTGTGGAAGGCACGCTCTACCCCCTCCTGACCCGCCTAAAGAATGCGGGATTATTGGAATACAAATGGGTGGAATCCAAATCGGGGCCGCCGCGAAAGTACTACAAACTAACTGCCGAGGGCGCCGGGTTTCTCAACGGCCTCACCGAAACCTGGAACGACCTGATCCACTCCACTGAGATGATCACCAACCGCTCGAAGGCAACCATTTAATATAACCATGAACCCATCATCCCATCTCACAGCTACCGACGTATGAAAAAGAATATCAGTATCAACATCAGCGGCATCATCTTTCACATTGAGGAAGACGGCTATGAGGCCCTGCGAAAGTACCTTGACTCGATCAACCAATATTTTGGCTCGTTTGAAGATAGCAGCGAAATCCTGGCCGATATAGAGAGCCGGATCGCTGAGATTTTTCTCTCCCGTCTCAATGAAGGCAAGCAGGTCATTACCGCTGAAGACGTCCAGTCCCTCATCACGACCATGGGTAACGTCAATGATTTCAAGGCCGCCGAGGAGCAGGAAGTCGTCACCGGGGCAGGTTCCAAACAAGGACAACGCCAGCAGCCGGGGGGCGAGTCGGGATCCTCTTCGTCCGGCAGCGATGCCGCTTCCAGGAAATTATTCCGGGATAGCAAGCGTAAGATCATGGGAGGAGTGTGTGCTGGCTTCGGACATTATTTCAATATTGATCCGGTCTGGCCGCGCCTGCTCTTTGCCTTACTGTTCTTTGGCACGTCCGGCATTCTATTGCTGGTATATATCGTTTTATGGATCGTCCTTCCGGTGTCGGAAGAACTGGAGGATGAACCGAATGTCAAGAAAATGTACCGCAATCCGGACGCCAAAGTGGTGGGCGGCGTGGCGGGCGGCGTGGCGGCGTTCTTTGGTGCCGACGTCGTTTTGATCCGATTCCTGTTTGTCATTTTTACCATCTTTTTTGGAAGCGGGTTGGTTGTTTATATCATATTGTGGATTGCCCTCCCCGAAGCGAAGACCATCACCGAGAAAATGAAAATGCAAGGCGAACCGGTGACCCTTTCCAATATTGAGTCGTCCGTAAAAAAAGGATTGAATGAAAAAGACCAGCCGGAAGAAAGTACGCTGGCAAAAATCATACTCTTTCCGTTTCGGGTGATTGCCGCTGTACTCAATGGCATCGGCCGGGTGCTGGGCCCGTTACTCACCGTCATGGTCGAAGTTCTTCGGGTCGGCATCGGGGTCATTATCAGCCTGATCGGGTTTGGTTTTATCTTATCACTCATCTTGACCTTCGGTATACTGGTGGGCCTGTTCTCTACTTCCGCCTTACCGGCCTGGTGGGACTCACATGTCTCTACCATGAGCCTTCCCCTGGAAACGATTCGCCAATCGTTTCCAACCTGGACTGCAGTATTTGCCTTCCTGGCGGCGGTTATCCCTGCTTTGTTTATTATGCTTATCGGCAATTCGATCATCGCAAAAAAGATTGTATTCCGCCCTCTCTTTGGTTGGACGATGTTCGTATTGTTTTTTATAAGCATCGCCTTTTTGAGCTTTAGCATCCCGCAATTGGTATATGCCTTTAAGGAAGATGGCGAATACAAGGTTGAAAAAATATTTACCGTCAGGGGAAAAACACCGGTGCTGAAATTGCGTGAAGTCGGATTGGACGACTATAAAAAAACAGACCTCTCCCTGCGGGGATACGATGGTGCTGATCTGAAACTCGTGGAGCGCTTCGGAGCACAGGGGATAACTAAAATGAACGCCCGGGAAAACGCCGGGCAGGTAGACTACCAGGTAGAGCAGACCGACAGCGTGATCACCTTTGACTCCAATATATCGTTTAAGAAAGACGCTAAGTTCAGTTTCCAACGACTGGACCTGGATTTGTACATCCCCTACGAAAAGCCATTTGTGGTCGACGAAGATCTGTGGGACTTGATTGAAAATCAATGGCGGAATGATTACTCCGAACACGATCGCGCACAAACCTATAAAATCAAGAAGAACGGAAAAATGGAATGTGTCACCTGCCCTCCCCCGGCAAAAGACATGTCCGGTCTGAGCGCCAATGATCAGTTTGGACTAAAAGATTTTAACGAAATCGAAATGACCGGGGCCTTTAACGTGGTCATTCAGAAAGGCGATGAGTATGCCATCCAATTGGATGGAAACGCCGAACAGAAACGGCTGTACACCCTGGACGTCCACAGTGAAACCCTGGAGGTAGCCTATCGCACGCGAAACAAAAACTTCTGGAAGGGCGATTTTAAGAATGATGAAATGTCGAACCTATCGATCACCCTGCCGAGTTTGCGTAAACTAAAAGTGACCGGGGCCGGCAAAATAAAGATCAGGGGGTTTGATGAACACGAGGCTCAGATTTCCCTGATCGGCGCCATGATCGGCGATGCCCGCATAAATGTCAACCAATTATCGGTTGAAACAACCGGACCGGTTGTTTTTGAACTTTCGGGTGAGGGTGACTTTCTGGAGGCTTCGATTTCAGGGCCTTCGCAATTTAAGGCCAGTAATTATCCCGTTAATCACGCTATCATTGAGGCGCGGGGATTGGGCCAGGCAAGGGTCAATGTAAAGGGCACGCTGGAAATCGATAAGGATTTTACGAGTACTGTACGGTATACCGGAAACCCGGAGGTAATCAAACGGGATTGATCCACCGCTAACAAGTAGAAAGGGGCGTTCGCCCCTTTTTTGTTTTCAATCCATTCCTGGTACATTTAAAATTAAACAAATAAAAATTCTGTCATGGACGTGAACATCCAATTTCTGGGAGCTGCCAAGAGTGTCACCGGCTCAAAATACCTGCTTGATATCAGCGGTAAGAAAATAATGGTCGACTGTGGCCTCTTCCAGGGCTTAAAACAATTACGGCTTCGCAACTGGAACGACTTCCCCATCCCGCCGAAAGAGGTTGAAGTGATCATCATCACCCATGCCCATATCGACCACATTGGTTATTTACCAAGGATGGTGAACGGCGGCTTCCATGGCAGAATCATCTGTACCCAGGCAACGGAAGATTTGATGAAAATCATGTTATTGGATGCGGCCAAACTGCAGGAGGAAGAAGCGCGTTTTGCGCTCAAGCGGGGTTACTCCAAGCACGCCAAACCGGAGCCCCTTTTTACCATCGACGATGCCGAAAGGGTCCTAACGCTGGTAGAGAGTTACCCGATGGAAAAGCAAATTGATGTAGGGAATTCCGTCACCATCACGTTTCACAATGTCGGTCACATTCTGGGTGCCGCTTTTGTTGAAATGGATATCCAGGGCACGGCACAGAAAAAGAAAATTGTTTTTTCAGGCGACGTAGGTCGATACGACGACCCCATTTTGTACAATCCCAAAGCCATCCCGCAGGCCGATGTAGTCTTAGTGGAATCCACCTACGGCGACCGGCTAAACCCCATGAACAAGGTTGCCGTAGATCTGGCGAAGATCATTCATGAGGCCGTTGATCATGATGGTGTGATTGTTATCCCTGCCTTCGCTGTGGGGCGTACACAAACGCTGATTTACTATTTCCATCAGCTCATGGAGGCCAAGGCCATTCCCATCCTGCCGGTTTACATCGATAGTCCGATGGCCATCCGTGCCACTGATATTTATGAACGCAACAGCGCCTACCATAAAATTGAGGTGAAAAAAGTACAGAAGGAGTTTATGAGTATTTTCGACTCGTCGAATATTCACTTTTGCAATACGGCGGAGAGTTCCAAAGCGCTCAACGACATAAAGAGCCCTTGTATTATCATTTCGGCAAGCGGCATGCTTACAGGAGGTCGCATCTTACACCACTTATATCACCGGCTCAGAAATGAACAGGACACGTTCCTGTTTGCCGGCTTCCAGGCTGAAGGAACGCGAGGCAGAACTATCCTGCAAGGAGGAAAATTCGTCAAATTATTCGGGGAACAGGTCCCCGTAAATTGTCATGTTCGTGAAATACATGGTCTTTCCGCCCATGCCGACCAAAGCGAACTTCTCCGATGGCTCGACGACCTTAAAGTGGCCCCAAAGAAAATATTTATCACGCACGGCGAGGAAACCGTTGCTATGAACTTTGCCGCAACCATCAGGCAAAAGCGGGGCTGGGATCCAATCGTTCCCAGTTACCTCCAATCTTTTGAGTTGTTCAAGGGTATTTGAGGGTCTGCTGACTTGAGTTATTAGTCATTGGTTGGTGGTGGATTGTTAATTCTTAGTGATCCCACAAATGACTAATGACCAATGACTAACGCCTAGGGGACTCAGGACTATCGCCAGGGACTAAATATTCCCGAACGCCATGCAACCTCTGACCCCACCTGCGCATCTTGCAAGTGAATTCATTTAAATGAGATTCCAGATTTACCGGGCTAAAGAAAGCGAGCTGATCGAAGGGTGTAAAAAGCATGATAGCCATGCTCAGGAGGCCCTTTTTAAGCAATTTTCGGGCAAAATGTACGCGCTCTGCTGCCGGTATGTGAAAAGCAAAATGGAAGCGGAAGATGTGCTGGTGATGGCTTTCTCTAAAATCTTCGAACGGATAGACCAATACAAAGGCGAAGGGAATTTTGAAGGCTGGATCCGGAAAGTGATCGTGAATGAATCCTTGAGCTACCTGAGAAAGAACAAAAACATGTATCTCGAAACCGATATCGAAGCTGCCAATCGTGAACCGGACTATGCACAACTGGAAAGTCAGTTGGAGGCAGAAGATTTGCTGAAAATGATTGATTCGCTGCCAACGGGCTACCGCATCGTATTTAACATGTATGCGATTGATGGATATTCCCATAAGGAAATTGCGACCCATCTCAGCATCAGTGAAAATACGTCCAAGTCGCAATTAAGCAGGGCGCGTGCCTTGCTTCAACGACACTGCCTGGAACTGGAAAACGATATCCGGAAAGTAAAAAATAAGAAATAGAAGTCAGATAAATAACGGAAAGATTGCAAACAACAACGAACATGCGTAACCGATTGGACCACTTATTCAGGAATAAACTATCCGACCACGCCGCTGTCCCATCGGCCCAAGCGTGGGACCGGGTCAGGGGTGGCCTTACAAAAAAAAATAACAAACCACTACTGATGCGGATGGCCGCTGCGGTATTGCTGGCCGGTATGCTGACAACAACCCTCCTGTGGTTATCCTCCCGCGATCCGATATCCAACGCATCTACTAGCTCTTCCCTTGGCTACAAGGCTGAACCAAAAACGAATCCGTCAGAACCGACGAACCCGTCACCCCAGACCGTCCGTGCAGGGAAGCAGAAGGCAACCGCGCAACGGGTCCCCGGAAAGAAAAAACAGACCGTAGAAACGAGCCACGAAAAAATTCAGATTATCGAAAATCAAAACAGCGTCGCCCAATCCGTCATAAGGACGGAAGAACCACCGCCGCAAGCTGTCCCTTCCGAGATGATTACAACCGTCTCCAGCAGTCAAAACGCAGGAAAGCCAATCGTTTTAGTCTATCGATTGGAGGCGATCGAACCTCAGGCGGTTGAGGAATCTCCTTCGGTGTCAGAGCCGAAGGGAAATTCGGGACTATTGAAAGTGATCAATTTTGCCCGCGATGCAAAAAATGGTGACGGCAGGCTGGGCGACTTGCGCCAGGCGAAAGACGAACTCTTTGCCTTCAATTTTAAAAAGGACAAACAAAACAATCATAAATGAAATAGTATGAATAAGCGATGGACGATGTTTTTGATACTCTTTTTTTCGGTCATGGGCATGGGCTTTGCCCAGAGCAAGCCAGCCGACTCGGTGGTGATCCGCGTAGGCGAAGCGAGCAAAGTGATTTTTGCTATTCACGACAGGAAGGACCTGGAGACCCTGAAGCACTACGACTTTCAGGCCCTGATGGACGATATGATCACCAAGCTTGAAAAGAAAGATACGACTCAATTGACCAGGCACGCAGAGAGCTACCTCAAAGATTCAGTGAAAGAAAGCCGTACCCGGCGGACTCAAACCATATCCTCCCCGGACAGTTCCAGGAATTGGACCAAGCGGACCAGGAACCATTGGAACAGACGGACCTATCACGCATTCAACATGGATTTGGGAACCAACAATTACCTTTCCAACGGAAAATTCCCTGATCAGACCAATCAACCATATGCCGTTCGACCCTGGGGCTCCTGGTACGTAGCACTCAACTCTGTCCAACGCACCCATGTAGCTGGAAAATTTTTCCTGGAATGGGGCGTGGGCGTGAGTTGGTATAATTTCAAATTTCAAAACGATATGACCGTGCTGTCAAAAAATGATAATGGCGTCAGCTTTCTGCAAGATAATCGCAGTTTTGATTTTATTAAAAGCAAATTGACGGCAACCTATTTGAACGCCACGTTTGTACCCATGATCGATTTTGGAAAAGGAGGAAAGAAAACAACACTATTTGACGGTTCGCGAGTCGACTTTTCGTCCCGGGGCAATCACTCTTCCGCCTTCCGCATCGGGATTGGGCCTTATGCCGGATACAGGATTGACAGTTACGCCAAGCAATCTTACCGCGACCAGGGTGACAAGCATAGGGATCACGACCACGACACATTCTATTTGAATACCATTCGCTATGGCGCACGCCTTCAGATGGGGTTCAGGGATGTGGATCTGTTCTTCAACTATGACATGAACAATCTTTTCGTGGACAACAAAGGGCCTAAGGTGAACGCCTTTAGTTTTGGAGTGACCTTTTAATGCGGCATTGTCTCCCGCAGATCGAGATTTTGTTTCCCGCAGATCGCGCAAGATTTACGCAGAAAATCCTTCAGCGTAAGTCTGCGCCTTCAGGCAAAAGTGCCATGCAGGCAGGAAAACAAATGCCGCATGCTCTGCGCGATCTGCGGGAAACAATTCCGCATCCTCTGCGTAAATCTGCGCGACCTGCGGGAAACAATTCCGCATCCTCCGCGGGAATCCAATTTCAAAATTTGTCTTTCTTATACAGCACCATATCGTACTCATCCCCTTTCAATTGCAAGTCCTGGCAGGCCCTCTTCGACGTAGGCCATTGAAGAAGGGTCCACAGGAGGATCCCAATAAAAAAGATCCCAAAAACTTCGCTGCCAGTAAGTAGAAATCCCGCAGCCATCATCAGAGAAGAAGCTGAACTCGCCGCGACCCGAAACAGCACAATTTCATGGTAGCGGTCCAGCTTACGTCCCAGGCCCAACTCGGCAGCATATTTTTTTAACCTTTGTACCGACACTCCGTGAACAGTCGTTAGGTTTACCAATCCGAACACACACAGCGTTACAATAATAATATTGACCAGGGGTTCATCCTGAACAATAGGTTCGATTTGACTGGTCATCAATTGTTGAAAGAGATAGATGAAAAGGCCAAGGGGTAGGAGTACCAGGAGGTAGCACCGGTTGCCGAGTTTGTAGAAGTATTCTTGGAGGGAACTGAAATTCATTCTGAGGGATGTGCTTTATCAAATTTAATTAATTAAATTAGCTCATTGATACGGGGGCATATGGAGGCAGTAGTGAATTTATCGCGCAAAGAACAAGTTATTCGCAAGGCGGCAGAACTTTTCAGAGAAAAAGGGTATGCGGCCTCGTCTATGCGAGACCTGGCTCAGAAGCTGGGCATTGAGGCGGCAAGTTTGTATTCGCACATCAAATCCAAGGAGGAGATACTAAGAAGCCTTTGTTTTGATATGGCCGCCGAGTTTAGAAAATCGCTTGAGGAAGTAGAAAAACAAGGCGGATCTGCCAGCGAAAAACTGAAAAAAGGAATCATTGGTCATATTTCAGTCATGGCAAAGGATTTAACGGCCTCCGCTGTATTCATGAACGAGCACCGGCACCTGAGTCAGCCCTATCTCCGGGATTTTCTTTTATTGCGTATCAATTATATCAACCGCTTTAAGAATATCATCGAGCAAGGAGTCAAATCGGGCGAATTTAAGAACAATATCGACAAGAAACTTGCCGTCATGACCCTCTTCTCTTCCCTCAATTGGATGCCTCAATGGTATGATCCAACGAGCAATATCGTACCAGGCGAACTGGGCCAGCAGCTTGCCGATATGTTGGTCAACGGACTGAAAAAACAGTCTTAGAGAATCAAATCGGGCGTTGTCTTATTTCTGCCCAAAGCATCATTTTCCTCTTTCTTCTTTGCTAACTTTACCAAACAATCGTTAGGTACGTATGTACGGAGGAGGAAATACATTTGAAGGTGTCAAGACGGATAGTGTAGCTCACGAGGACCAGGTCAAATTGGGTGAGTTTGAAGGAAGAATTGCCAGGGGCGAAAAAATAGAGCCTTCGGACTGGATGCCGCAACTTTACCGCAAGCAGTTGATCCGCATGATCGAGCAACATGCTCACAGCGAGATCATAGGAGCTCTGCCGGAAGGAACCTGGATCACCCGGGCACCGGGGTTCAAGCGCAAAATGGCATTGATGGCAAAGGTACAAGACGAGGTTGGGCACGCTCAACTTTTGTACAGTGCCGCGGAAACCCTCGGCAAGCCACGGGAACAAATGATCGATGACCTCATCACCGGCAAATCCAAATATTCAAACGTATTCAACTACCCCACCTTCACGTGGGGAGATTGCTGTTTTATTTCATGGCTGGTGGATGCCGGTGCGATTGTCAATCAACTGGCTAACGCAAAGGGAAGTTACGGGCCGTACTGCAGGGCGTTGGAAAGAATTTGCGCCGAAGAATCCTTTCATTTGAAATACGGTCATCATTGTGTGATTTACCTGGCGACGGGCTCCTCCATACAGAGAGAAATGTTTCAGGATGCTATCAACCGTTGGTGGCCCCCCATGATGCATTTCTTCGGACCTGCCGATATGATCTCCACGCATACCCCTGTCTTGATGAAATGGAAAGTGAAAATGGGCACCAACGATGACATGCGCAATCAATTCCTTGATATGTATGTGCCGAAAATATGGGAACTTGGCTTTACGCTCCCCGACCCGAACCTGGCCAAGAACAGTCACACCGGCCGATGGGATTACACCGAACCCGATTGGGAAGAATTCAAACGCGTCATCAACGGAGATGGGCCTTGCAACAAAGAAAGACTGGAAGTTCGAAGGATCGCTGAAGAAAGAGGGCGATGGGTCCGCAGGGCGCTAAAATCTCCGCAGGCGGCTTATGTAACTCCACTAGCGTAAATCGCAATGGACATGAATTCGCTGGATCCGCGCGTAAATCGCTTACCGTCTATTACCTACCCGGTCCCGAACGAGCCAACCGCCCCGCTGGATCAGTTTGGAACGTTTGAGGTATTTGTTCAGCCAAAAGGGGATAAAGCTTTTCAACACGAAGGGATTGTTCACGCTCCCAATCTTGAAATGGCCTATGTACTTGCCAAAGAAGCCTTCACACGACGGTTTGTTTGTGTTTCCTTGTACGTAGTCGACACCGCGAACGTAGCAGTCTCGCCTATAACAGAAGGTGATGTGAACATTTATCAACGAATTGAAGATCGGTCCGATCAACCGGGGGAAAAGCTGAGTTACGAGATCTATCACCTCACCCGGCGCGGGAAGCAACATGTGCACGCGGGAACAGTGCTGGCTGTTAATGCACCGGACGCGATGGTCAAGGCCAAGCACCAATTCAATTCAGGAAAAGGGATTTGCAGCGTGTGGGTTATCCAGACAAAAAACATCCGGTTCACATTGCCTGAGGAAAAAGATTTATGGAATACATTGCCCGAAAAGAAATTTCGCGACGCCTCAGCGTACAAGGGCGGTGATAAGCTCAGTGTATTCTTGCAGCGTAAGCAGAAGTCTTCTGATCATTCGGGCCATTCTGATAATGCTGATCAATGAACAACATCGCCGTTAAAGAACTCCTTTATAAAATAGCCGACGACCAGCTTATCCTGGGCCATCGCAATTCCGAATGGACCGGGATGGGACCTTTGCTGGAAGAAGACATTGCCTTCTCCTCTATGGCCCAGGACAAGGTGGGACAAAGTCTTGCGATGTACACCCTCCTTCACTCATTGGGTGAGGG
>Ga0193722_1000232_pt1 | contig 12439 bp, 15 predicted proteins | sample H2m1metaG_FD_143044 | JGI IMG/M metagenome (GOLD analysis project Ga0193722, IMG submission 143044) | Soil microbial communities from a riparian zone of the East river system, Colorado, United States - H2m1 | ecosystem: Environmental > Terrestrial > Soil > Riparian zone | place: USA: East River...
TGTTGACCTTCGGCGAAGAGATGCAGATCGACTTCGCCCATGATCGGCCCGTATTGATAGGGATCGCGTGTCAGGTAGTGCGATCCGTCCCAAGCGGTAACTCGGATATGGTATGGAAGATCCCGCGTTGCGTTCCGGACAGTCGCGCAAAAGAAACCGTCCTGCTGAATTTTCTGCGCTGCGATCGGTTCTTCGGGATGTTGATCCAGCACGATGTCGATCCTGCGCGCATCGGGCCGAAACACGCGAATCTCTAAACCGTCCCCAACCCGGTGCGGCCCCAACACTCGAAAAGGATCGGAATGTTCTCCGCCGACAAAGCGGTCCACTTCGTCCGGCGGCAATCCAGCGATCTCGAAAGATTTCATGGTTGCTCGTTAAAGCCTTGAATAGTTAAACGGTTAAGGCGGTAAATCCATTGGGTCCTCAATCGCTTCAACCCTTCAACTCATCACGCTTCACCTTTCTCTTCCATCGCTTCAATCGGTCATCGTTTCAACGAATCGTTTTGATCATGCTAATCCTAGTAACTCCACATCCCCCTGATCAAACTGCTTTTCCTGTTCGAAGATCGCGATCATGATGTCGCTGTTATGAACGGCGTCATTGTCATTGTCGCGTATCGGCCCAAGCCCGGAAAGGAAAGCGAAACTCTGGAGTTGGTTAGAAGTCGTGTTCCCACATTGCGCAAGGAAGCGCTCGTGACGGACCGCACACCGGTCATCATGCGCGCACGCGACGGCACAATTATCGAAGTCTCGGAATGGAAATCGCAGGAAGCAATCGATGCGGCGCACAAGAATCCAAACGTCCTCGTGATGTGGAACAGGTTTTTCGAAATTTGCGATTGTATCCCACTCAACACGTTATCTGAATCCGCCGAAATGTTTGCCGGTTTCGAACCGATTCCCGACTGATTACTGACTCTGCTTTTCGAGCAGGCCATTTCAGTCTGGAAAAGTCTGGGTCGAATACAATATTACCAGATGTTTATGATCAGACGCGCTACTGCGCGCTCGTTTGCGCCACACTTATCCAGCGCTCTGATCGCCTGCGCACTGACGGTTGCGATCCTTTGCGGCGGCAGACTGCTGGCAATGTACCTCGAGCAGCGGACGATTCATTCGACTGCTCCAAGAGATTTCTTTATTAAGAATCAGGGGCTGGCATTCGAGCGGACTGCGGCGCGCACTCCAGACATTTTGCTTCTCTATGGCAGCTCGGAGTTAATCGACCCGATCCCCAACAGGGCGTCCGATTTCTTTTCCCGTGAGCCCACAGGATTTGAGGTGTGCCCCGTCGGCAAGGCAGGCACAACTTCTCTGATTATCCTGCAAAAGCTGGGCGCGCTCGGCTCTGCGTTGCATGGACGGAAAATTGCGATCTCGCTATCGCCGAGCTCGTTCCTAACGCCTGCCGTCAAGCCTGACTTTTACGCTGCGAACTTCTCGCTAGCTGCGGCAAACGGCACTCTTTTTGGCAATGCTCTTGATTTAAATCTGAAGACTGAGATCGCGAAGCGAATGCTTCAGTTTCCAGACACGCTCGGAAAAGACGGGCTACTACGGCTCGCTGCCGGTTGCCTCGCTTCCGGCCGTCCATTGGACCGGGTTATTTTGATGGCGATGTGGCCACTGGGAAAACTGCAAAACATAATACTCGATTTGCAGGATCACTTCGAAGTCTTCGTTTACATTCTAAGCGGAGGCAAACCGGTCCCAAACTGGTTGCGACCGCCAAGTTCTCACAGGGTGCACCTTCACAAGGCGACCGCTGGCGACGGCCGAGAGGCGATGACGGACAAGTCGCTCGATGCAATCCGTCCGGCCAAAGATGCGGCATTTCGTGCGCGTGTCGCGACTGCCAGCGAGTGGACTGATTTGGATTTGTTGTTTCGCACACTTACCGAGCTCCGCGCCCGACCGCTGATTCTAAGCATGCCCATCGATGCTTATATTGCGCCGGGCGTTTCACGATCGGCTCACGAAGTTTATTACGATAGAATGCGCGAAGTCGCCCGGCGATATCATTTCCCGCTTGTCGAGTTTGAGGACCATGATGCCGATCCGACGTTCCTGATTGCTCGTCGGGAACATCCCACCCCGAAAGGATGGATGTATTATAACCGAGCGCTCGATAACTTTTTTCATAAGACCAAATGAACAACGATAAGAACAACGTTCAGCTCAGCGCGGTGGAAAATCACGATGGCATTTTGACCATTCGTGGTGGCGGCGCTCAAAGGAATTGGAACGGCATTCACTACAAACAAGGCATGTCCGCGAAGAATGTGGGCACGAAGAATTTATCCGCGAATATTGCCACCATCCCTCCGGGCGGCGTCGCGTACGCGCACGTTCATGTCGATTTCGAAGTGATCCTTTACATCGTTGAAGGAAGAGTACGCCACGAATTCGGCGCCGGCCTCAAGCAGGTGGTCGAGAACCAAGCTGGCGATTTCATTTACATCAAACCGGGCATCCCTCACGAAGTCTTCAACATGAGCAAGACTGAACCCGTGGTCGCCTTTGTTGCGCGCTCATCCGCTGATGAATGGGACAACATTATTCCGTACCATCGCAATCAATAGCGCTAGCTAGTCAACCTCAATGGCAAAGCATCTGGTCATTAGCACGAGCGGTAATCCCGACAGCAACAGCCGTCGAATGGGGCGCGCCGCGTTCGCGCATTTGCAAAAAAAGAAAATCGATTGCGATTGGGTCGATATCCGTGAAATGGATCTGCCGCTGTGCGACGCAGACAAATGTTATGGGATGCCTGGTTCAAGAAAATTAAGCCAGGCCATCGAACACGCCGATGGCATTCTCATCGCGGCGCCGGTATATAATTATGACGTCGCTGCGGCGACCAAGAACATGATCGAGCTCACAGGAAGCGCATGGCAAGACAAGATCGTCGGCTTCCTTTGCGCGGCCGGAGGCCACGCGAGTTACATGTCGGTGATGGCGTACGCCAACAGCCTTATGCTCGATTTTCGTTGCGTCATTATTCCAAGATTCGCTTTTGCCACATCTCATGCTTTCGACGGTGAGCGCATCAACGACAAAAAAATCACCGCGCGAATCAAACAGGTCGCCGACGAACTGGTCCGCTTCACCACAGCGCTGCGGACCTAAATTCCGGTTTGGCTTCCAATTGACAGGAAAGACCTCATGCGATCTAGCTCTGCCTCGAGCTCACGCTTGAAGGACCGATCGTACGGCGCGTGCGATTCGACATAGCCAAACTTCTCCACGGAAAGATTCGCACAACCAACGACGCGGTCGCGCCAAAGCAGCGGCATTGCGTAATAGCCGAGCTTGCGTTTAGGCGCCGGCGTATAGGCCTCGAAACGGTACGGCCAGCCCCACAACAGTTCGAAACGGTCGCGGTCCCACACAACTGGATCGAAAGGAGTCAATAAACGCACCGTGCTCGACGGCGCAAAACGCGCTAGGTCCTCCTCGGCTGGCCAATACCAATCGAAACCATCGACCCGGGCATGCGAGAGCCTTTGTTTGACCCGCTGCAATGCATTCTTCAATTCGCTTCGCCACTGCGGAACAGCAAAACGCAGCCGGCGCACAAGATCAGACAGGCAAGGACCGGGCAACGGTGCGTAGGTTCGCACAGCCACGTCGACAAGTGCGTCAATCCGCGCAAGACATTCGGCTGTATCGGCGGGCTCGGCGCCGTTTGGCTGCGCAGTGTAGATGCGCACGCCACCCTCCCGCCGTGCCACACGCAGCATACCGCGGTAATGCATGGCTGCCAGCAAATGCGTCGTCGCGTTCGACGAACCACCCCAATAGTTTCTGACCGTGCCGTGCGAGAAATAACTATCTACTTCGCGGGGATGCACTGTCCCGTGTGCCCGCACAAACTTCAGCAAAAGCCGGGCTCGCTTTTCGCGCGCGGCGGGCCAAGGGTCAGAACCTTCGGCGGGCACACCGGCATTCGCGCGCGGATGCATCAGCTCCTGTATAGGTTTTGTGAGAAAACCGTACACGACAAAGAAATCCTCTTCGATTTCGAGTCTTGGGTACAGGCGTTCGAGATCGCCGGCATGGTAATTCTTAACGCGATGACGCAGTATCAAGTCCTGAGCACGAGCGGGCGCACGGATTGGGTCGGCCTGAACAAAGCCGAGTCGGTCGAGAGCACATCTGAGTGTCGTGGGCTTGAAAAGACTGCGGGCGACGGCAAAGCGGCGCAGATCATCCAGCGTAATCAACATGATTCAAATTTGGCTGAGGTCTTCGCAGCCATAAGCGGAGATGATCGCATAACCATACCTATTGGTAACGCGTTTCCATATTCGCGATCTGACCTGCCGGAAAACTGGCCAGGAACGATTTTGCTAGCGAGGCGAGCGCAGCTCGGCACCGTGTCGCAGCTCGAAAATATCCGCAGGCTCAGCCAAACCGCAGCGGCGATAAAGAGATCCGCTTTCAGGAGTCGCCCAGAGAATGACGGCGTCGGTCCCACGAGCGCGACACCATGATAGCCCTTTGTTCAACAATCTCTTGCCGAGTCCGTGGCTCCGCATTTTCGGGACGACATAAAAGTTTGTGACGTAAGCATGAAGCTCCCGTTCGTTAACAGGATTGGGGATTTTCTCGAACAACTGCACGCAAACGTGGCCGAGTAACTGTTCGCCATCGTCTAGGACCCAACAGCGCCACGGAGAAGACCCGGAGCGAAAACGCTTCCTCATCCACGATGTGCATCTGCGCAGGAACTGCGATTTGGTTTCCGTGGCCGATCCAGTTTCAGTACGGAATCGATAACGCAAGTCGGCCAGGGCACGGGAATCGCCTGGCCTTGCCAAGCGGATCCGAACCCGAGACATTTGTCGATGGTACGTGATTGAATGATTCACCGCTACTGGTAAACACACGATTCTCCTTCCATTGTCGCGTCATCGTTTTGCAATGTTCGAACGAAGGCAGATGATCTTGCCGCTCTCGCAGCGCTTTGTCAGGATCAAAACATGAAGCATCTTCTTCTGGCTTGTCTTTTTCCGATGACGTTACCAGCCCAGACCATGCAGCAACTGACCGAACAGTTGGGTAAAACTGTCCTCTACGGCGACGTTGCTCTTTCTCCCGACGGCACACATGTCGCGTGGGTGCAGTCCACCGCTGCGTCAACATTAAAGCAAACCTACATCCGCGAAACATCAGGTAACGCGTCAGCCAAATTGGTCGAAATTTCGATCAGCGGCGAAAGAACCGATTCCGATCCCGCATGGTCTCCTGATTCCAAGGCACTGGCAGTCTTTTCCAGCGCCGATGAGGGACAGCAGCGCCAACTGTGGAGTGTGAACGCCGACGGTTCCGATCCCAAAAAGCTTACGAGCCTTAACGGATACGCTGCGCGACCCCGCTGGTCGCACAATGGGAAGCAGATTGCTTTTCTCTACATTGAAGGCGCGGGCGGCGGCGGCCCGCTAATGGCCGCGCCAACAACGACCGGCGTGATCGACACTGCTATTCATAATCAGCGAATCGCAGTTCTCGATGTTGCCAGTGGGCAGTTGCGGCAGGTTTCTCCGGAAAATCTTCACATCTACGATTACGATTGGTCGCCCGACGACAAGACATTCGTTGCAACGGCTGCGCCGGGGCCGGGCGATAACAATTGGTGGATCGCGCAGATTTACACAATCGACATCGCAAAAGGCAATGCGGCATCCGTCTACAAACCCTCGCTTCAAGTTGCCGTTCCGCGCTGGTCGCCGGATGGCAAGTCGATCGCATTCATCGAAGGCTTGATGAGTGACGAAGGCTTTCATGGTGGCGACCTCTTCACAATCTCAGCTGACGGCCGCGACCTAACGAACCGCACTCGCGATCGCAAAAGCTCCGTGAGTTCACTCTTTTGGCTAACGTCAGATCGCATTCTTTTTACCGAGATAGTCGGTGGTGGAGGTGCGATCTCTGAATTGACGCCAGCCAACAACTCGGTGCGCACAATGTGGAAAGGTGCGGAGGCTCTTCACGCTTTCGGCAATTTCCCTGACTTTGCCCTTTCAAGGGACGGCAAATTCGCAATTGCAGAACGCAGCACATTTGAAACGCCGCCGGAGATCTGGGTCGGACCGATTGGTGAATGGCGACAGCTAACGAATAACAACTCCGCGTTATCAGCTACGTGGGGGAAAGCCGAAAGCCTTGAGTGGGCGAACGAAGGCTTCCATATCCAGGGCTGGCTTCTGTCGCCGGCAAAAATTGAGTCCGGCAAGAAGTATCCCATGGTTGTTCTCATCCATGGCGGACCTTCAAGCGCAGCAACACCGGACTGGCCCGCCGGCTTTGGAATGTCGCGAGCCATCATCGCCGCTCTCTCATCACGCGGTTACTACGTGCTGATGCCGAACCCTCGTGGCAGTTATGGTCAGGGCGAAGAATTTACTCGCGCGAACGTAAAGGATTTCGGACACGGCGATCTTCGCGACATCCTCGCCGGGATCGACGCAGCGACAAAGAAATATCCAATCGACTCTGCCCATCTCGGGGTGACTGGCTGGAGCTACGGTGGTTACATGACTATGTGGACCGTCACACAGACCAATCGTTTCCACGCCGCTGTCGCCGGCGCCGGCATTGCGAACTGGCAAAGTTACTACGGCCAGAACTTGATAGGCCAATGGATGATCCCGTTCTTCGGCGCTTCGGTTTACGATGATCCCGCCGTTTACGAGAAAAGTTCGCCTATTCACTTCATCAAAAATGCAAAGACTCCGACGCTGGTCATTGTCGGCGAGCGCGACGCGGAATGCCCTGCAGCGCAGTCCTACGAATTTTGGCACGCGTTAAAGACGCTGGGCGTGCCGACACAGCTCATCATTTATCCCGGCGAAGGCCATATGTTCATCGAACCCAAGCACCAGTCCAATCGATTGGAACAAACAGTCGGATGGTTCGATAAATACTTGAAGTAACTTTGTCCGCTTTTCCTGGCACTCACGGACCTTCGACGCCGCTAAGAATTCCACCGAGATGGCCCGTGAGAGTGATCATCACTAGTCCTAACGCTATGATTACAAAATAAGAGGCGCCCGGCACCTTGTCCTTTGCACGGAGTCTTAACCGTTTCCAACAAAGAATCAGAATGAGCGCTGCAGTAATCAGCCCGCAAATCATATGGAGCCGAAGGTTACCTTTTAGTGTCGCGCCTTCGAGTTGCCACTGCCACGCGCCGAGGCCGGTCGCGATTGCGAACGGGATGGATATCGCCGCCCCGACGAGATTGAAATAACCCACTGCGGCGAGGATCGGTTTCTTGCGCCAGATCGCGAGGATGTCGAAGACAGCGCTCGCAATGAAAAGGGCAATCGGAAAATGAACAATCACCGGGTGCTGGGCGTGCCCTGCAAGGAGCGCCGCCTTCAGATCGAACGGATTTGATGATGCCAGAAGAAGGAAATTCATGCTTATATGGAGAACCAGCGGTCGACCGCGATGGCTAAGAGTTACTTTTCGACTACGATCGTCCCAGTCATTTTCGGGTGAACCGAGCAAAAGTAGGTATAGTTACCGGGAGCGCCCGCAGTGATCGTGAATTCTTGATCTGTGTCGAGCGCCGACGATTTCTTAAACTGCTTCTCGACGCTGACGACGGTATGCGGTTCCTCGTCCCGGTTAACCCAGGTGATCTTCTCGCCAGATTTGACCTTTAAAGTCTGAGGATTGAAAGCGAAGTCTTTGATCTCAATCCTATTTTCCATGGCGCCACCGCCGCCAGCGTCTTTTGTCTCACCAGCGAGCGCCGAAAGAGACGAAAAACTAATGCTGCACAAGAGTGCTGTGATTCGAATTCTAGAAATGAGCGTAGTCATAGTTCGAGTTCCTTATAGTTTCAGTGCGTCTAGCTAAGATTGGAGTCGATGATCGCAAGGGCAGTTTTGCCTTGCTTATACTCGACGTTCGTTAGGCCCAGTAAGCTTCGTAATTTTTCAGCCGACACTTTCATTGGGCCAGGCGATGGCGCAGTTCCGGGTGCGGGCTGAGGGAAAGCGGTAGACATCGCCGTATGAAAGGTCACGTTGCCTTCGACCTTTTGAAGCACTTGATGAATGTGACCGTTGAGAACTGTCACCGAACCAAAGCGCTTTAGGTATCCAAGGGCGCGTTCGCTATCGCTGGTCCCCCAGCCCCATTGCGGGTAAACCGTCCAAAGAGGGATATGCGCGAACACTACAACTGGAGTGTCCGCACCCAGCCCTTTTACATCCGCTTCGAGCCACTCGAGCTGCTCGTCGCCAAGCTGGCCCAGGCCGCCGGCCTGAAGATCAAGGACGTTGACCAGGCCAATGAAATGAACGCCGTTCTTATTGAAGCTATACCAACCTGAACCTTTGGCTTCGACGCTCCTTAAGTATCGTTCACGGTAAAGTTTGCCTCCGTCGTTGAGCACATCATGCTCGCCTGGAACATAGAACACGTCTTTGGTTCGGCAGCTCTTAATTACCTGGTCGAACGTGTCGAACTCCTCGGGCTTCGACAATTGCGTAATGTCTCCTGTGTGGATAAGAAAAGACGGCGGAGTCGGCATCGCGTTAATGCGATTGAGAGCAATTTTAAATGTCTCGGTAACATCCTTGTTCGCGTCCTTGTTAAACCCAATATGGCTGTCGCTAATCTGCAGAAAGCTGAGATCCGTAGCCTTTGGCAACGAGGATCCCGCCTTTGCAATTTGGGCAAGGGTCTTTGACGCGAGGACACCACCGCTTACTGTCCACAGCACTCCCGTGCCGGCCCAGGCCATGCATTTTAGAAAGCCCCGGCGATCGATGCCATCGTGTTCGTGGTCGTGAGAAATGTAATCTGACATAATAGTTGTTTTCTTAAGGTTTAGGTTTGCTTAATAAATGGTGTTTCATACATCCTTACCGATTTCGCGCGGCTTTATTCCAAGTTCTTTTCGGCCACAGAACCCGAGAACGTCTTGGGCTCATCGTCCAAGTTAAGGACCGTTTGGTGACTGGGCTTGATCACCACGCGCACACGGACGTATCCGTTGTTTGCGGAGCGGGCGTCGACGATGTAGTACCCAGCTGGTAACCTAACGATGTCCGGAATTTCGTCGCTTCGCGACATGTGATTTTCCACGCTTTTGAACAGCTTCCCATCCGGTGTGTATATCAAATAGGAGCTGTGGGGGTTAAATGGGAGGTCGCCATCGCTAACTTCATCAGTTGCCGAATACACCAATAGATAGCCTTCGGCTAAACGGGTACCATGATCCGGTGGGCCGGAACGCACCAGACCGATAAATAACGAATCGGTATCTTCCGCTTGGGCCATCATTAGACTGGCACAAGAGAATGCAAATAGAACAATCAGGAGTTTGGTTTTCGAATAGGTTAATTTTAGTAGTGATTTCATATGCTGTGTTATAACGTTAGTAGGTTGATGTTTTTCTCTCCGCGCCCTGACAGGGCGTTGTCTGTAAATCGGGTATGTCTTTTCCTTGCCGTTTTGCGTATTCGATAAGCGCCGGATCGTTTAGTGCGGCTGTGAAAGCGTGAACAATTCGGGCCGTGAACTGCCACAGGACCAACGGTGCCGCAGCCGAGGCGCCCTGGTAGCCATTATCGCGCTGCTCCGTGTTTGTAACTCCAACGGCTGGCTTGTCGGTTTGGGCGTCTTTTCCATGGGTAGTATTCAGGAATGCAAAACCAACGAACAGTAAAAAGGCCAATGTTCGCGGGTTTAGATATCTTAGAAGCGGCGAGACTGCCGCTAGCCATGTTCCAGGCTGGTTGTTATCGGAGCCAAAAGACCTTGGCGGCCTTTGAGTGCTTGTATCGGTTGAGTTCATTTGTGTTTGTAAGTTTGCTTTCACTTATCCCTACCATTTTTCCGAACAAATATTCCCTTTGTAATCCGCATTAGCAGGGCACAGCAGTTCCGTGGTAGTTTGTGATGCGTTGTTAGAGGCGGAGCACCAGTTCTCAAACGACGAGCGACAGCGGGCGCACTCGCCTGTAGAGCCCGATTATGCCCATGCCTGCCGCGCGGTATTTGCAGAATTTGCGTACGCGCCAGGGACAGTCAGCCGGAGCTGATTAGATCACTGCAATTTACGACCGCGCGACTGACTCGTCGCTTTGTTAATGACGCACTGTTTGTTGTTCAAACAGCTGCTTGAAACTTTGCAAGTCGTTAATGTTGACGTCGGATACCGCCCAGTAGGTGAAATCGCCGTCGCTCCAATGGACCAGGTGATAGCCCTCCCGCTCAACCATTGTCTGCGCTGTGTTATCCTTGGGCGTTGTTGGCCAAATAAACAGATTAATAAAATGTTTGCGTTTTTGGTAAACCAGAGCTGCTACCGAGCGGTTATCGAGGTAATCAAGGCGACCGCCAATCAAAGGAAAACCGTGGCTGGAGAGGTCTGGCACCGGAGCCGCGAAATCGAGCTTCGCATCCAGCCATGGCTTTACCGTGTGCTGATCGGAAGATGGGATGTCCGTGAGGTGGTTTGCCATGAGCGAGCGAACGTGACTAGCTATAAGTTGTGTCGCGAGGAACTGATCCGCATTGGGCGCGCCCATTCGAGGCAAAAAAACTGCAGTGATAAGTGCGCCTAAGATTATAGCTGCTGCCAAAGCCAGCCAGTTCCATGGCACCTGAGAAACGACGGGACGCCGCTCTCCTTGCGGCCGTGGGACTGAGGGTTGACCTGGCTGCCCACTACCGTCCTTATCTTTCGCGCCGACTGCGTCTCGTAAAGACGATTGAATCCGCTGACGCAACTCAGCGGTGGCCTTGTAATAAGGAGCGCTCTGTGTGATTGCGTGGGCCAAAGCCGTGTCCGCTTCGAATCCTTCCTCACACTTATTGCAGTCGCGCAAGTGCTGTTCGATTTTCTGGCTGGTTAGCGCATCCAGTTCGCCATCCAGATAACCGCCCATCAAATCGGCAATTTCTTCGCAGTTCATCTTATTTCTCCTGACTGACGCTGGCAGCTAAATATTGTTTGAGTTTGCCCCGGGCGCGGGCGAGCCGCGACATAACCGTACCGATCGGAATCTTGAGGATGTCGCCGATCTCGTTGTAGGACAGGTTTTCCTGGTGGCGCAGAATCAGGATCTCCCGGAACTCCGCTGGCAACCCATCCATCGCATTCTTTATTAGTTCGGCGTCTTCCGCGTGTTCAAGAATCGTCGCCGGACTGACCGACTTGTAGTCGGTTGCATGAATCTCTTCGTCAAAAGCTGTTGTAAGATCGGCCGTCCGATTCTTTTTGAGCAGGGTGTAGGCAGTGTTTCGCACGATAGTGAGCAGCCAAGCCCGTCCATTTGAGCCACGGAATCCCGCAAAGGACCGGAACGCACGCAGATATGCCTCTTGCACCACGTCCTGCGCATCCTGTTCATTGCGCAGCAGCCACCTAGCGAGGTTGTGGGCAGCATCCATGCACGGCAGCATCATTGCTTCAAAAGACGCTAATTCGTGTTCCTGAGCGGCGCCCTCTTCTTCGTGCCTCTGAACTACGGCAAATTTCACAACCTTGGTTCTCGACCTGAGATCTTCAACGTCGAAAGCATACTCGGCTTCGAGTGTTGCGGCCATAATGTTTTTAAATCCGTTTACCTCGGCTACAGACGCCACATAGGACCAACGCAAACTGTAAGAGCAATCGTCAATGCACTAACTCTTTTGTAATTCATACATCGTATCCTCCATTTGATAATACCGATTTCGTCGCTTTTTATTCCATTCCTTCTAATGAGACAGGCCCGGCAGATCGAACTTGCATCGCCCAAAACCCGGGAGGCGCACCGTGCGACGATCAGTTTCTGGGAATATAACTCTGCCAATTCGGTATGAATGGATTGAACGCTGCAAAACTTACTTACGAACCAAACATATCGGAGATTTCTTTATGGTTATTACGATCGGAAGTATCATGAATCTTATGGGGCCGGACTTGATGGTAATCCTCCTGATCGTCTTGCTTCTATTCGGTGCGAAGAAGCTGCCTGAACTTGCCCGAGGTATGGGCCGGGCAGTAAAAGAGTTCGGCGCCGCCCGGGATGAGATTGAGAGAGAACTAAGTGACTCCAGCCCCAGCGCAACAACTCAGGCAAAACTACTTAACAAAACACGCGACCGGCCAGCGACTACTCTGTAGTCTCGGCACCCCAATCATCGGCGAGCAAACCACCTTCCGCGTCGCGCGGAGTTTTCTTGCTTTACCAAACGATGTCTGTGCATTTCGATCCTCGTAACGGCATCATGCAAAGAACATGGAAGATCTGGGTGCTGTGGTTAACCGCAGCCTCATTTGTTACGGCGCAGGCCGACAACGAGAAAGGTGTCACAGCCGCTCAGGTCAATGGCACCTGGAAAACGAAATACGGTGAATTCAAAATCTGGGCACTGGGTAAACAGCGACTTCAGATCGATTTTTCGGGCGTTTACGA
>Ga0193722_1000233_pt1 | contig 12433 bp, 9 predicted proteins | sample H2m1metaG_FD_143044 | JGI IMG/M metagenome (GOLD analysis project Ga0193722, IMG submission 143044) | Soil microbial communities from a riparian zone of the East river system, Colorado, United States - H2m1 | ecosystem: Environmental > Terrestrial > Soil > Riparian zone | place: USA: East River...
CCGTGGCTGGAATTAGTCTGCGGCCTTGCTCTAATCCTGCGGTTCTTCTACCGCGGGGGATTGTTTATTTTAACGGCGCTCACCTTCATCTTCATCGCCGCAAGTATCATCGCAAAGGTGCGGGGGCTCGACATTACCTGCGGTTGTTTCGGTCATGCGAGCAAGAACTGGAACTTCACTACCCATCTCGGGCTCGATTTCGCGATTCTCATTGCTCTGATCGCGCTTTGGGTTTCAAACCGCGCGCAACAACGAGAATTGTAGGGCAGGCGTTCCCGCCTGCGTCGTTATTTGGATCGGCAACCGGGAACGGTTGCCCTACAACGCGATCGTTCCATCAAATCCGCCGGGATACGCTGTAGCGTATGTAAGAAGAGAGGACGCGTTTATTCATGATCAGAAAACTTAAATCTGGTGGTTACCGCTTATATTCGCGGAAGAAGAATCCGAAGACAGGCAAGCGTAGGAATCTCGGCACGTTTAAGACGCGCGCGGCTGCGAAGAAACACGAAAAGGCGGTGCAGTATTTCAAGCGTCGCTGAATTGCTCTCGGAACACAGGCTTGTAGCCTGTGCGCCCAGCGGAGTTGCACTCCGCTGAAGGAAGAGGTACGCCTGCGAAATCCGTGAACTAGCGGATTACAAACCCGCTGGACCCACAGGCCACCGGCCTGTGTTCCTGCAGCGAGATTCGCCATCTATCTCGGGTGGCTGATAGTGCCAAACTCGCCCTGTTGCTGAATTAGTTTGGCGACCAGTGCGGTCCAACCGGTTTGGTGGGAAGCGCCCAGGCCACCACCGTCGTCGCCATTAAAGTATTCGTGGAACCAGTAGAGCTCGGAATCGGTTTCTGGATTGAATGCACCGGCGGAAGCGCGCAGAAAAGGCCGCTCGCCTTTCTCGTCGCGGAGCCAGAACTTGATCAATCGGTTTGATAGTTCGTTGGCGACTTCCTTCAAGGTCATATGCGTGCCGGACCTAGTTGGGCATTCCACTTTGAATTCATCACCGTAGTAATGGTGGAACTGCTGGAGCGATTCGATCAGAAGGTAATTGATAGGAAACCAAACGGGGCCACGCCAGTTTGAGTTACCGCCGAAGATTCCAGTTTGTGACTCCGCTGGTTCGTAGTTCACCATTTTCTCTTTGCCTTGGACAGTCAGGCGGTACGGATGATCCCGATGATACTTGCTCACCGAACGAACGCCGTAGTCGCTCAGAAATTCGTTCGGATCGAGCATGCGCCGAAGCAGGCACTTCATGCGATGGCCGCGAGTAAGCGCGACCAGCCGAGTCTCGCGCATGCCAGGCTCCTGCCAGCGCGAGACCAACCCGGCGAGGTCGGGCCGATGCGCCAGATACCATTCGAGTCGCGATTTGAACCCGGGTAGTTGGTCAATCAACTGCCAGTGAATTGTTTCTACCGCGAGCAGTGGCATCAAGCCGACGATCGATCGGACCTTCAATGGTAAATAGCGCCCACCCGGCGTATGCAACACGTCGTAGTAGAATTCATCTTCTTCGTCCCAGAGACCAACCCCACCCAGATTGTTCATAGCGGCGGCAATACCGAGGAAGTGTTCGAAAAACTTGGTTGCGATATTTTCGTAAACGTGATTTTCGCGGGCGAGTTCAATCGCAATCCGCATTAGGTTCAGCGAAAACATTCCCATCCAACTCGTGCCATCGCTTTGTTCAAGATGGCTACCATCGGGAAAGGAGGCGCTACGATCGAATACGCCGATGTTATCGAGCCCGAGGAATCCGCCTTCGAAAATATTCTTCCCTCCGGAGTCTTTGCGATTGACCCACCAGGTGAAGGTGAGCAGCAGTTTGTGGAAGATTGTTTCCAAAAACGCGCGGTCGCCCTTACCGGTTTGTTTGCGCTCGATTTGGAAAACGCGCCAGGCCGCCCACGCCAGGACGGGCGGATTTACATCGCTAAAGTTCCATTCGTAAGCCGGGATCTGGCCGTTGGGATGCTGATACCATTCGCGAACTATGGTATCGAGCTGACCCTTGGCAAAGTGCGGATCGATCAGGGCAAGGGGAATACAATGAAAGGAGAGGTCCCATGAAGCATACCAGGGAAATTCCCAACTATCCGGCATTGACATGACGCGCTCGTTGTAAAGATGTCGCCAATCGGAATTACGACCACTCCAGCGCGATGCTGGCGGAGGGGGACTTGCCGGATCGCCCCTAAGCCATTCCTCCACGATGTAGTAGTAGAACTGCTTGGTCCAAAGCAGTCCCGCCAGGGATTGGCGTTGAATCGCCCTGTATTCGGCACCTAGATTAACCGGCGCGATCGTCTCATAAAACTCGTCGGCCTCGGCTTTGCGCGCCGCAAAGATTTCATCAAAGTCATCGAAGAGTCGTGCTGCCCTATCCCTCTCTCCCGCTGGGAAAGACGGCCGCGAAGCGCCAGTGAGGGCAGAAGAGTGGGTTGGGGAGACGACGGAGTCGCCGGGTGAGGGATGATCGTTGATCTTGCGCAAGCGCAAGCGAATCGTCCGCGATTCGTTAGGCGGAATTGTGAATTTGTAATGCGCGGCTGCCTTTGTTCCAACCTTGCTTGGATTGACGAGGCCCATTTTATTCTGAATAACCGCATCGTTGATAGAGTCCTTCACGAACGGACTGCGATTTGGGACGCCCCACAAACGTTCGAGGTTAGATTCGTTTTCGGTGAAGAGAAGGGCGTCGGCATTCTCGCAATGGAGTTCGTAGCGGCCAAGCACATCATGGCTGGCTTCGATCATAGCAGGCGCGCCTTCACGCAAAATTGGTTTGCGAGCGTCCCGGCCCCAGCTCCAGGTATTGCGAAACCAAATCGTCGGCAAAAAATGCAAGATCGCTCGCTCCGGTCCGCGGTTGGTCGCGGTTGCGCGAAACAAAATATCTTCTGGGGTTCTTTTGGCATAAGCGATCTCGATATCGAAGTAGCGGTGCTCCGCCAGAGCATCGGTGTGCCAGAGCTCGAATTCGGGCTCCATTCGTGATCGGCCGCCGTTTCGGCTAACTAACTCCTGGTAAGGAAAGCGGGTCTGTGGATAACGATACAACATTCGCATGTAGGAATGGGATGGTGTGTTATCGAGATACCAGTAGAGTTCCTTGACATCTTCGCCGTGGTTACCTTGTGGTCCGGTTAATCCGAATAACCGTTCTTTTAGAATCGGGTCCTGACCATTCCAGAAAGCCCAGGCGAAGCAGAGCCGCTGCTTGTAATCGGAAACTCCGGCAAGACCGTCGTCGCCCCAGCGATAAGCCCGCGAACGCGCCTGCTCGTGCGTCAGGTAGTCCCAGGCATCGCCGCTCGCGCTGTAATCTTCACGTACTGTGCCCCATTGCCGCTCGCTTACATACGGTCCCCATAGATGCCAGCGGCGCTGTTGGGAATTATTTTCTTCGAGGCGGCGCTTTTCAGCGTTCATGTTCAACGCTGTTAGACCGGCTCGTTTACGTCAAGCCAAACCGACCTTTGCTCCTTGTTCTGCTCTGTCGGTGATCTGACATCCGATTTCCTACACGAGAGCTTGCCTGGAGCGGTCATTTTTGATGTAATTACGTATCTCCCAGATGAAGGACGACGCGCCAGGGCAAAACGGCTTCAAAGGCGTCGCCTTTACCACCACGCGATGGAGCGTGGTGCTCGAGGCCCAAGGCGACTTGCCGTCGGCGAGCGCGGCACTGGAAAGGCTTTGTCGTATTTACTGGTGGCCGATCTATAGCTTTGTCAGAAGGCAAGGTCACACTGTGGAAGAAGCGCAGGATTTGACCCAGGGATTTTTCGCCATGCTTCTGGAGCGACACGACTTCAACGCTGTTCGTCGTGAAAAAGGCCGGCTACGTTCGTATCTGCTGGCATCGCTCAAAAACTTCCTTGCAAAAGCCCAGCGGCGGCAACTCGCTCTTAAACGCGGTAAGGGCCAATCGCCGATCCCGCTGGAAGATTTGTCCGCGCGTGAGCGAGCCTACCTCGAACCTACAGACAACATCAGTCCGGACCTGATTTACGAACGGCGTTGGGCGCTGACCCTGCTGGGACAGGTGCTTAATCGGCTGGAGGAGGAATTTCGCGTTGCGGGCAACGCTGCGTTGTTCGAGTCCCTCGCCGAGTTGCTCGGTGATGAACCGGCAGCACCTTCGCAAGCCGCTATCGCGGAAAAGCTGCATATGACTGAACATGCGGTAAGGCAGGCTTACTACCGGCTTCGGCAGCGTTACCGTGAGCTATTGCGAGAGGAGATTGCTCATACTGTGGCAGTACCTGGCGAAGTAGAAGATGAGCTCCGGCATTTTATTTCTATTTTACAGCAGTGATGTGTGAACGGTTTTGGGACAGTACATTCTGAAATGACCGTTGATCAGCGGAGCGAATTAAAAGTCTGTCCCAAATGCGGTGCCATAATCCTACCGGAAGCGCCGCGTGGTCTCTGCAGCATGTGTCTATTCAAGACTGGACTCGGCGAATCCGCTGATGGAGATGCTGAAAACGTCCCGCTCACGCGGATCGCGAGCGATTTTGGCGACTACGAGTTGCGCGAAGAAATCGGCCGCGGGGCTCAGGGAGTTGTTTATCGGGCGCGGCAGAAGAGTCTGAATCGAACCGTCGCGCTGAAAATCATTTCGCTTGGAAGTTGGGCTTCCGAAACGCACCTAAAACGGTTTCGACTCGAGGCCGAAGCTGCTGCCGGACTGAATCATCCGTCCATTGTTCCTATTCACGAGATCGGCGAGCGCGAGGGTTGTTGTTACTTCAGCATGAACTTTGTTGAGGGTGAAGCATTGGATGAAGTAGTCGGGCGCGAGCCGATGTCAGTCCGCCGCGCTGCCCAGTTGATGGCAAAGCTGGCGCGCACGGTCCATCACGCGCATGAGCGCGGCATTTTGCATCGCGACATTAAACCGGGAAATATTTTGATTGATGCACAAGGCGAACCTCACCTGACTGACTTTGGTTTGGCCAGACTGGTAGAGCGCGAGAGTAATGTTACTCGCACGACGGAAGCGCTTGGCACTCCCAGCTATATGGCTCCGGAACAGGCTCGCGGTGACAATGCCACACTCACCCGAGCAGCCGATATTTACAGCCTCGGCGCGGTGTTCTATCACTTGCTTTCGGGTCGGCCACCGTTCCTTGGCGGAACCGCGTATGAGATCGTTCACCAGTTGTTGGAAACTGAGCCGCGCCCACCACGGCTCTTGAATTCCAAGGTCGACCGCGATCTTTCTACGATCTGTCTTAAGTGCCTTGAGAAGGATCCCGCGTATCGCTACCAGTCTTCCCTCGCGTTGGCTGAAGACATCGAGCACTGGCTGCGGCACGAGCCTATCCGTGCCCGCCCGATTGACCCAATCACGCGAGGAAAAAAATGGGTTCAACGAAATCGGGCCTTAACCGTCGCCGGACTGTCCCTGTTCGGACTGATAGCAGCTGTCGGCGTGATGGTCTGGAATAGCAGTTTGATCAGCCACGTTTCCGCTAGCGGTCTTGCTGTCCTGCCGTTTGATAACCTGAGCGGAAATAAAGACGACGCCTTTCTAGCTGTCGGCATCCAGGACGACATTCTAACCAAACTTGCGAAGATCGCCGATTTAAAGGTGATCAGTCGTACCAGTGTCATGGGATATCGTGGTGCGCGCAATGTCCCGCAAATAGGTCGTGCCCTAAATGTCTCTCATGTGCTGGAGGGAAGTGTGCGCCGAAACGGGAGCAGAATTCATTTGAACACTCAGCTAATTGACACTCGATCAGATCAACACGTTTGGGCGGAAGAATACGATCGCGATTTGAATGACATGTTCGCGATCCAAAGCGAGATTGCGCAGAAAGTTGCCGAGCAACTTCACGTCCAAATCTCGCCTGCCGAAAAAGTCGCGATCAACCGGCGGACAACTTCCGATTCGGCTGCGTATGATCTGTACGCTCGGGCCGAGGACGTTTTCCAGCGAGCGTCCACCAGCAATCGCGGAAAGGTCGATCTGTTAGAGGCAGCTGATCTCTTGAATCAGGCGGTGGCGCGCGATCCGTCCTTCGCTGAAGCATTCTGCCAACTCGCCCGGGTTCATGACCTTCTCTACTACCTTGGGCACGATCACACCCCGGCGCGCCTGGGGTTGGCGGAAAGATCTCTTGAGACAGCAAACCGTCTCGCGCCAGACGCTGGTGAAACACACCTTGCTCGCGCAGAACATCTGTTTCGCGGATACCTTAACTATGCCGGTGCGCTGGCCGAGCTGAAGGTTGCCGACTACAACCTGCCGAACGATTCACGGCTCTCCGAGTTAAGAGGGTTAGTTGAGCGACGGCAAGGTAACCAGGAAGCCGGATTACGCAGTCTTAAGCGGGCCCTTGAACTTGATCCGCGCAACATTGCCCTTTTGGACCAGATTGCGAACAGCTATGGTTATCTTCGGCGCTACGCCGAATGCGAAGCCGTTTGCGATCGCATATTGGCACTGGAACCCGACAATATTCAGGCAAAAGCAGGACGCGCGTGGATAGCAGTCGCTGCGAGAGGTGATACCGCGCCGGTGCACCAGCTGATTGATGCTCTTCGCGCGACGGACCCCGCCAGGCTCAATCACATTGCCGATACCTGGGTGGCCTGCGCGTTGAGCGAGCGCGATCCTGCGGCGGCAGAAGCGGCTCTGATTACAGCCGGCGACAACAAACCATTAAATGATAATGCCGTTCACTTTAACCGCCACTTTGTGGAAGGGCTGATCGCTCGGTTGCGCCACGATGAATCCAAAGCACAAGCTGCATTTCTTGCGGCACGGGCAGAGCAGGAAAAAATCGTGAAGTCCCAACCCGATTATGCGCCGCCGCTCTGCGTTCTCGGCGTAATCGATGCCGCGCTTGGACGCAAAGAAGAAGCTCTGCGCGAAGGCCGCCGCGCGATGGAGCTTCTGCCCCTGGAAAAGGACGCAATCAATGGCCCCCTGATGATCGAATACTCCGCTATCAGCGCCGCATGGGCGGGGGAGAAAGACCTCGCCTGTGATCTCCTCGCTTCCGCGGCGAAACTCCCGAATGGCCCTCACTACGGCGAACTAAAGCTGCTCCCATTTTGGGATCCGCTCCGCGGCGATCCGCGCTTCGAACAAATCGTTGCGTCTCTTTCGCCGAAATAAAATCCTGGGGACGCAGGCGGTCCCTGTCCTCGCGTCGCCGGGTCGGGATGATACGTAGAAGTGTGCTCACCGAGCTGGCGTCTAGGTTTTACTTTATTTCGAGAACTAGCGAGCTGCTTTTAAAATTTCGCGTTACCTCCGGCGAAGTTTGGGACAGTAGATCTATAGAAGCCCAGAAATGGCCTTCTAAATCGCCTGATCCTGCAACAGCAAAACATCAAAGAGAGGAAAACAAACGCGACGAAAGCGTCATACCTTTATTCAGATCACTACACTAAGCATTTAATCCGGGGACCGTTATGCTTTGTCAGCAATGTTCGGCACGGTGGATTCGCAATCATGTGCGCGAGTTTTTGTTTCATTGCTTCGCTTGCATTTTCCGCCGACCGCGGCAATGGCAACACCAGTGACGGAGCATTCTCTCTTTATGCGCTGACCAGCGGTTACGGCAATACCGCGTTGGGATATGACTCGATGCGCTTTAATACCACCGGAAATTATAATGTCGGAATTGGTTTTCAGGCACTGGACCAGAATAACGCGGACCGAAATACTGCGCTGGGCTACCAAGCCCTCTACGGTGGCTGCCACTTTGAAGAAGCAGGCTTCCGCACTCCAGCAGGTGGGCGCGCAACTGGAGTCAAGGACCTCAGTCCGACAAATGGTGGCAAACAAGCCGTAGCACGATTTGCGCGATCGGTCGATCCTGCGGCGTTGCAGCGCAAGCCGCGGACGCTTCCCGCGTTTTTAAATTTGGCAGGCGAGAGCGCTCGCCCGCCAAATTACCAAGCGGGCAACCACTCTGTTAATCGGCTTTATCCGCATCAATCCGCGGTTTGCCTCGAAAAATCCCCGCTTTTCGCGTTACCTCGCCCTGCTTTTGGGACAGTACAGATGTGACCAAAGCAATCTCTATGAACGTCAAAATTTCAATGCTCCGTTATGCTGGCAGTTATCGGCTGAGGCGATTTCCGGCAGTGCTGGCCGCGGTCCTTGCCATTGTCCTCGGAGCCTCAGCGGCCCAAGCCCAGATTGTGGTTAATAGCACCGGCGACGGAAGCAACGGATATCCCCCAGGATTCGGCAACTGCGATACAGACGCGTTCGACAATGTGATCGTGTGCACGTTGCGCGCGGCGGTCTCGCTGGAACATCGGGAAACGGCGGCGGCATTCAGAACGCCAACGGTGGCACGGTAAACGTCACCAATTGTATCCTTACCGATAATTTCTCCGGCGAGAAGTATGACATGATGTTTCCTTTCGGCGGCGGCGCTATCTACAACGGCAACGGCGGCACTCTGAACGTAACCGGGAGCACTTTTAGACGGAATATCGCCGCTTTCGAGGTTACTGGGTACGGCGGGGGTGCAATCTTCAACAATGCGGGCACGCTTACTGTCGCTCAGAGCACGTTGGAAGATAACCACACCAGCCAAATCGGGGGCGCCATCTTGAACCTAAGCGGCGCTCTCACCGCGACGGGGAGCACGTTCCATCACAACGGCGCTCCGGGAGGATCTGGCGCGATTTACAATCAGGGGGTGGCAAGTCTGACAAACAGCACGTTTGTCGGGAATATTGCCTACTCGATACACCTCGGCCAGTTCGAGGCGTCACCGGCGGGTTCCGGTGGCGCCATTTCTAACTCCTCCAACTCGACGCTGAACCTGAGCAATTGCACCGTCACCGCAAACTTCGCCGAAAGCGCTGGTGGCGTTGCAAGCGCAGTCAATGTTGGTAGCACCGTAAACATTAAGAGCACGATTATCGCGGGCAATTACGCCGGGAAATTTTTCGGCGAAGCACCCGACGTCTATGGGCCCTTTGTTTCAAAAGGTTTCAATCTGATTGGGAAAAAGGATGGCAGCACCGGCTTTACTGCGGCCACGGACAAGAAAGGAACGATCAAAGCGCCGCTTGATCCGAAGCTCGATCCGCTGGGCCTCCGGAGCAATGGCGGTCCGACGCAAACAGTGGCTTTGCTGACTGGCAGCCCGGCGATCGACAAAGGTACAAGCGTTACAATTGCGGGAACTAGTTTGACTACTGACCAGCGTGGCACCGGTTTCCCACGTGTTCATGACAACGGTGCAATAGCTAATGCCGCTGGCGGTAATGGCACCGATATCGGCGCGTTCGAGTTACAGACCCCCTGACGATTGAAATATCGGAGGGACGGGCGCTACCTGCTCGCGAACCCCTTCGGAGTCGCGCGCCCAAATTTCGAGGCATGACGGCGCATGCCTTTCCACTTTTCAACCCTTTAACTCTTCAACACCGTAAAGGCGCGTGGCGCCCACGGCGCTTTACGGGCTTTAATCATTCCCAAAACTTTCCGCGTTATGTCCCCCGGCCTTTGGGACAGTACACCTATTGAGGACGACCAATGACGCGCATAGCAGAAACTAATAGACCGCAATTCCGAAAAACGTTAAGCCATCAACAATCCAAAGTTGATCGCGGAAACCGAGGCAAGCGTCTTTTGCCGCCGGCATTTTCGCTTCGCTTGTTTACGACAGTCGCTGCTTTCTCTTTGATAACATTCGCGGTGTCTGAAACACAGGCGGCGCCGCCCGAGGATTCGAACTTGTCCGACAATTTTGGCCGAATGTTTCACCTGCCGCCATTCGCCCCCCCAACTGCTGCTGTGCGAAGCGCGCTGATGGAGCTGGGCAAACCGGGTGGCTGATGGACGCGAACGACAATCTCGCAGCGGGACCTGTGGCGCTGATTGTCGATCCTAGTCTCAGTTTAATTAATCGGAACAATCCCACCCACACCGCGGGCATCACTTTTCTTGGTCAGTTCCTCGATCACGATATGACTTTTGATCAGACCTCGCGCCTCGGAGCTCCAAGCAACCCGATCAACAGTCCGAACGCTCGCACAGCCTTCTTTGATCTGGACTCAGTTTACGCGGGTGGACCAGACGTAAACCCTGAACTATTTGACGTTGCCGATCCGATCAAGTTCCGCGTAGAAAACGGCGGGCTCTTCGAAGATTTGCCGCGCGATCCGGTAAAGAACTTCGCCTACCTTGGCGACCCCCGGAACGATGAGAACATTGTTCTCGCCGGCTTGCACGCCGCTTTTCTACTTTTTCACAATCACGCCGTCGACATGGTTCGGGCGCAAAACCCAGCCGTTTCCAACAATAATGCTTACCTCCAGGCGCAGCGCCTTACCGTTTGGCATTACCAGTGGATTATTCTCCATGAGTTCCTGCCTCATATTGTTAATCAAGCCCTCATCGATGATGTGCTGCTGAACGGTCGTCGTTTCTACAATCCGTTACACGATCAAGCATTTATCCCAGTCGAGTTCCAGATGACCTATCGATTTGGTCATAGCATGGTCCGTCCCTCTTATCGCGCCAATCTTCACGGCGATAATGGTCAGCCTTTCTTCGCTCTTATCTTCGATCCCGCCGGCGAAGGCAGCGTCGACCCGATAGATTTGCGCGGCGGCGCGAGAGCGCCACGCCGCTTCGTTGGCTGGCAAACTTTCTTCGATTTTGGCGGCGTCTTCACGGCCGATGCCAGACCGAACAAACGAATCGACACCAAGGTCTCAACACCGCTCTTTACTCTACCGCTCGGCACGATCTTTAGCGGTCAGCCGCCAACTTCGCTAATGCAGCGTAATCTCCTGCGCTGTCTTACCTGGAAGCTTCCATCTGGTCAACACATCTCCCGGGAAATGGGCATTTCACCTTTAAACGATGTCGACCTGGCTGAGCTACAATCAATTTCGCCTTCCTTCGTCAATTCTACTCCACTTCTCTATTACATCCTAAAAGAAGCCCAGTTGAAAGAGGATGGGCTGCGACTGGGACCTACGGGAGCGCGCATTGTCGCCGAAGTATTCGTTGGCTTGCTTCAGCTAGATCCAAATTCCTACTTTAACGTCCAACCTGGCTGGGTTCCGACGCTGCCGACGCATGACGGCACGCCGCAAAGTTTCCGGATGATCGACTTTTTGACCTTTGCGCGCGTGGATCCGCTAAGCCGAGGTCAGTAGTTGTCCGGAACTGGAGGACAGAAGTGGGGAAGCGAGCGGCAATTTAGAAGTGCGAACGCCTCCGGCGGTGACGGTGCCGATATCGGTGCTTTTGAGCTGCAGGCACCTTCGCGGTCCGCGATGAAACGTTCCGTTACTCCCACTCGATCGTGCTGGGCGGTTTTGTCGAGATGTCGTAGACAAGGCGATTCACACCTTTGACTTCGTTTACGATGCGATTGGAGACGCGGGCGAGTAGTTCATAAGGCAGGCGGACCCAATCGGCGGTCATGCCATCCTGGCTTTCGACTATGCGCAAAGCGACGGTATAATCGTAGGTGCGCTGGTCGCCCATCACTCCGACGGTTTGCACGGGAAGGAGAACGGCGAAAGATTGCCAGACCCGATAATACCAATCGCTCGCTTCCATTTCACTTTGCACAATCGTGTCGGCATCGCGCAAAATGCGGAGACGCTCGGAAGTTACCTCGCCTAAAATACGAACGGCAAGGCCAGGTCCGGGGAAAGGTTGGCGGTAAACTATTTCTTTGGGTAGCCCGAGTTGAAGTCCGGCCTGCCGAACTTCGTCCTTGAATAACTGCCGCACAGGTTCAACCAGCTCAAAGTGCATCTTCTCAGGCAATCCGCCGACGTTGTGATGGCTCTTGATTACATGCGCGGGATTGCCGCCGATGGCGACACTTTCGATTACGTCGGGATAAAGGGTTCCCTGGGCAAGGAATTTGTAACCGCTGTGTTGGTCCGCTCCGTTCCGTCGGTCCTCGGCTAGCAACTCCTCGGTCGCGTGCTGAAAGACCTCGATGAACTCGTTGCCGATGATCTTCCGTTTTTCCTCCGGATCAACTACTCCGCACAGCTTTTTCAGGAAACGCTCGGAAGCATCAACGTATTTGAGCTTAATATGAAAATTCTCGCCGAAAACACGTTGGACCATTTCTTCCTCGCGCGCGCGCAGCAAGCCGTTGTTGACGAAGATACAAGTAAGTTGGTCGCCAATCGCCTTATGCAGTAACGCAGCTACAACCGAGGAATCGACCCCGCCACTAAGGCCGAGAACTACTTTGTTGTCGCCGACCTGAGCACGCACTCTTTGGCAGGCGTCGTTGATGAACGAACCCATCGTCCAATCCATCGTGCAATGGCAGATGTGATAGACAAAGTTCTGCAGAATCTCGCGACCCCGCGGGGTATGCGCGACTTCGGGATGAAACTGTAGGCCGTAGAGTCTCCGTTGCGGATCTTCTACCGCCGCGAAAGGCGAGCTGC
>Ga0193722_1000234_pt1 | contig 12398 bp, 7 predicted proteins | sample H2m1metaG_FD_143044 | JGI IMG/M metagenome (GOLD analysis project Ga0193722, IMG submission 143044) | Soil microbial communities from a riparian zone of the East river system, Colorado, United States - H2m1 | ecosystem: Environmental > Terrestrial > Soil > Riparian zone | place: USA: East River...
CAAAATATACCGAATAAAGTTGCTTCCGATGAATCCGCAGCCACCGGTGACAAGGATGCGCATGGCAGCGCGTACTAGCAGTGCCGAGCGCGACGCGCTAGTAGAATCTGCTCCCGCTACGGCGCGAGCGGGCGACTACCTGCAGCGGTGGAAGGTTCGTTTCGAGGGAACGGACTGGGTGCCGTGGTTAATTCTCGCGCTGGCAGCGTTCCTTCGCTTCTTCCTCCTGGGTATGAAGCCACCGCACTTCGACGAGGGCATCAACGGGTGGTTCGTCGATCAGGTGATGAAGAACGGGTTTTACCGTTACGACCCGACCAATTATCACGGGCCGCTTCACTTTTACGTTCTTTTGCTCTCGCAGAGTTTGTTTGGACGGAATCTGTGGGCGATACGGTTGCCGGTCGTACTTGTGAGCATCAGTTGTGTCTGGCTGGCTTTGAAGTTCGAGCCGTTGGTGGGCCGAAACGTTACACGGATAGCGGCGCTGGCGATGGCGATCTCGCCCGGGTTCGTTTTCTACGGGCGTTACGGCATTCACGAAGTGTGGTTGCAATTCTTCTCGATGATTTTCATTTTGGGACTGCTCGGTTTGTGGAGGCGCGGCACGCTGACCTATTTGCGGTACGCCGGCGTGGGATTAACCGGCATGATCCTCACGAAGGAAACGTACGCCATTCATGTCGCGTGCGCCCTCCTTGCAATTCCAACTCTGGCAGTTTCGTACGCGCTAAGCCGCGTTCCGGACGCCAAGGCTGCAAAGCAAACCTGGAGCTGGATCGATCTCGCCATGATCGTGATCGCAGGCGGATTTGCCATCGTCTTCTTCTATTCGGGCACATTCTTTAACTGGGACGGCGTCAAAGGTCTGTATCTGGCGTTTAAGGCATGGACCGAGACTGGCGCTGCGGGCCACGGCCATGAGAAGCCGTGGGATTATTTCCTGGGTTTGATGATGCCCCACTTCGAAATCAAACGGGCCGACTTTTTCGGTTACGAGCTGCCCATGCTCGCGGGATTAATTCTGTGCGCATTTTGCCAAAAACTGAAAAACCTCAATCTACGTTATCTGGCGATCTATGGTGTGGGCAGCCTGGCTGCCTACAGCATAGTCAAATATAAGACGCCATGGTGCATCATCAGTTTTGGATGGCCGTTCCTGTTTATCTTTGGCGCGGCGATATTGCTCGTGCGTCCGAAAAATCTCCGCAAAGTTTACATCACAATAGGCGTGCTTCTGTGCATTTCGCTCGGCTCATCGGTTTGGCTCAACTACTTCCGGTGTAGTTCGCCAGAGGAGCCGTACGCGTACGTCCAGACGTATAACGACATGTTCAAATTAACGAAACCGCTTCTAACGCTGGCGAAGCGAGATCCCTCCAACTATCATCTTACGGGACATCTGATTCGCTCCAGTATTTACCCGCTCCCGTGGGTCTTGGGCGATTTCGATCGCGTCGGCTACTATGAAGGAGGAAACATGCCGGGCAATCTCGATGGAGATTTTCTCATGGTCCAGCAGGACAAAATCAAAGACGTCGAATCGAAATTGAAGGGCACGTATTACACAGACATGATGACGCTTCGTAATTACCAGGACCCGTCCAAGATCTTTTTCAGCGCCAAAGTGTTTAAAGACGTGTTCCCAGGCAAAGCGCCGGACTTTGATGGCAACGCACCGAAACCCGCGCCTTCTCCTTCACCCGCGCCTTCTCCTTCACCCGCCAAGGTTCCATGAAGTGGGTCACAGCTGGGGTTACGTTCGTCAATTTGTCCGTGGTCTGCGGAGTTCTCCTGGGACTTGTCGGAAGAGGGTTAAACACGGTGAGCGCAGCTCTGGCACTGGTATGTGGCGCTGCATTTGCAATCGCCGCTCTTCTTGGGACTCGAGATAGCGCGGTTCGACGGAAATCCGCTGGCGGTCCAGCAACAGAACAGAAGCCACGGAAACCTTCCGGGAGCGAAGACGCGAAGAATGCGATTCCATCGGCCCTCATGCGTTATCGCAGCGTCTGGTTCTGGGCGGTCGCAGTCTGTTTCGCCGCATTTGCTGTGCGATCGTTTTGCTGGCTGCTGTACATCGATGGCAGCGAATTAAAGATTCAGTCCCCAAATAATCTGGGCGATCTCTCACTGCACCTGACGCTCATCAAAAATTTTGCCAATGGCGTCGCTCTTTGGCCGGATAATCCGATCTTCGTCTTCAGCAAATTAAGATACCCGGCGGGCATCGACCTGTTCAACGCACTGCTTTCGCTGGTTCACATCGATTTGTTGATCGGGTTGGTCTGGGTCGGATTGCTCTCTTCACTCGCGATCTTTTACGGGTTCTACCGGTGGGGCGGCACATTCGCTGTTGCAGGTTTTTTGTTCAACGGCGGTATAGCCGGATTTCAGTTTTTCAAGACGTTCAAGTTTTTGGATTATCAGGGCGCGGCAGCAGACATCGCGCACAAGCCCATCGCCTGGAAAAGCATTGTATTATCGATGCTCGTTACGCAGCGCGGCTGGCTTTACGCGATCCCGGCAGGTTTGGTGCTGCTCTGGCATTGGCGCGAAAAGTTTTTCATCCAATCTTCTGTAGCTGCGGTCGGTGACCCCGGCCAGTCCGGCGACACCGTTAAGGGTGAGCCCTCCCCGGTCAACGCTCACGGCTACAGGAAGGGTCCCCTGCCTTGGTGGGTCGAATTTTCGATTTACGCATCGCTGCCGCTGTTTCACCTGCATACCTTTATCGCGCTGACCATCGTGCTTGTTGTCGGATTGTTTTTCGAACGCGCAACCGAAATCAAATTTATCGTTAATCTGGTTCGCAATGAGGGCATGGCTGGCATCGCTCGCTTGATTTCGCATCCGAAAATGTGGCCCGACATTTTCCGTGGGGCGCCGATTCGCAGACACGCTGCCGCCCTGCTGATCGCGGCTTTTATCCCGGCCACTTTTTTTGTGTGGCTAACTACCGATCAGTTCCGCGCGGCATCGGTGCTGAAGTGGCATCCCGGATGGGCCCAGGATTCGACCGAATTCGCGGCGCCTTTCTTCCGGCTCGGGCCGAAGGATTGGGGATCTTCGACGGGGCCTGGTTTGCTGTTGCAAAAAACATGGAACGGCGTCATCGCTCCGTTTTTCCAATTTTGGCTGCCCAACTTCGGTTTATGGGTGCCACTGGCGTTGGTCCTTGTTGGAATTTGCGTCTGGCGTATTTGGAAGGGCAAATGGCGTTGGGGCGACAGGCCGCCAGCGGATATCGCCTTCGTGCTGACGGCAGTCGTGATTTTCGCTTTCGGCTATTTCGTTCAAACCGCCCCGTGGGAATGGGACAATCTCAAGCTCATGATCTGGGGCTATTTTCTTATTTTGCCTTTTCTGTGGAGCGACATCATTGGGCGCTGGGTCTTTCCAGAACGGGCCGTAATGTGTCTACTGCTCTTCGGTTCGGGCTTTGTCAGTCTGCTTGGCGGCCTGTCGGTCGGACACCCGGGCTTTGGATTGATTGAGCGAGCCAGGCTCGATCACATCGGCACGGCACTTCGGCCGTTGCCGATGGACGCCCGATTCGCCACTTTTCCCACCTTTAATCATCCAGTTTTGCTGCAAGGCCGCAAAGCCGTGCTCGGCTACCCTGGGCATTTGTGGACCGAAGGGTTCGATTACGGCAAAACCAATGATCAGTTAACTGCCTTGATGAACGGCGCGGCAAACTGGCGTGACGCGGCGAAAGCATTAAACGTGCGCTATATCTTTTGGGGCCAGGACGAAAAAACAAACTACCAGTCAAGCAGCCACCCATGGGAAGCGACGGCATTCCTCGTCGCGTCCGGTGACTGGGGCGCAATTTACGACCTGACCAAGCCTGCTCCTCAGCACTGAGGCGGGAGCGTTCCTGTACGTCCGGCGGCTCTTGGAGTTGCCATCTTTCGCCGCACACGAAACGGATGCGCGAGGAAAACAAAATAGATCGCGCTCAGAAAATCTGCCAGACTCGAAGGAGGACTTGTTAGGCGCAGCGGGCCGCTGCGCAATCCGGCAAGAACGTTCTCGATCGTGAGCGCAGACGGCATGGGCATATTCGTGTAGTGCCGGCCAAAGGCGTGCAGCCGATGCGCGTCAGAAGTGGCGATCATAGGCTTGCCCAACCGGCTTGCGACTCGTCGTGCCCGGCGATTCGGATTGAACGGGCCAATATGAAAATGACAGAACTCAATCGCGTCAAAACAATCGATCTCTGCGAACAGCCGCGATCCGATTGAGCCGCCGACAACGTAGAACGGGTGCGGCGCGATAGTGAAAATAGAATTCCCTCGGCGCGCCCGGAGCCGCCGCAGATCATCGAAATTTTTCACCTGCGCGATCTCTTCCGCGGTGACATTCAACACAATCACGTCAGCGCCGAGCAAACGCACCTCGGCTGCGGGAATCAGCAGAATACCCATTGCCGCCGCGTCGGCGAACACTTCCTTTCGATCAAAGACAGCATCGTGCAGGGTGATCGCGAGGACGCGAAATCCAAGCGAGCGCGCCCGTTCCAATAATTGATGCGCCGAAAAATCCACGGCGTCCTTGGGATCATCGAGGGTGTGAATGTGCAGATCGATTTTGATCCATTCTTCTTCCTCGCTCCTGCTCGCACTCATGCTCCTGCTCGAAGTTTAATCGCGAATCGCTGATACTTCATTCTGCAAAGAAGTCAGTTCGTCTCGAGCCGATTACGAGCACGATCAGGAGCACGAGTAAGAAGAATTACGAGCGTGTTCAACAGTAAAAAGGATGCATCCGACACTTGCCAGCGGTTGCCGTCTGCGGAAAGTTTGCTCCCTCTCGACGCTCGGGTGGTGGAATGGCAGACACGTACGTTTGAGGGGCGTATGCCGAAAGGCTTGCGGGTTCAAGTCCCGCCCCGAGCACGATTTCCTGCGACGCCCGTTTTCGATACGCGGTCAATTAGAACTTTTCGTGTCATATCTCCTCCGATAGGATTTCGTGCAACATGGAATCGCTTTATCTCATCGGAATCGCGGTACTGGGGATATTCGCATTTGTACTCGCGATTGTTCTTTTCAATTTCTTCGGTCTCTGGCTGCGCGCACGGATCGCGAATGCGCCGGTGAGCCTCGGCAAAATGATTGGGATGCGGCTTCGCAAAGTCCCAGTTGGGTTAATCGTCGATAATCGGATTACAGCCGTGAAAGCCGGCCTAGACGTCTACAGCGATCCACTCGAGGCGCATTACCTTGCGGGCGGCGACGTGAGCCACGTGGTTCTTGCCTTGATTGCCGCGGATAAGGCAGGCATTACGCTCGATTTCAATCGCGCTTGCGCCATCGACCTTGCCACGAAAGGCACTGGCAAGACAGTGTTGGAAGCGGTGCGGACGAGTATTAATCCAAAGGTCATCGACGCACCCAGCCCAAACATGGGTCGCACGACGATCGACGGCGTCGCGCAGGATGGTATCGGCGTAAAGGTCAAAGCGCGAGTCACGGTGCGCTCGCATCTCGATCGATTCGTCGGTGGCGCAACCGAAGAAACGATTATCGCGCGAGTCGGCGAAGGCATTGTGAGCGCGATCGGCTCTGCCCATTCCTACAAAGAAGTGCTGGAGAATCCCGATCGAATTTCCAAAACAGTTCTGGCCAAAGGTCTCGATAGCAATACGGCATTTGAAATTCTTTCCATCGACATCGCCGACGTGGATGTTGGCGATAACATCGGCGCGAAATTGCAGACCGAACAAGCCGAGGCAGACAAGCGCGTCGCGCAAGCGAAAGCGGAAGTGCGCAGAGCAGCAGCGGTTGCTGTTGAGCAAGAGATGCGCGCTAAAACGCAGGAAATGCGCGCCAAGGTAGTCGAAGCGGAGGCGCAAGTGCCGATGGCTATGGCCGAGGCATTTCGCGCGGGGCATCTTGGAATAATGGATTATTACCGGATGAAAAATGTCCAGGCCGACACGTCCATGCGCGAATCCATTGCCGGCGGCGACAAACCGCGGACGGATGGGACGTAAAAGAGATGAAGCGTTGAACGATTGAAGCAGACGAGCATGTCGCTGTCATGTTGAGCGAAGCGAAACATCTCAGATTAGAACGATTAGAGTTTGCCGGAATAATGAAAGAATTGATCAGAGATTCTTCGCTCCGCTCAGAATGACGATGCCCTTTAACAATGCTTTAACACGCTGCAACTAATGCTCGCCTTTAGTCTCGATAATCTACTTTTCCTTCTGCTGATTGCTGGCGCAGCTTTGTTTCAGCTGCTGTCGAAAGCGATAAGCAAAGCAGGCAAAAGCGATTCGAACGAAACATCGAGCTCACCTAGCCCACAAACACCTCGACCAATTCAACGCGCGCCACGGGAATCCGACGCGGATCGGATTCGTAAATTCCTCGAAGCGTTGGGTCAGCCGCCAAGTTCAACGCCCCCTTCGCCTGTTGTCCCTCGTACTGATATTCCGCCTCGACGATTGGGGCCTGTGCAACCGCCTCCAGTAATCCCGGGCGCGTGGCGATTACCTCGCGAACGCGCAGAGAAACCGGACGTCGGCCAAGGAGAGAGTGCTCCACTTGGACAGCGGGGCCGGTTGCAGCCAATCGTTCCACCACCACCTATACCGCCTTCGGTTGCGCCGGCGTTCGAAGTTCATGAAGCATTACCAGTTGAGCTTCAACAGCCGCCAATTATCAAAACGCCTGTGGAATCTGACGCGGCGGCAAGTCAGGTAATTGCCAAACGCGCAGGGTCCAATAGAAATATCGCCACGTTGCTCGCATCGAAATCTAGTTTGCGCGAAGCAATCCTCATTCGTGAAATTTTAGGACCGCCTCGCGGTTTGCAGGCACTGGACGCGACGCTGTAGCCGTCGGCCTGTGGGCGACGCGTGAACTATGCCACCGTTATGGCTAACCACGCTTAGCGCAGCGAAGCGGCTACAGAATCGGAAGCGCTTGAGCTTTGTCTTTGATTTCGTAGTTTCAAACTTCTTCCCGCCGGCGTGGCGGAATTGGCAGACGCGCTGGACTCAAAATCCAGTGGCCGCAAGGTCGTGTGGGTTCGAGCCCCTCCGCCGGCAATGAATTCTCAATTCAATGGTCGATGTCGGACCTTCATCGTTCGACCGCAATTGATCTATCGTTGCGACTGATCTGGAAAAAACCGCTTCCAGACCGATTCGTAGGCGTCACCGGCTTTGCTCCCAGGATATTTCTTCCGCACATCTTCCAGTGTCATCAAAGAGCCATCTTGACTGGGATCGGAGGCGCTCACTGCGCTGGCAATGTCTGCCAGCCATGGAGGCGCAGGTTTTTCTTCGACCTTTTCAGGTGCGAACTCCTTCGTCCGATACAATGGACTGACGTCAATTAGCCGCATGCTGTCGAATACATTCCACATTGCGCCTGATAAAATCAGCAATCGTTGGCCATCCAAACTGAACTGTGGAATTCCGGTTGAGCCGCGGAAGACCACGGGCTCGGCAGGGTCCTGCATTCGGGCACCCTTTGCGACTTCCACTCGCTGGTAGAGCGATTTCGCCACGAGACGCCTGGCAAAGTCGCCTGGCCCAACGACCAGCCGCATGAACTGGTCGCGGAAAGTCGGTTGACGGATCGGCGTGACTTTTCCATCACGGATATTGAGGGTTCGGACGCTGTTCCAACTCGTTAGGGTAATTTCGTCATTACCGGGACCGAATCCGATGCCATTTGGTAGGAAACCCTCGGATAATCGAATCGAATCCTTTCCGCTCACAGGGATTACTTCGAGATAATCTCCGCTAAATGAAAATAATTTTACCTTGCGCAGTGCTGGCGCGTCGGAGTCGACAGACACTGCGGCGATGCCGCTGTGGTACGTAGCGAAAGCAAGCGCCACGATTTTCATCTCATTGAGTCGCCTCGATCGATCAACGAGTTCTAAGAAGGTCCCCCCGACCTGGAAAAAGACACATTCGGCCTCGTTCGTGCCACGCGCATTGACGATGACAAGCCGATCTGACTCGTTAGACCAGGCAAAATTGATGCGGGAACCTCGAAGTCGCTGAATTTCCAAGTCTTCGCCCGTGGGCTCGTACGTTCGATTCTGCATCGACCATCGCCACACCTGAATTTTGCATAGCTCGTGGCGATCAATGCCGGGCGCGGACGGTGCTCCCTGTGGAGGCGTGCCTTGCACGGCGCTGTCTCCCTCTGCAGCCGATGCAAGCGTTGGTGGGATAATCAACAGCCATCGTCCGTCGGGACTGAAAGAGGCAAAGCCGGGTTGCACGATCTGCTGAGGGTTGGCCGGTTTCGGCTTCTCAAATAACGATTGGGGCGTGGGTGACAGCGAGCGTTCTCCATTCCAGAACAACAGCTGACCATCACCCCCCACAGCGAAGATTTCGTTGTTGCTTCCTCCTGGAATGAACGTCGCTGCCAGCAATGCATCCTTCTGGTAGGTCACAGCCGGCGCAGCCGGCGGACACCAAACATGTTGAAGCAATAGATTACTAGCCAGCCTTGCTGCTTCCGTATCCCGAGGATTACAATTCAGCGCAAGCGCGAGGTTCCGGAGCGCAGTGACGTCTTTTATCGGATTCGTCACATCAACCAAGTCTGTCTTTGCCTTTTCTCTGAAAATCCGCCCCTTCTCGACGAGTTGTTCAACTCGCGCCTTCGAAAGCTGCCATGCCCGATATGACACTAACCAGAGGGCGGCGAAGGCAATCAGCATAATTATCCCGAGAAGGAAGACCGTGACGCCGAAAATTCGTTCCCGCTTGCGCTTCTCGAGCAGGAGCTTTACGCGCTCGCTCTCGGCCTTATGCAGCCGTTCCTGCTCTTGAGCGCGCTGTTGTGCTTCCTCTAACTCCTCCTTCTGGCGTCTTTTGGCTTCATTCAGTTGCTTCCTGCTGCGCGTAACAAGCAGCCGCGCCTCCGGAGTTGCGCCGAGAATCTTCGCCTCTGGCGAATTCAAATACTCCTCTGCTTCGCGCAGATCTATTTCTTCCAGAGGTTCATCCGAGTCGCGCTTAACGTACTCTTCCAACTTCGCGCGAACCCGCTCCGCCTCCTGGTATCGTGCAAGCCATTTATCGTTCGACTTCTGTATTGGTTCGATGAAGCGATCGTGGGTCAGCTCGTGAGTTGTTGTGCCGGAGCGGTCCTCGCGGCGTATAACATGCGCTTCCTCCAGTTCTTTCAGCGCGAGGCCAGGTATTCTCCAGCTAGCTCCAGGAGCACCGCGAAAGGCAAGTCCGCGTGTCCCGGTAGGTGTTATCAATGCCGTTCCAAACCAACGCCGCAATTCACCTTCTCCGATCTTGCCTTCACTGGCGGCAGCAGCTCTCTCAACCGAGCGATCGTAATAGCACGCCAAAGCATTATCCACGTCGCCGAAGCGTTCGATGTATTCGGCCGTGATCAGACGCGATCCATCGCTGCTGGCGTTCGGTCCAATCTTCCATTCCGCGGGCAGATTTTCCCACAGCGACTGGCATACCACTTGAAGCTGAACCGGTTCGACGAATTCGCCGTGGGTTTCACGGAATTTGTCGCCTTCTGCTACGCGAATCTCCAAAAGTTCCTTCATCAATTCGTCGGCTGCGTTCGCGTCGAAGGAAAGGCCCCTGTTCTGGAAAGGTTTCACCACCGCGTTACGGGCGGCGTTGCTGCGCAGTCGCTCCAGGTGCATACTTGGCCGCAATTTTTCCGGGAGCAGCTCGGCAAATGGCTCCAGCTGAGCGATGTACTCTTCACGCATCACGAAAACCACTTTCATCGTTGGCAAATCGTGCAGGGCCTGGGCAAGCTGATCGAAAAATGGCCGCCTTTCCTGCCACCGATCGGCATTGGTCGTAAAGAATTCTTCGAACTGATCCAGGATTACGATTAATGGTGGCGAGCTCTCCTCGTCTGCTGCTGGAGCAGCAACAAGCGGTTTGAGAAACTCAGACAACGTGGTCTTCGCATGATCTTTGATTGATTGGCCGTTCGGCAATGTTGCTGCCCAGTACTGAAGGGCGTGGTAAACAAAAATGTTTTGCACGCTCTCCGGCGGAACATCATTTGGCAGTAAGCCATGGACGCGTGCGGATCGCAGAACCTGGTACTGCTGATCCTCTAGGCGCCCGATAACACCTGCCCTCAATAACGAGCTTTTGCCTGCTCCCGATTGCGCATAAACAAGGACGGCCCGGTGCGCGATGATCAATGAGAGAAGCTCCTCCGTTTCCCGCGTGCGACCGAAAAACCGATCGCTGTCCTCCTTTTCAAAAGGCCGCGGGCCGACAAAAGGCGAATCGCTCATCCCCGGCTGAAGGCTTCCCACCGCACTCGCAGTTCCTCGCAAAACTGCTGACAAGTGCCCCAATAAATTTTTACCTGCGCGCTGCCGAAATACGAATCGAGGTACTTCACGGCCTTGGCCGCTTTCTCTGCCTGCTCGCCTGGCGCGTCAGAAGGCTCTAGTTGCACCGCGATGTGCGTGTTACCACTGTCGCGAAGCTTGTTTGCGAAGAGTCGGAAGAGCACCAGAAAATCCCAGTCCGACAGGGTGTAGCCCAAAAAGAGCAGCGCGCCTCCGAGCGCACGGTCGACTCGATGCGCGAGTGATTTGTAGTCCCGCGAAATGTTGATCAGGAATTCAAAATAATCGTCCTCGGTTACTACCGCCGATTCCGCCCACGGCGTGCAACCGTGAAAATGATAGACAAGTGGATTCGCTACTGAATAGGCGAAGTCCCCATCAAAACTTGGCGCTTTCTCAGGGATATGCCGGTTCCAACGACAGATCGCAAGGCGTGCATCTCGTTTCTTGTATTCTGTCAGCGCGCGATACATCCAATCATCGAAATTACTTGTGAGATAGACTGGAAAAGGAAGATCGGCCAAAACCCGGTGCGGCTCGTTAGGCCACCCCGAAAAGTTCGGTGACGGCAGACTACCGTAATGTTCGGCGAACGCCTCTTTCGGAGCCATGATGTCATCGGTCGCTGCCACGTATTTCGCCACTCGCTCCAGCTTGGTTTGATCTTCGAGCGGATAGGCGTAATCAGCCGCGAACTTGAGCGCGATCTGTTCCTTTGACGGATAATTCAGTTTTGCCCATTCTCCCGAATCAGCACCCACGGGCGGGGCTGTGCACGCACCGGAGCCAATCACGGGCGTGCACTTGTCGTCTCTGATGCGTTTCAATAGCCGGTCCCAAGTCTTGTCGTCCAACTCACGACCGCTCTTTGACGGCAGAACGTCCTTTGATTCGGCGGTAACCGGGTCAGCGCTCATTTTTTCATTTGTTCGAAAATTGCCCAGCGCTCGTCCAATTGCGATGAAAATTCTCGGGCTGTCCCCCAGAAAACCTTCATGTCCATGGCGCCGTAAAATTTTTCGAAATATGCCTGATGCGCCGCGCGATTTGGATCGGTTTCATCTGGAGGTTTTAGCACGACTATGCTGCTGAATTGTTGCCGCGCGCGCAAAGTCTGAAAGAGGACGCGAAAATTCCAGTCGCCCAAACGATAGCCAATGAACAAAAAACTGGTGGCGGCAAACGCCTGTTGCACGACCTCGGGGAGAAGATCTGGTTTGGCGGCCACGTTCGCGAGGAACGTTAAATAATCGTCTTCGGTCAAAACGAGCGATTCGGAAACGTCGAGCGCGCCATGCAAATGGAACACGAGCGGATTGGCGGGCGTTGGTTTGTAGCCAGGTTCTGTTTCGAAAATCGATTCCACGTGCTGCAGAATGTCTTGCCAGCGGCAGATCTCGCGGCGCGCGTCTTTCAATTTCCATTTGAGAGCGCGAACCATGAAGTCGTCGTAATTCGTCGTGATGACAATTGGTAGCGGAAGACCAGCGAGAACACTGTGCGGTTCACCGGAGTTCCCAAACTGTGGCGGTTGGTTGTACTTTGGCGGCCCGGCTGCGCGCAGAATATCTACGACGTCTTCCTTTGGCGCGTTCGGGTCGGATTGTACGGCCGCATACTGCGCAACACGCACAAGATCTCGATCCGGAAACGGATAAGCGTAGCGCTGCGCGAGCTCTTCCGCGACATCGGCCCCAAGAGGCAGCGCGCCATAACAGGCGCCAGCTCCCAAAAAAGGAGTGCACTTCCCCGACTGAATCCTGCGCAGGAGCCGATTCCAGTCCGCTTCTTGAAGTTCACTCGTCACATCAAACAGACTAACGAACGGGTATGATGATTAAGGATTTTTGCGTACGATGTCAATACCGCTATTTACGGATGAAATTCCATAGCGGATGGATTGAGCATCCAGCTCTCGTTAGGCAACCAGACAGGGCAGAAGCTGGAAAGCTGGCGATCCGATCCGCGTTGCACGTCGGGACGCCTGCCGCAGATCGTCGGTAACACTTTGTGCTTGTCTGGGCGAGGGAGAACCACAATGTTCATTCGTGAACGGG
>Ga0193722_1000235_pt1 | contig 12377 bp, 10 predicted proteins | sample H2m1metaG_FD_143044 | JGI IMG/M metagenome (GOLD analysis project Ga0193722, IMG submission 143044) | Soil microbial communities from a riparian zone of the East river system, Colorado, United States - H2m1 | ecosystem: Environmental > Terrestrial > Soil > Riparian zone | place: USA: East River...
CCTTTCGTTCGCGCAACGGCGGCATCGTGATGCGCACTACGTTGAGGCGGAAATAAAGATCATCGCGGAATTTTCCTTCGCGCACCAACTGTTCGAGATTTTTGTTCGTAGCCGCAATGATCCGCACGTCTGCGTGCAAGGTTTGATTGCCGCCAACGCGCTCAAACGCGCGGCCCTCGCTCATGATGCGCAGCAATTTGACCTGGGTGCTCGCGTCGATCTCGGCCACTTCGTCGAGAAAAATCGTGCCGCCGTTGGCCTGCTCGAACCGGCCGATGCGCCGTTCGTATGCGCCTGTGAACGCGCCTTTCTCGTGACCGAATAACTCGCTCTCCAGAAGTTGCGGAGAAAGCGCCGCGCAGTGCACTGCCACAAATTTCGCTTTATTGCGCCGGCTCAAATTATGAATGGCGTGTGCAGCCAATTCTTTGCCTGTCCCGCTTTCCCCTTCGATCAACACATTGGCTGACGACGGCGCAACCTGTCGAATCGTGTCGAGCACGTCATGCAACGCGGCCGAGTCGCCCCAGATGTTTTCCAGACCGTACCGTTCATCCACTTGTTCCCGCAGGGCGCGATTTTCCTGCTCGAGCTTGCGGCCTTTCAGGGCGCGTGCAATCAGCAACTCTACCTTGTCGAGGTTGAGCGGCTTGGTCACAAAATCGTAGGCGCCGCGTTTCATTGCTTCCACCGCGACATCCACCGACCCGTAGGCCGTCATCATGATGCAGGCAGGCGGCCGCGGCATTTTCAACGCGCGATCGATCAAGGTCATTCCATCTTCGCTGCCGAGCCGCAGGTCCGTGAGAAGCACATCGATCTGTTCGCGATCCATTACATTGATCGCGCCTGCAATATCCGGAGCGACGTACACATCGTAATCATTCTCAAGCAAACTTCGCAATCCGTCACGAGTGTGCTTCTCATCATCAACAATGAGAACCGTGGGCTGTAGATTCATTGGCTTCACCACGTTAAACGGTTAAACAGTTACCGTTACAACCGTACGTCGGGCAGCTCTCCATTTGTAACTTTTGTAGCGTTTCTAATTACTTTTAACAAGTCGGGGGGGCTTCGGATTTGGTCATCTGAATCCGCGACACTTCGGGATGCGACCAAGTACCACGGTCAAAGAAATATGGTCATGCGGTGGAAATGATGTATCCTCGCGGCCGATGCAGCAGCGGATTCTACATGGGCTGATGTCCATTTTCATCGCTGGTGGCTCAACCACTTTTGCTGCTGAAGAGTCCACGAACACGGGCAATGACTGGAACCTGTCCGCTCGAGAAAAAGAGGTTTCGATCTACAGCCGCCTGCGCTCGGGTTCGCAGGTAAAGGAATTCAAAGCTATAGGCCCGATTGACGCGCCTACCAATACCGTCGGCGCGGTCATCGACGATTTCCAAAACTATCCGAAGTTCATGCCGTTCACGACCGAGTGCCGGCTAATCAGACGGGATGGCGATTCAATCGTTGGATATCAAAGGCTTTCGCCAAAAATTTGTGCGGACCGCGATTACACATTGCGCGTTTGGAAAAAATCATGGACCACCCCTGATGGTTTAGTTTTCGCCAGTCATTGGTCGCCTGCGAATGAACTGGGGCCGCCAGAAAAGAAAGGCGTCGTGCGCGTGAAAATTTGCGAGGGTAAATGGCTGCTCGAACCAGACGGCGCAACCAAAACTCGCGCCACCTATTTTATTTATACCGACACTGGTGGTTTTATCCCATCTTTCATTGCAAACCGTGTTAGCATGACGGGAATCACCAAGCTATTCGCGGCGGTCCGCAAGCAGGTTAAAGATCCAAAGTACGCGGTTTCGGCGCCTGATGGTGCACCACCGACAGCTAAAGAAACAAGTGGTGGAAAAAATGAGCAGGCACGAATCGCGGCTGATGAAAAAAACAAGAAACCCGAGTGACCAATGGCGGAAACCCGGCAAGATTTCGTGATTCGATGTCACGGTGTAAGGATTCAACGATTTAACCGATCACTTCGGTGATTCGCTTTTCGCCATTTCTGTTAAGTTTCGCGCGATGAAAACCAATCGTTTCCTGTTTGTAATTTGCGCTATTACCACGCTGGCGTTTTTCGTTCTGTCCGCCGCCGAACCTGCAACTGAAACGCCGAAGAAACCTGTTTCAACCAATTATCAGGGAGTGACTGTAGACGATCTGTATCAATGGCTCGAAAAAGATGATGAGCCGGACGTGAAAGCCTGGTCGGACATACAAAATCAGCGGACCAGGCAATATCTCGATCAATTGCCGGACCGGAGAGCAATCGAAAAGCAATTGACGGAATGGTACGCAAAAACTTCGCCCAGTTATTCGTCGCTTGTCTCCCGACCCGGACTGTTGTTCGTGATGAAATTCCAGCCACCGAAGCAGCAGCCTCTACTGGTCACGCTCACGTCGGCTGACGACCTCAAATCTGAGAAAGTCGTGCTTGACCCCAGCGTGCTGGACGCCAAAGGCACGACCGCGATCGATTGGTTTGTTCCGTCATTGGATGGCAAATATGTCGCGATGTCGCTTTCCAAAGGTGGAAGTGAAGACGGTACGCTTCACTTTTACGAGACCGCCACCGGCAAAGCGCTGCCGGAGGCGATTGCTCACGTGCAGTATCCGACTGCGGGTGGCAGCGCAGCATGGAACGCCGACGGCACTGGGATCTATTACACACGGTTTCCCAGAAAAGGTGAGCGGCCCGAAGCGGACCTGAACTTTTATCAGCAGGTTTATTTTCACAAGCTCGGCACGCCCGACACAAAGGATACGTACTCCATCGGAAAAGACTTTCCGCGAATCGCAGAGATCGTTTTGGAAGGTTCGCGCGACGGCCGATACATTCTCGCCTCCGTCGCGAATGGCGATGGCGGCGATTTTGCGCATTACCTGCTCGTGCCGGAAGGATCCGCCGCAGGCGAATGGAAGCAGATCACAAAATTCAGCGATCAAATCAAGGCCGCCCATCTTGGACGCGATAACGCCCTATATCTTCTTTCGCGCAACGCCGCGCCACGCGGAAAAGTTCTCCGTCTTCCGCTCGAGACGCCCGAACTAAATAAAGCCGTTGAGATCGTTCCAACTGGCGAGCCGGTTATCCAACAAATCGTGCCTACAGCCGACGCGTTGTTCATTGGCGATTTGCTTGGTGGCCCATCTCAAATTCGCCGCTTTGGCCTGGACGGCAAAGGCGAAACGATTATCCCGATTCCAAAAATATCTGCCGTGCAGGAAATGGTCGCTCTCGAGGACGGCTCTCTTCTCTTTCGCGACCAAAGCTTCACCGAGCCGGCAGCCTGGTTCCATTGTCCGAAGGAAAAAACCGAGCCTGTGAACACGGCGCTGCGCAGCACATCGCCGGTCTCATTTGCCGATATCGAAGTGGCGCGCGAATTCGCAACCTCAAAGGACGGCGCGAAAATTCCGGTCAATATCATTTTCCGCAAAGGAATGAAACGTGACGGGCAGAACCCGACATTGCTTTACGGCTACGGTGGTTACGGAATCAGCATGTCCCCGAATTTTGAGTTTACCCGCCGGCTTTGGTTCGATCACGGCGGCGTGTATGTGGTGGCGAATATTCGAGGCGGTGGCGAGTTCGGTGAAGACTGGCACAAGGCCGGCAATCTCACGAAAAAACAAAACGTGTTCGACGACTTCGCCGCTGCGGCGGAATATTTGATTAAGGAAAAGTACACGCGCCCGGAAAAACTTGCGATCCAGGGAGGAAGCAATGGCGGCCTCCTGATGGGCGCAATGATTACCCAGCACCCCGATTTGATGAGGGCGGTCGTGTCCCAGGTAGGAATTTACGATATGCTCCGCGTGGAGCTCGCGCCAAACGGCGCCTTCAATGTTACCGAATTTGGCACCGTAAAAGACCCGGAGCAGTTCAAAGCGCTTTATGCGTACTCACCATACCATCACGTTGTCGATGGAACGAAATATCCTTCCATTCTGATGATGACCGGCGCGAACGACGGCCGAGTTGCACCATATCATTCGCGTAAAATGGTCGCTCGCCTGGATGCAGCAAACAAATCTCAGAATCCGATTCTATTGCGCACGAGCTCCAGTGCTGGTCACGGTATCGGCACCTCCCTGACCGAGCGCATCAAACAATTAGCCGACATTTACGCGTTTTTGTTTGCGCAACTGGGAATGACGAGCAAGGCCGGGTAATTCGTGATCCGTCACCGCCTCAGGCGGGTCAAAACTAAGTCGCAATCTAACGATTTAACCTTGTAACCTCGCCATCGTGCGAAGAAGACTGCTGATTTATTTTGCGGCAGTTGCCATCCTTTTTCTGATCGTAGCCGGAACAGGCGTAGCCGTCTTTCTTAGCCCGCTGCTGACGCACTACATCGAGAGCGACACATTCCGCGCTGCCATGGAAAATGAAACGGCGAAAGGCTTGCATTTCCCTCAGTGCCAGTATTCGCCGATCCGACGCACCAACGCGTTGACCGCGCAAGCCGAGAGATTCGAGGCGCGGGATGGAGAAAAAGCGATGAAGTCCCTGAATGCTCACGGGATCACGGCAACGTTTGATCCGTTAGGCGTGTTCCTGCGGCAGTGGAGATTCACCGAAGTGCGCGTGCAATCAGGCTACGTTGAGATCCAGATTTACAAGGCCCGTCCTGAAGCAGTATCGCCCAAACCATGGTTCGCCATTTTTTTGCCAAACAGGGTGCATTTGAAAAGGATTGAAACGCCACAGGCGAACATAACGTGGCGATTCCGCGGCGAGCAGGCCGGATTTTTCGGCACACAACTTATGATTACGCCTCACGGTCTCGATTTTGAATACCTTGCCACAGGCGGCAAACTGAAGATGGCCTTGCTTCCGGATCTGGATCTTCGGCGGGCGCATCTTCTCATCAGCAAGACGCTCCTGACGATTTACAATATCGATCTGACATCAGATTCGGGTGGCAGCGAAAACATTCACGCGCAGGCGAACGCCGGCGTCGGCAAGGATAAGAGCATCGATTTAAGAGCGAACTTTAGTCAGGTCCCAATTGGCTCCTGGCTGCCTGCTGAATGGAAAGAACATTTGGCCGGCAACGCATTCGGCGATCTTCATTGGGCCGGAAAAGATCCGAAGTTGGAAAGTTCGTCTGGCGAAGGTTCGCTGCGTGTCAGTGACGGACGAATCGATGACCTTCCCGTTCTGGAAAAACTCGCCGAACTGGCACAGAAAAAATCCTTCGAACATTTGGCGCTGAATGATTGTTCGCTCAGGGTTGGATGGAAATATCCGAAGATTGACATCGAGAACATTGCTATCGAAGAAAGGGGAAAATTCCGGATCGAAGGAGAAATGTCGATCGACCAGCGTCGTTTGCGCGGCACGATCAGACTTGGGCTTACCCGCGAATATCTTGATTGGCTGCCGAATCCTGAAGAAGTCTTTAGTCGCAAGGAAGGCGACTACCTATGGACTAATGTGCGTTTGTCCGGAACAATCGATGACCCGGGGCAAGACCTGAGTCCGCGCATTATCGAACTGTTCAAGCAATCGCCCGGAGCCTATCTGCGGCTCCTCTTTCGTCAGTTCGAAGCGTGGTTGAAAAAGGGATTTGGCGGCGAATGATAGCGTCTTGCGCGCATTCAATAAGTAGGGGCTTCTTGAAGTGGCATTTGGGTTTCTCCCGCCTCCAACATTCGAATGCGCTTGTCAACGTAGGGTAATCGAACCGTAAGGGTGAGCCCTTTGCCCTGGCTGCTCTCAATGGAGAGTTCTCCACCGTGTTCGCGCACAATGCGACGAACTATTAACAATCCTAGACCAGTACCGGACGGTTTGGTGGTGAAATAGGGTTCGAATACGTGGCTCAAGTTTTCTGCCGACATGCCACTGCCGGTATCAACAAAACTGACCATTACGTATGTGTCGTCCAGATCGGTACGGATGCGCAGGGTGCCATGGCGCCTCATGGCTTCAAGGCTGTTTTTGATCACGTTGTAAAAGGCCTGCTTCATCTGTTCACGATCCAGTTGTAGCAGAGGCAGATCCGCGCGTAGCTCCTGTTCGACGACCATGTCGCGGTCTTGAACTTCAGGAGTGAAAAAACGCACCGCTTCCTCAACAATTGTGTTCACATTTTCCGGATGAAGCCGTGGATGCGACGGCCGGATCGCCCGCAGGAATTGCGTGACAATGGAATCGAGCCGGCGGACTTCGGAACGGGCCACGTCAATCGATTGCTGAAGTTCTGACTTCGCATCGTGGTCCAGTCCTTGTGCCTTGCGCTCCATCAATTGTAAATGGATGTGCAGCGAATTAAGGGGATTGCCAATTTCGTGCGCCACGCCTGCCGCCAGCAACGTAAGCGCATTCAAGCGCTCCGACTCAATAGTTTGCTGTGCTGTGCGCCGGCTCTCTGTGATGTCGCGCAGAATCATGACGTGTCCGACCTGTTGCCCCGAAGCTGGGATCGTCAATCCCGGCCGAGCAAAGTCACCGATTCCGCCTACAGAATCCCGTGATTCGATCATCAACGGCACAATGTAAAAATTGATAAAACGATTTTCCGGATAAAAAATCTCCATATCACGACTCAACGGCCCGCCGCTCCGGGTAAGCGATCCCCAATCGAGGCCACGAACACGTTCGTCGAGCCGTTTCCCGATGGCGCCTGCTGCCTCCAGTCCGAACAATTTGCAGGCCGCATCGTTCAAATAACTGACCCGACCCATTGAATCGGTCACAATGATGCCTTCATGGATCGCATTGAAAACTGTTTCCAGAAAACCTTTTTCCTGGGCGAGGCGCAGGAAGTAATTTTGAACTTCTTCCGGCCCAATGCGCCCGAGTCGCTCGATCAGTTTCTCAAGAAAACCGGCCTTCATAATGCACGCACAGCGCCAAATAGTTAAAAAGGTTAGACCGACACTACCGAAAAGTTCGTCGTCGATTTAACTTCAAAAGCGTTCGTGAGCAGGTGATTCAACGTATTCAACTTTTTCCTGCATCGGACGCACTTCCACTGTCAGCATTTCCACGCGCAAATAATTGAGTACAACCGGCGCAAGGATCAAGCCAGGGATACCCATCAGACGCTCGCCAATGATCAGCGCGATCAACGTAAGCCAAACCGGGTTCCGAATCCGGTCTCCAATGATTTTGCTGTTCAGAAAATATTCGAGCTTGTGAATCAGAACCAGAAAGACGAGCGCGAAAATCGCCAACTTCGGGGATACCGTCAAAGCGACAAAGACAATAATTGTATTGCTTACCAAGTTGCCGACGATCGGAACCAGCCCGCACAGAAATGTGACTGCAATGATTAATGGCGCGTGTGGCATTCCAGCTGCTATGAGGAAGATCGCTGTCAATCCCGTGTTAACTAATGATATCGTGATCTGCGCGCCCATGACCGTGGCAAAGCTGCGATAGAAATCGCGGAATCGCGTTGAAACCTCATCGCAGCAGATGGAATAAAGATTGTTCTTAACGCGATGAGTGCCGCGGTAAGGGTCGAGGCCAGTTTTAATAAAGAGGCTCCCAGCTGCGACGACTCCGAGTATGCAGAAAGCCAGCACCGCCGTCATGCTTCTGGCAAAATTAGCGACGTTTCGCAGGTAATTCGCTTCCTGTCCAAGCGCGTCGATAACGACTTGCCTGAGACTTTCAAAATCGGTGAATGGTAGCTCAATCTGGCGCTTCTGAGCCCAGGCGCTGGCTGAAGGAATCGAGGTGTCAGCAACGTCCGGCAACGCCAGAACGGCCGCACGAGTGAGAAAGACGGCTGCCGCGGCAATCCCGGCCACAACAACGCCAAACAAGATCAAAGCCAGCCACTTTCTTTTCGTGAGAAAATAAAGCTGGCGCAATGCAAAGTAGGCAAACAGAACGACGAGCAGCGGCACACCAAGATGGAGAAGCCCTGCAAGAATGACTGTGGCAGCGAGGACGACGTAGGAAAGCCGCGTGGGGGTGATCATGGATGACGTGGTTTCCTAAATGTAGCGCAACCGTCCGGTTCGCCATAGGACGAATCCGCCGGGGCGGAACTCGCACTGGAAAATCGCGAGGCTAACCGCGTCATCGATCAGCCGGGGTCGCCGAGCCGCCTCAGGCGGGGCTACAGCTACGCGGCCTGTCCGGTTTCTTTTTCAGCGCGTTCTTTCAGCGCGGCTTTGCGCGAAAGTTTTACGCGACCTTTGTCGTCAATGCCAATGCACTTGACCCAAATAATGTCGCCAACTTTGGCGACGTCTTCGGTGCGGTTCACGCGAAAATCCGCGAGCTCGGAAATATGCACGAGCCCATCTCTACCCGGGAAAACTTCGACGAACGCGCCGAATTCTTTCGTCGAGACGACGCGTCCCTGATATGTCTGTCCGACCTCGATTTCGCGCGTCATGCCGCCGATAATTTCCTTTGCTCGCGCCATGCTTTCGCCACTGGTCGCGTAAATGTGCACCGAGCCGTCATCTTCAATATTAATTTCAGCGCCGGTCTCGGCGACAATTCCCTTGATGGTCTTACCACCGGGCCCAATGAGCGCACCGATCTTCTCCGGATTAATTTTGATCGTCTCGATCCGTGGTGCGTACTTGGACAATTCCGCCCGCGGTTTCTCCAGCGCGCTGGCCATGAATCCCAGAATTTTGGTGCGCGCTTCTTTTGCGCGTTGAATAGCCTCTGCTATCACCTTGTGGCTGATACCAGGGAGTTTCAGATCGAGTTGAAAACCGGTGACGCCCGCATCGGTTCCGCAGAGCTTGAAGTCCATATCGCCAAAATGATCCTCGGAGCCAATGATGTCGGTCAGCAATTCATAGGGTTTTTCTCCTGAATCCGAGCCGCCATCGCCAGTCACGAGCCCGATCGAGATTCCAGCAACCGGCGTCTTGACCGGCACGCCAGCATCCATGAGCGCAAGCGTTCCGGCGCACACGCTTGCCATGGAGGTCGAGCCATTTGATTCCATGATCTCGCTCGAGATCCGAATCGCGTAACGAAAATCATTTTCATTCGGCACAACTGGTTCCAACGAGCGCTCCGCCAGCGCGCCATGGCCGATCTCGCGTCGACCGGGCCCGCCTGTCCGCCCCGTTTCGCCCACGCTAAATGGCGGAAAATTGTAGTGCAGAATGAACCGCTTCGATTGTTCGCCGCCGCCGTAAGCATCAATCATCTGCGCCTCCTCGATCGGCGCCAGCGTAGCGAGAGCCATCGCTTGGGTTTCCCCGCGCTGAAATATGGCCGAACCGTGCGCGCGCGGCAGAACGCTTACTTCGCAACTGATCGGTCGCAAATCTTGATAGCCGCGACCATCGACGCGTTTCTGTTTTTCCAGAATGCTGACGCGAAACGCCTTTTTTTGGACGTAATCGAATGCTTGAGAGATCGCAAAAGCATCGGCTTCAGGATGTTTTTCCATGATCGCCGTCTTCACTTCCTCGCGCAACGCATCCACCGCCTTAGCACGCGCCACTTTGCCTTCCGTGTAAAGCGCCCCTACGATCCTGTCGCCGGCAACACTGTAAGCGATATCAAGCAGCTCCTGAGTCACCTGAAGCAACTGCGGCTCGCGTTTGGGCTTGCCCACCATCGTCGCCAATTCCTTTTGAACGCGAATCATCTCGCGAGCATGCTCGTGCGCAAACTCGAGCGCTTTGATAAAATCGGCTTCCGGCAGTTCGGCGGCCGAACCCTCGATCATGATTACATCGTTTTCGGTGCCGACGTAAACAAGATCGAGATCGCTCTCTGCGCGTTGCGTGTGCGTAGGGTTCGCAACGAACTCTCCTTTGACGCGGCCAACGCGCACGGCACCGATTGGGCCGGTAAACGGAATATCCGAAACGGACAGCGCGGCCGATGCGCCATTCATCGCCAGAATATCCGGATCATTCTCGCCGTCGGCGCTGAGCAAAATCGAGATGATTTGCGTATCGTAAAAGTATCCCTGTTGAAAGAGCGGCCGTAGCGGCCGATCGATCATACGCGACGTGAGCGTTTCCTTTTCCGTGGGACGACCTTCGCGCTTGAAGTAGCCGCCCGGAAATTTTCCAACTGCTGCGGCTTTTTCGCGATAATCAACCGTGAGCGGGAAATAATCCTGGCCTTCTTTGATTCTTGTGGACGAGACGGCACTGGCAAGCACCATGGTGTCGCCGCACGTGACCACGACTGCGCCGTCGGCGAGTCTGGCGATTTTGCCGGTTTCGATTGAAATTGGAGTGGCCCCAATTTGGGCCGTGACCTTCTGTTGCATTTTACTTTTCCTGGATGTGCGATTCCAGGCCGGTCACCCTGACTGTAGGTTTTAAACCCGCACGATGATCGCTCGCCACGACGAGCTCCACGATCCGAAACTAAAACCTAAAATCCGAGGTGATTACCGCACCTGGAACTGCTGGTTATCTTTTGTTCTTAATTTAATTACGGCTTCGAGCAGTTCAAACAGTTGGACGCGAACGTGGGGTCCGCGTTATTTGCGCAAGTTCAGTTTGTCGAGCAGTTTTTTATAACGATCGGCTTTTGTTTTGCTCAAATAATCGAGCAGACTCCGGCGTTGTGCGACCATCTTAAGCAAGCCGCGCCGCGAAGAATGATCTTTCCGGTAAGTCTTAAGGTGCTCAGTCAAATGCTCGATCCGGCGGGTCAGAAGTGCGACCTGCACATCCGCGCTGCCGGTATCTTTTTCATGCAACTGGAAGTCCTTCAGACTCGACGTTTGGTTGCTCTCTGCCATAACGAAGGCGCTAATCTAGACGAAGACCGCGTTTTGGCAACCCATGCTCTGAAGCGTCCGCGCGGCGGCATCTGTGTCATTCGCACAACGCTTCTGTTTCGCGTTTACCATCGTACCAAAGATGCAGTCTCGCGCGCGACCGAGCCATGCGGGGCCCGCCGAAGATCATAATAAAGAGTGTGCCAAGAATTTCCTTGGCTGAATACATGCGCAACTTCCGGCCAGATGTGACAACAGGTTCCCGCAGCACCTTGAAACGGCCAAGTTTTCTTAGTGCGAGGCTAAAATAAACTTCTTCTCCGGCAAAGTATTGCTCATCGAAACCGCCAGTTGCCTGGAAGTTGCGTCGGGTGGTGAAAAGAAATGCGCCTGCGCCGAGATTGAGGCCAAAATAAAGGGTGCAAAACGCGCGTAAGAAAATGCGGCTCCAGAGGGGGATGAATCCGTCCATCACTCCGCGCGCGCTGCCGCCAGCGTAACCCGCTCCGAGAACATACATCGCTTCGGTAACGTGAGTCCGGTTAATCCGCGTATCGGCATCAACGAAGAACAGGTATTCACCGCGTGCAGCGCGAGCTCCGGCGTTTCGGGCGGCCGCGATTTGGCGTCGATTGATCGAAACGACTCGGGCGCCGGCTTGCTCGGCGATTTCTGGCGTCGCATCCGTCGAGGCATCATCAACCACCATGATTTCGAAGGGCTGACACACGCCAACAGTTGCAGCGCGAATCGCTGCGAGTGTAGAGGAAAGTTCCAGCTCCTCGTTGTAAGCGGGAACGATAAATGAGATCATTGCTTCTTGCTCCTTGGATTCGCTGCCGTCGTTTTGATTATACAGAAATTGTAGGGCGTTTTCTGCGTAACGCCGAACTAATAAATTGGCGTGTGACAAAGACGTCCTACAAAGCGCAAATCTGATGGATCGCTTGACTTGCTGTCTCCAGGATCGACATAGCAAAATGCCTGTCCAGGCGTTTGTAATGCTCGTAGCATTCAGTTCATTGCTCTCGGGCTGCGCAGACACAAAACAGGCTTCGCAATCAGATTCTAATTCCGTCCTTCAACAGGAGCGTGACCACGAGGTCCACGGTGAAGTGGGTGTGATGTACGGTCACACCGCGAGATAAAGCTGTCGCCATTCAGCAACGTCGAATTTTTACTTCGTCTTCGCGTAGAGCGTCAATCGAGAAGTTCTCCATCCTTGATGACGTTGTTCGTTAGGCGTCCTTCGAAAACGAAACCAGCCTTTTCCAGCACACGCGCGGATGCAGGATTGTTCGCGTGCTTCGCGAGTGAATCCGCATCATCCAATCGCCACGGACGAATCGTGCATCGCTCCAAAACGAGCTGCATCGATTATTTGGCGTCGAATTTGATGCCTGCCTTCTGGACTTCGCCATAAGGCAAGAGCCAGACAAGCGATTCATCGTGAAGATCGACCACTTGAATCCGGTTACCCCACGGATCGCGAAAATCGCAGCGAAACGGCGGCTCCAGTTTGAGTTTATATTTTTCCTGGAGTTTCTTTCGAACTTCCGCCAGCTGCGCTTCATCGCGAACCATGATCCCGAAATGGCGAAGGTTTGCCGGTTGCACCTTTTCAACCTCGAAAATTGCGAGGAACTGATGCTCGCCCAATTTGAAAAAAGCATT
>Ga0193722_1000236_pt1 | contig 12338 bp, 16 predicted proteins | sample H2m1metaG_FD_143044 | JGI IMG/M metagenome (GOLD analysis project Ga0193722, IMG submission 143044) | Soil microbial communities from a riparian zone of the East river system, Colorado, United States - H2m1 | ecosystem: Environmental > Terrestrial > Soil > Riparian zone | place: USA: East River...
AAATCCTGTTGCGCCGAAAACTAAGAGGGGGCGACGTAATCAGCTACTTCGAAGGACATGTGTCCAACCGGCTTGGACTGGGCCGGCTCAATTACAAAAAAGACGCTCGCGATAATCCGCTGCCCGCGACAGGATTTGAGCTGACTGCCCGGGAATGGGCGCGACTGGGCGAGCTTGTTCTCGGACACGGTAGTTATCACGGGCGACAAATTGTTCCGCCAGCTATTTTGCGAGAGGCATTCACTGGTTCGCAGGCAAACCCGTCTTACGGCCTCACATTTTGGTTGAACGACCAAGCGTCAAACGGGCGCGAGGCAGACATGGAACGAATGTTGGACTTACCGTGGCAAAATGCGCATTGGAGTAATGTTTGTATTTGCAGGGATGCACCTGCAGACATGGTAGTGGCACTTGGCTCAGGCTATCAACGACTGTTCGTTATTCCGTCGCTGGAGGCCATCATCGTGCGGCAAGGATCAAGTGCGAAATTTTCTGATGCGCATTTCTTACGACTGTTGCTTGGCCGCACCGAGTAACCCATATGCAGGATTGACTTACTTGTCTGTCTGGCAAACGATCAGACGTTGATGAAACAATACTCGGAGAATGAGCAGGCGCTCATTGAGATCCAGCACGACTGGGCAAAAGCGCGCATCAAAGGGATTGCTCATATACCCGGCGACTCGAGGCGGAAAATTGCACAGTTGTGTGGCCTGACGGCAGCATCGTGAACAAACGGGAAGACTTGAAAAGCATGACAGGCGACATCGGTTTCACTGAATTCCAAATCGATGATCTCCAAGTGCGTTTGTATGGAGACGCCGGAATCGTCGTGGGTCAGGGCACGATCAAGGCTCACGAGGGCAAACAAAATCTTCTTGGCAGGAAATTCGTCTGGACGGATACCTTTGTAAAACAGGATGGCGCATGGAAAGTGGTCGCGTCACAAGTGACTCCAGTCTTAAAGAAATAACCTTAAAGATCGTCAAAACTCCTTATGAGCAAATTCACATTGGGTTGCGGGGTGTTCTTCGCAATCCTGCTTTTTATTGTCGTTATTGCGGCCCTGGCGCTGGGCGGCAGTTATAACCGTCTCGTCCGTTTGCAGCAGACCGTCGATCAAAGTTGGGCGCAGGTGCAAAACGTTTATCAGCGGCGCGCAGATTTGATTCCGAATCTCGTAAACCACCGTTTCCGGCGCGGCGAATTTCGAGAAATCGACCCTTACTGAAGTAACAAATGCGCGTGCCAGCGTTGGCCGTGTGCAGCTTGATCCAAACAAAGCGCCTACCGATGCGGCGCAACTTGAGCAATTCCAGGCTGCGCAAGGACAGTTGAGCAACGCGCTTTCGCGCCTCTTGGTGGTCGTGGAGCGGTATCCAGAGTTAAAAGCTAATCAGAATTTTCTGGGTCTACAGGCGCAACTGGAGGGCACGGAGAACCGGATCTCGGTCGAGCGGGGTAACTTCAATACAGCCGTACAAAACTACAACGTCGCGGTGCGCAGTTTTCCGACAAATTTGATCGCGGGAATGCTTGGTTTTCCACCGCGACCATTTTTCGCCGCGCAAGCCGGCGCGGAGAAACCGCCTCCTGTGCAATTTAATTTTGGCCCTGCGCCTACGCCGGCCGCGAATTTGAATCAGGGCTCTGCGCCTACGCCTGCGACAGCCGCGTCGCCATAAGGTGATTCTCAATCTTGCGGTAGTAGCGGACGGGCGGCCCGCGATCCGGTGGCCGACACGGCTGCCGCTGCAAATCTTGCGCGCCAAAGGAGTCGCTCTGCTGGTCGCAGCATTGTTTGCATTGCTGGCGACGAAGTCCCACGCCGCGGAGGTGATTCCAGCAAAACCGGATCGGTATTTCAATGATTACGCTGGCGTCGTCTCCAAAACCGCAGCGCTGCGCTTCAATGAAGAGCTTGCCCGATTTGAGCGCGAAACGTCGGACCAGGTCGTGGTCGCGATCTTCCCGAAGATGCAGAGCGACTCGGATATCGCAGATTACACACAGCGTGTGGCCCAGGCATGGGGAGTTGGCCAAAAGGAACGTCGCAATGGCGTCGTCCTTTTCGTGTTCGTTCAAGACCGTAAGATGTTTATCCAGGTTGGTTACGGCTTGGAAGGCGCGCTACCCGACATCACAGCGTTCGATATCACTGAATACAAAATGAAGCCGCGGTTTCGCAGCGGCGATTACGAAGGCGGGATCGCCACCGGGATCGAGAGTATTTTCAAAGCAATTCGCGGCGAGTACAAGGGATCGGGAAACACCGTTGCGGAACGACACCGTCGCGGTGGCGGTGCTCCAAGCTTCTTATTTTTCATTATTTTTCTGATCGCACTGATCGTCATTTCGAGAATCGTGCGGCGACTTGGTGGTTACGGATATTCATCGCGCGGAGGAGGTCCGATATTTTTTCCCGGTGGCGGTGGTGGTGGCGGTTGGTCATCTGGCGGTGGTGGCGGCGGGTTCAGCGGTGGCGGCGGGAGTTTTGGCGGCGGAGGCGCGGGATCGAGTTGGTGACCGATGCGAACGAGAGACTTTCTCAGCAGGCTTGAACATGCACGAATTGTGAGCGCGATTCGTGAAGCGGAATCGAAAACCTCCGGCGAAATTCGCGTTCATATTCAGCGCGGCAAATTCGACACCGATCCGGTGATGGTTGCGCAGAAGAAATTTGAGCGTCTCGCAATGTACAAGACTCGCGAGCGCAACGCCGTGCTTATTTTCGTAGCGCCGAGGGCCCACAAGTTCGCCGTTGTCGGCGACAAAGCGATTCACGAAAAATGCGGCGAACAATTCTGGCAGCACGTTGTCGATGGAATGCGGGTTCATTTTCGGGATGAAAAATTCAGCCACGCGCTGACAGAAGCGATTAACGAAGTCGGCAAGGTGCTGGCGACGTATTTTCCGAGAACATCGGCAAACGCAAATGAGTTGCCGGATGAGATTGTTGAAAGCTGAACAACCGGCCGATTTCAGGGCGGACTAACTGCCGCCTGGGGAGGAACGATATTGGCATGCCGCGCGATTTGCTGCCACCGTCCGCCTTGTTTCATCCAGAGAGCTGTGAACCGGAGATTTTCGCTTTTGCCGGCATTTGGCATCCTACCGCCCCAAACGACGACTTCTCGGCCAGCCACAACCACGAAATCGCCGTAAACCCGGAGATACTCGATTTGCCGGTCGAAAGATGTGATGACGAGAAAGCCGGAATCAACCATTCCCAAAACCTGCTGCTTGGTAACAAGCTTGTTCAGCGGGTTAGTCACGACGAAATCGTCCGACCACAGACGCGCCATGGCCGCGCGATCGTTTTTCAAAAAAGCATCGACTTCTTCCGTGTTCAGCCGTCGAATCTCTTCTTCAGCGCCGTCGGAACTTGTATTCGCAACACTTACCCCGCGTGAAGTCAGTAAGAGCAGTGCCAGGGCGATGGAAGCCGCGAGGATTTTCATGCGCGAATGTGTGGACGATCCCGGCAAAGTCCAGCTCCAATCCAATTTGGCGCTTGCAAAATCGCGGATTTTGCTTTTATTCCATCCTCCGCAGCGAGTTTTGTAAATTACGCCGTTGGTCCCTGGGTTTCCGTCGCTGGACGTGGAACCGCACTCGCCAGGGGGAACCCGGCGATCCGAAAGGAAGAAGCGAGAACGCAGAAATACCAAGTGCCGCGAGGCCTCAGTCATTTCTTAATTCATAATTCTTCCTTCATCATTAGAACATATGCCAATCCGTTACGGTCGTTTTGAAATGCCGAAAACTCTTACTAAAGATGAGAGTACAGCCACAGATACATACACCAAATTCACCGCCGAGCCGTTTGAGGCCGGCTATGGGCACACCGTCGGGAATTCCCTCCGGCGCGTCCTGCTTTCCTCTCTGGAAGGCGCTGCCATCACTGCAGTGAAAATCACAGGCGCTCAGCATGAGTTCGCTACGCTACCAAGCGTGGTCGAGGATGTGACCGACATTGTCCTCAACCTCAAAAAGGTGAAATTCAAAGCTGACGACCACGAGCCCAAAAAACTTTCGCTCAGCATAAATAAGGAGGGCGAAGTGACAGCCGGCGACATTCAGGTGGTGCAGGGTTACGAAGTGCTCAATCCCAAGCAGATCATCTGCACTCTGGACAAGAAACACAAATTCGACGCTGAGTTCGATGTGCGTGTCGGTCGCGGTTTTGCCAACGCCGAGGAAAACAAGCGTCCTGACCAGGCGATCGGTATCATTCCGATCGACTCGATCTTTTCGCCGGTTACCCGCGTCAAGTATGCGGTAGAAAACACTCGTGTCGGCCAGCGTACTGATTACGACAAGCTCATTCTTGAAGTTTGGACCGACGGCCGGTTGACGCCGGACGATGCGTTGCTCCAGGCCTCGGCCATTTTGCGGCATCACCTCGACGTGTTCGTGAACTTTAACGAAGAGATAATCGAGTTTGACCAGACACCTGCCGGCGTAAGCGAAGAAAACCTGAAGCTCAAGAAACTGCTCAACATGAGCGTCAACGAAATCGAGCTCAGCGTGCGCGCGGCGAATTGCTTGAATAACGCGAACATCACTTCGGTAGGTCAGCTTGCCCAAAAGACGGAAGCCGAAATGCTGAAGTATCGTAATTTCGGCAAAAAATCGTTGAACGAAATCAAGGACAAGCTACAACAGCTCGGCTTGAGCCTAGGTATGAAATTCGAGCCCGGCCTCCTGGATGCTCCGGTAAGCAGCGATGGAGCTAGCCCGAACGGAGCAGCTGGCGAAGAGTAAGCGTCCGCTCTAGAATCACGTTTGCTCTGTCATGAGACATCAAAAAAAGACAATCAAGCTGGGTCGTACTGCTGAACACCGCAAAGCGCTGCTTGCTAACCAGGTTTGTTCCCTGATTGAACATCAACGCATCAAGACCACGCTGGCGAAGGCGAAGGCAGTTCGTCCCCTCGCTGAACGGATGGTCACACTCGGAAAAAACGGCTCGATCCACGCTCGGCGCACTGCTCTGGCGACGCTGCGCCAGAAGAGTGCCGTGAAGAAATTGTTTGACGACGTCGCGCCGAGATCGGCGGAGCGCAATGGTGGATACACGCGCATCGTGAGGCTTGGCCAACGCAAGAGTGATTCCGCTCGCATGGCATTCATCGAATGGGTTGATATGGCGGTAGTGGTCGAGGAAAAGCCGACGGAAGAGAAAAAAGCGAAGCGGAAAGAGGCTGAAGCCAAGCCAACCAAAGCAGAATCAGAAACGGTCACGCAGGAAAAAGAGGAGCCGGTTGCGCAGCAAGAGGGACCCGCCGAAGAAGCGTCGGCCCCTGCGGACGAACCGCAACCGAAGAAGCGACGTTGGTTCGGTCGAAAGTCCGACGACGACAAATCGTAGAGCGCTCGGGAATTCGAGCTCAGCCTTCCACGGTATCGGGAACCGCCGGGTCCTAAAACCGGGCAAGTAGGCGTTTGTCATTCCGAGCGAAGCCGAGACTTCTCTCGATCAACGGCAAGATATTCCTCGACTCCGTTACGCTTCGCTCGGAATGACCATAGATTCATAAAAGTACAGACTTGGCAGCTGTACTTTACGGGCGAATTTGATCCCAACCGCATGAAGCCGAATCCCTATATGTTCATCGTCATTTTCATTGGCGTAGCGCTGGTCTTTCCTTTGATCCCGCTCGGCCTCGCCTGGCTGTGGCGGCGAATTTTTCAACCGCCGAAACCAGGCCCACAAAAAAACGCAATTTACGAATGCGGCGTCGAATCGCTTGGTGAAGCACAAATCCAGTTCCGCTCGCAGTACTATTTGTACGCGATCATTTTCCTTATATTTGATGTGGAAGCGATCTTTCTGGTGCCATTCGCAGTGGCTTTCACTGGTTTGCCTGTCGGCGCGTTCATCGCGATATTGGTTTTCCTGTTGCTCCTGATTGAAGGGCTCGTTTGGGCTTGGAGTAAAGGGTGTTTGCAATGGGAACGATAACGCGTTGAACAGTCGAAACGTTAGAGTGGAGCAATGAACGAAGGAATCGACGAAGGCTTGCGCAGCCAACTACAGCAACAGGGGGTCTGGGTGACTTCGATGCAGGAGCTTTACAACTGGGGACGCAAGAATTCGATCTGGCCTCTCCAGTTCGGACTCGCTTGTTGCGCGATTGAGATGATCGCAACGGCCGCGTCGCGCTATGACATCGCGCGTTTTGGTGGAGAAGTTTTTCGGCCATCGCCGCGTCAGGCGGACCTGATGATTGTGGCAGGCACCGTGACCAAAAAAATGGCGCCACAGATTGTGCGTCTTTACAATCAAATGGCCGATCCGAAATATGTGATTGCAATGGGCGCGTGCGCCATTTCCGGCGGCCCATTTAAGCAAGGCTACAACGTCCTCAAAGGAATCGACCGTTATATTCCGGTCGATGTTTTTATCCCGGGTTGCCCGCCGCGTCCGGAAGCGCTTTTACACGCATTCATGGAACTTCAGCGCAAAATCGACGAGCAAAAATTGAGCGGCGCGAACAAGGCGGCTCATCTCGATTCAGAGCAACCAAGCGAATTCCCCGTGCCCGCATTTGGAAAGCACGATCTCGAGCCACCGGCGAATCCAAACGTATTTCGTCCGCCGGCGATCGAACGCGCCTAACGAATGGAAGGTTTGGAGCAAATCAAAGCGCGGGTCGAAGCCGCTGTGCCTGGCGCGAATATCCAAATCGTGCAGAATGCGAGCCCATCGCAGCAGTATTCGCTTAAGATCGACAATGAACATGCGCGCGATATAGCGAAGTTTCTGCGCGATGATCCTGTGCTGCGCTTGGATTTTTGCTCAAATGTCACCGGCGTCGATTGGCTAGACCGCACCTTAAAGAGAACGGTGAAGGTAAAAAAAGTCGTCGATGGAGAAGAGAAGGAAGTCGATGAGGCGACCGAGGAAAAAATTCCCGGCTTCCTCGAAGCTGTTTATCACCTCTACTCGATGACGCACAAACACGGACCGGTCATCATTCGAATGCAGGCCGCAGACCGTGCAGAGAATGCTTGCCTGCCCTCTTTCACGCCGGTCTGGCGGAGTGCAGAATTTCAGGAGCGCGAGATTTTCGATCTCTACGGAGTCCGGTTCGACGGCCATCCCGATTTGCGCCGGATTTTGATGTGGGACGAGTTCGAAGATCATCCGATGCGTAAGGATTATCGAGAACCGGATGATTACGAATACGAGCCGACTCCGCACGACGATGTGCTGGCGAAAGCGAAGGAACATTATGCGTCCCGACCCCAGAGCGACGGAGCTGAAGGCATCGTTGAAGGGTTGAAGCAGGTATGACTGCGACCGTTCAAACACTCGAAGCGATGGAGCGACCACCTGTCAGCATGGGCTCGCGACTTGAGGGTGAGCTGCTCGAAGTCTCGATGGGGCCGCAGCATCCATCCACGCATGGCGTTTTCCGCATGAACGTCGCACTGGAAGGCGAAATCGTGCGCAAGCTCAAGCCGGTCTTCGGATATCTGCATCGCAATCATGAAAAGATTGGCGAGAACGTGAGCTATCTGGGCTCGATGCCGTACACCGATCGGCTCGATTATTTCTGCTCGATGACTAACAACTGGGCCTATGCGCTCAGCGTGGAAAAATTGGCCGGAATCGAAGTTCCCGAGCGCGCTGAATATCTTCGCATTATTCTTGCAGAGCTGACGCGGCTCCAAAATCACGTGTCGCTGCTGGGATTTTTGCTAAACGACATGGGCGCGTGGGGAACGCCGCTCATGTACGCTTTCCGCGAGCGTGAAAAAATCCTCGATCTGTTCGAATCGCTTTCGGGTTCGCGCATGATGTGCGACTACATGCGCTTCGGCGGCTGCCGGGTCGATGCCAGTCCCGAGTGGCTCGCCCGTGCGAAGAAAATTGTCGATCTTTTTCCGCGTTTCGTTGCCGAACTGGAACAATTGATCGTCGGCAATGAAGTTGTGATCGCGCGGACGCACAACGTCGGCAAACTTTCGCCCGAGCTCGCGATTAGTGCCGGTATCACCGGTCCGATGCTTCGCGCGTGTGGCGTCAATTATGATGTACGAAAAGTGGACGGTTATGGATTCTATCAGCGCTTCAGGTTCCGGATTCCGTTAGGCGAACACGGTGACACTTACGATCGACTAATGATGCGCGTGTTAGAGATGCACGAGAGTGTCGGAATCTTGAAGCAGGCATTCGAACAAGTTCCTGCCGGCCCGATTATCAACCCGAAGGTGAAAATCCGCGCCTTTCGTCCGCCTGTTGGCGAAGCTTATGGGCGCATTGAAGGTCCCAAGGGTGAGCTCGGTTTCTACTTGATCAGTGACGGCACACCGAACCCGTATCGCTATCGTGTGCGCCCGCCGAGTTTCATCAATCTGACCGTACTCGAGGACCTCTGCCTCGGCCATACTGTGGCCGATGTGATGGTAATTCTCGGCAGCATCGATATTGTGATGGGAGAAGTGGATCGATAACGACAAATCGCTTGAACGCTTCAACGAACAGATGATCGGCACTGGCATACTCAAGGGAATGGCGGTTACCGCGCGCAACTTTTTCGGAAGTTATTTCGACAAGGAACGGCTGATTACGGTGCAGTACCCGGAGGAACGGAATCCGCTGCCGGAGAATTATCGGAATTTTCCCTTCCTTGTTTATGACATGGATCCGCAAGCGGGGTTGCGGTGTGTGGCGTGCAAGATTTGTGAGAAGGAATGCCCGCCACAATGCATTTACATCGTTAAAAGCGAAGACAAGAAACCCGATTACATGGGTAAACCGCAGTTTTACCCGAAAATCTTCGACATCGATATTTCTGTGTGCATGAGCTGCCAGATTTGCGTCGAAGTTTGCCCGTTTGAGGCGATTAAGATGGACAAAGACTTCGAGCTTAGTCGTCGCGAACGCTTCGATGCGTTGTTGATGCGCAAGGATGATCTGGCGAAGTCTAACGACTATTATCGCCGGATCTCGCCAACCGATGCGGTTGAAGTCGATACAAAACTAGCCGCTGCAGCCGAAGCCGCCGCAAAAAAGAAAGCGGCGGCGCCTGCAGCAGCGAAACCTGCTACACCTGCCACGTCGCCCGTCTCAGCTCGCGCTTCATCATAGCAGGGATTACCAACGCTGACCGGGAATTACTTTGGTAAAGGCGGGGGTCTCCAACATTTGTTTTGACGTCCAACAAATAAAACGGCAAAAGCGCAACCAAACAGAGGAATCAGAAAGATGAAAAAGACACTTCTATTTACGAATATCTTTGTCGTGATCTTGTCGCTGGGCTTGATGTGGGGATGCCAGAGTACCGCCGTCGGGCCCAGCGCGGAATCTCAAAAGGAAAACCTGCTGGTGCGAGCCGGATTCAAAGCAAAAACTGTGACCACGCCCAAACAGCAGCAACGAATGAGCGCGCTACCACCCGGCCAGGTTTCCACCGTCGGATACAAAGGAAAATTGTATTACGTATATCCAACTGCGACCAAAGATAGAATCCTGGTTGGCAATCAAACGCAGTACAACGTCTATAAGCAGTCCGTTGTAGCGTATGGACTGACCACCAGTCCTTCGTTTGTGGATGTAACGCATGGCCAGCATCGCGTTCTCATTCAGCAATTCGATGGCTTCGGTCCCCTCGGAGAGTGATCCGGAAATTCGGGAAAGCGCAGGATCGTCGGCTGCCTATAGACCGTTCCGGGAGGCCCTTGCGTCATTTGCAATCGCTAACCGTGTGGTCGGTAATTCGCTGTTAAGCGTAGCTCTCCCATGGGAACCGAAAAATCCGGCCGGCTTCGACGTGTCTTGGGCTTGGGTTTCGGTCTTGCCGTAAGCGTGGGCGCCACAATCGGCGTGGGTATTCTTCGTACACCAGGTGTAGTCGCCGGCCAGGTTCACACCCCGTCCACGATTGTTTTCTTGTGGACCGCTGCAGGGTTGTACACGCTGCTGGGCGCAAGCTGCCTGAGTGAGTTAGGCACCATGCTGCCGCAAGACGGCGGGTATTACGTTTATGTCCGCCACGCTTTCGGCGACGCGGCGGGATTTGCCGTAGGCTGGACCGACTGGCTCACATACTGTTCGGTTCTCGCCTATATCTCCATCGCGATTGCCGAGTTCATAGCAGTCTTTGCGCCACTGATCAGTAGCGCCGTGCGATTCGTCGCCATTGGAATTCTTATAGGTATCGTGGCGTTGCAGTGGATGGGAATCCGCATCAGCAGTCAGTTTCAAGAGATAACGACATTGCTGAAATGCGTGGCGTTTGTCGCTCTCATTGTGGCGTGTCTGTTAGTGCCTGCCCGTCAGCACCCAACGGAAGGTAGCATAGCATCATCGATGACGTTCAGCGGAGTCGTCATCGCTTTGCAAGCGATCGTGATCACCTACGGCGGCTGGCAAAGTCCGTTGTATTTCACCGAGGAAGATCGGGATCCGTCGCGCAATCTTCCTCGAACGATGGTGGGGGGTGTGTTTTCGGTGATTGTGATTTACTTGTTGGTCAACATTGCTCTGCTAAACACGCTATCCATGTCTGGGCTTGCTAGCGCGACCTTACCTGCGGCCGACGCAGCGCACGTCATTGCAGGGCCACACGGCCGTGATTTCATTACCGCATTATCAGTGATCTCGCTCGTGCCTGTCTTAAATGCCGTCATGATGATTGGGGCGCGCGTTATCTTCGCAATGGGACGTGATCGGCTGTTTTGGTCACGTACCTCGACTGTCAACGCCGGTGGTACACCGCAGACCGCTATGCTGTTGACCGCTACGATTGCTGCCGGCCTTATCGCAACCGGGACATTTCAACGACTTATCGCGATGACCTCATTCTTTCTGGCAGCGAACTACTGCCTTTGTTGCCTTGCGCTAATCACACTGCGCTATCGAGAACCCGAGGCACGGCGACCGTACCGGGCTTGGGCGTATCCGTGGTCGGCCTGGATCGTCGCAGCTGGTGCTGTGATTTTTTTGGTTGGAACCATGGTGGGAGACACGCTTAACGGGCTTGCAGCGATTGGATTGTGTGCGGTTGGCCTCGTCGGACGCGCGGCGCTCATCTCCAGGACCATTTCTTCTTCAGGTAGTTTTCGTTGCTGAATGTGCGTGGCGAGTTGCTCCGCGCCTGCGGTCGGTGATCTTGTGTCCCGTTAGGTCCCGCATCATTATTCTGCCTTGATCACGGCGTTCGTGAACGTGCGCGGAGCTCAGGACAGTAAAACAATTCTCCGGATGGAAAACGCTGATTTTGCGGGACGTGTCGCCGTCGTCACCGGTGCGTGGCGCGGCCTCGGACGGGCAGCCGCAACGCGCCTGCACGAGCGCGGCGCATCGGTGGCGGTGAACGTCCGCAACCGCGAGCGCGCCGAGGCGCTGGCGAAGGAAATCGGCGAGCGTGCCTTCGCCGTGCCGGGCGACGTCGCAGCGGACGGCGTCCCCGACGAGATCGCGCGCCGCACGCTTGATCGCTTTGGACGAATCGACATCCTGGTCAACAATGCCGCGGTTCCGCTGTCGACACGCTTCCCCGATCTCACCGCCGACGAATGGCGCAGAGCGATCGAGGTCAACCTGACCGCGCCGTTCTTGATGACGAAAGCTGTTCTTCCGGCAATGCGCGCGCAGCACTACGGCCGCATCATTAATATCTCGTCCTCAGCGGGCCGGATGGTGAGCACGCTCGGGGGTGCGCACTACACAGCATCGAAGGCCGGACTCCTCGGACTGACGCGCGCGGCCGCGAAGGAGCTCGGCAAGTTCGGCATCACCGTGAACGCCATCTGCCCCGGCATGATCGATACCGAGCTGACGCGCGAACATGCCTCGGACGACTTGCTCGAACGTCTTGCCGTCAGCTATCCCGTGCCGCGGCTCGGAACTGCGCTCGAAGTTGCCGATTTGATTTGCTTCGCCGCATCTGAGGCTGCTGGCTACATCACCGGCGCGTCCCTCGACATCAACGGCGGCGACTTGATGATGTGATCTATTTTGTTCGCCAACGCGGCTGGTTTCCCCCTGACGCGCGTATGCGTGACAGTCACGAGAGCGGGGGTCATCATGAGCTGGCGGGAAAGCGTGACGCGTTGATGCCGCCGAACCCGGAAGAGTTGCCTCGACCGGCCTCATAGATCGATTCCCGTTCGGCCGAGTATAAGTCTGGCGCGTCTGAGGTAAGTTTGCTGGGCAATGCGATTGCAACAGGCGATTGTGCTAGGATTTGTGTTAGAACAGTTGCCGGAATTTCAGCCAGGGTGGCGAAATTGGCAGACGCGCCAGACTTAGGATCTGGTGGAGAAATCCTTAGGGGTTCGAGTCCCCTCCCTGGCACTTCAACGGCAGCAGCTGTACCTTC
>Ga0193722_1000238_pt1 | contig 12319 bp, 4 predicted proteins | sample H2m1metaG_FD_143044 | JGI IMG/M metagenome (GOLD analysis project Ga0193722, IMG submission 143044) | Soil microbial communities from a riparian zone of the East river system, Colorado, United States - H2m1 | ecosystem: Environmental > Terrestrial > Soil > Riparian zone | place: USA: East River...
TGTTGCCGTCGGCGTGGGTGTAGGCGTTAGACCAGGTTGCGCGCAGTATCTGCCGCCCGTGTTCAAAGCGCCGCTATTGTCGTAGCCGCCCCAGACGATCATTTGGCTGCCCGTCCACACTGCCGTGTGATTCCCTCGGCCATCGGGTGCGTTGGCGGTGGTAGTGGCTGTCCAACTGTCAATGCTGGGATTATACCTCCCGCCGGTGTTCGAGTAGCCGCCGGTGCCATAGCCGCCCCAGACAATCATTTCATTGCCGGTCCATACGGCCGTGTGAACGTATCGGGGCTCGGGCGCGTTAGCGGCGTTGGTGGCAGTCCAATTATCGCTTCTCGGACTATATCTACCGCCGGTGTTCAAAGAGCTGCTGCCGTTCCATCCGCCCCAGACAATCATTTCGCTACCGCTCCAGACTGCTGTGTGAAACTGTCGGCCAGCGGGCGCGCCGGTAGTGCTCGTGGCTGTCCAACTGTCGGTAATCGGATCGTATCTCCCGCCCGTACCCGGAGGAGTTGGGGTTGGAATTGGAGTGCCCGTTGGGGTTGGGCTTGGGGTTGGGCTTGGGCTTGGGTGTGGGGGTGGGGTTGGAGTTGAGGGCTGAGTTATTCCGCCCCAGACGATCATTTGACTGCCAGTCCAGACTGCTGTGTGAAGTTGTCGGGCAATGGGCGCGTTGATGAGGCTCGTGGCTGTCCAACTGTCCGAGCTGGGATTATATCTCCCGCCGCTGTTCAAGTAGAAGCTGCTGGTGTTGTACCCGCCCCAGACGATCATTCGGCTGCCGGTCCAGACTGCTGTGTGCTCCTTTCGGGGAGTGGGGACGCCTGCGGTGCCGGTGGCTGTCCAACTGTCGGTGCTGGGATTATATCTACCGCCGGTGTTCAAAAAGCTCGCGCTATTGGCTCCGCCCCAGACGATCATTTGGCTGCCGGTCCACACTGCAGTGTGACCAGTTCGAGCGTCGGGTGCATTAGTGGTACTGGTGGCTCTCCAACTATCGGTGCTGGGATCATATCTCGCGTTCACAAAGCCATTGCCGGTCCCGCCCCAGACGATCATTTCGCTGCCGGTCCACACTGCGGTGTGATCGGCTGAGGCAGTTGGGACGTTGGTGGGTGTCCAACTATCGGTGCTGGGATCATATCTCGCGCCGGTATTTAAGTACACGGGACCAAGTGCCAGTCCGCCCCAGACAATCATTTCGCTGCCAGTCCACACTGCGGTGTGATAGGCTCGTCCATCGGGCGCGTTGGTGGTGCTGGTGGCTGTCCAACTGTCGGTGCTCGGGTTATATCTGCCGCCAGTGCTGTCGTTGGTCCCCCCCCAAACAATCATTTGACTGCCAGTCCACACTGCGGTGTGACCGGCTCGGCCGTCAGGCGCGTTAGTCGTACTCGTGGCTGTCCAACTGTCGGTAATGGGATTATATCTCCCGCCGCTGAAAGATGGTGTTGGGGACGGTGTTGGACTTGCAGCTCCGGTTGCAGCCCGTGTGCGTTTGGGAGGTGGCGGGACAAATTGTGCGCAGCATGTCTTGCCGCTGCTCAAATAGTTCGAGCTACCAACAAGTCCACCCCAGACGATCATTTCGCTGCCGGTCCACACTGCCGTGTGATAGTACCGGACCGGCACGCCGGTGGTACTGGTAGCCATCCAAGTATCAGTGCTGGGATTGTATCTCCCGCCGGTATTTAAGTACACGGGCCCTTCTGCCGCTCCAGACAATCATTTGACCGCCGGTCCAGACTGCCGTGTGAAGCCACCGGCCAGTGGGCGCGTTGATGGTGCTGGTGACCGTCCAACTATTGGTGATGGGATTATATCTGCCGCCGGTGTTCAAATCGCCATTGCCGCCCCAGACAATCATTTCACTGCCAGTCCATACGGCCGTGTGATAGTATCGGGACCCAGGGGCGTTAGTGGTGCTGGTCGCCGTCCAACTGTCGGTGCTGGGATTATATTTCCCACCAGTGTTCAAAGTGTTAGGAAAGTTCCATCCGCCCCAGACGATCATTTCAGTTCCGGTCCACACCGCCGTGTGAACGCCTCGGCCCTGAGGCGCGTTGGTGAGGCTGGTGGCTGTCCAACTGTCGGTGCTGGGGTTATATCTACTGCCAGTGTTCAACCAGGCGTTGCCGTCATAGCCGCCCCAGACGATCATTTCGCTGCCGGTCCAGATGGCTGTGTGAGAGTGTCGGCCAGCGGGTATGTTAGTGAAGCGGGTGCCCATCCAAGTGTCGTCGGTGCAGCCACCGGATGGACTGGCTATTACAGGAAGCGTGTAGTTCGCAGTTACAGCTGCCATTGTTACAGGCGCGTGCGCTTCGGCTTTAGTCACCCACGATCGCAACGGTTCTTTCAGCCACGCAACTGTGGCCAGCTTCAACCGGTTTTTCCCCTTCTTCATTACTGCCACGGCGTAGTAATGGCCGTCGTCTTCTTGCAGTGAGCTCAATACGCCCGCCTTGATTTGCGTTATCGCATCTGTTCCCTCTCTTACCGGCGCGCACGTCGGTCGCGTCTTACCAGGTTGTAGGGCAGCCGCTCCAGCTGTCGAGCCTCCGCTAGGCAAGCGAGGCGCTTGGCCTACAATGTGGTGGCTGTCAAACCGGGCTGCGAGCTTTTCGACGCTCTCTTGCCATTCGTTGCTGTTCATCTTGACAGCACCGACGCTCTTTTCGTCGGCCGGAGCAGAATCGGTTTCGGCAGCGTCACTCTTGATCCACTCCGTTTCGGTGTACAGGCCACTGGTCTGCTTCATCTGCGTTACAGTTGTGTGCGTTTGCAGCTCAGCTTCGGCGCGCCGCTTCAACTCGCCGTGGAATCTTTGATCGTAAGCGTACAACTCCGTAATTAAGCGCTCGGTCAGGACGGGTCTGGCCAGACACTCAGCAATCACCAAGGAATCATTCCCGAGCGCGGCGAATATTTCGCGCAGCACTTCCGGTTGTTTAGTGTCACTGGCGATTCGCTCCATCTCGGCCTGGAGTTGATCGGGAGTAATTGGCCTTTGCCAGTAGTCTTCCAGTGCTTGCGCGTCGCGCAGATAGTCTTCTACCTTCTTCTCGATCTCCACCTGTGACATCACCTTGTCGAGTGGTGGTTTGGCACTGGCATTTGACTTAGGCCAGATGCGATGGTGCCAATAAACCTCCTCGATCGCTCGTTGATAAGCGACGCGTTCTGCAAACGTCAGTCCGGCAGCTGCCGGATGAGAAGTTTTCGCTGGCGCCTCCGGATGGAAAAAAGCCAACAGTGTTCCCGTGATCATCGAGCAGACTGCCACTGAGCAAAGAACTAGCTGCAGGCTGAACGAGCCGAATTGAGGAGTGCGTTTCTTCTTCATAGACAAAAGCTACGGACGCGGTGGCGGCATAGGGCGAGGCCTAGGCGTTAGCGCCGGTCTCGGCGTCGGTGAAGGTCTCGGCGTCGAAGTAGGCGTAGCTGTTAGTGTTGGGGTTGGACTTGGCGGCAGACTAGCTGTAGGCGTCGGCGTCGGTGTAGATGCCTTGTAAGTGAAGGTGCAGGTGAATTCGGCCACCGGTCCGCAGGCGCAGTTAAAACCGCCAGCGGGGATATGCATGGTGTTGAGGCCCTGCACTACCGGCGCGGTGTTGTAGTGAAAGCGGATCGTCAAATTGCCGTTCAATATGGTAAACGAATCGGGCTGGATGTTGTTCACCGTGAAAGAGCTTGCGTGGACAGTTGCCGGATCGACGGGACAGGTCACATCGATACTGAAGTCCGTTGGCGGAGTGCCCACAACAACGCTGCCACAGGCGGTGCTGGTCACAGAACAGCCCGTGGGTGTCGGTGTGGGCGTGGTCGCTACGGGTAGCTCTCTATCGAAGAAGACATCCTGCTGAGAACTCCCGTTGATGGTCACGCGCCCATCCACCCATGCATGGAGATGCTGGTTGAGTACCGAGGAGGCGTAGTCGTTGTCGCCTGCGTATCTGGGGTCAATGCCGAAGTCGACCTGGTCAGGAAGCGGACTAATTACGTCCGAGAACGGTTGATCCGCCAACCAACTCATGCCGTTGTCCGTGGACTTGCGTCCCCACTTTCTATAACACGGTACAGCTGGGTCACCTTTTGTGCAGAACTCGGTCTCGCGCTCGTCGTACCACGTGGCAAAGAGGCTGCCATCTGTGGCAACCGACAGGCTGGGCTGCCATTGGGCGCGGGTAGTGGCATCGGTGTTCAATTGAAGTGGCGCGCTGAAGGTCACGCCGCTGTCCGTAGAGCGGATGTAGAAGACGTTGCCGGGATCGCCGTTGCCGGTGTTTCGAGAGGCATAGACGTAGTGAACTACGTGGTTGAAGGCGGCAGGCTGTCCCGAACCGCTGGTGCGCCAGTAGCCGTTATTGGAATACATGCAGGGAAAGTACTCGCATCCAATCCGGCCCGGAGCTGGGAAAGTGGGGCCGGTGTAGGTTAACGCCCACGTGTTACCGCCATCGGTTGAGCGATAGAACCTGTTCGCCCGGTTGGCCAAGCCGCCCCCCATATCGTCCATGCCAGCAATGTACACGTCGCCTGTGACCAGATCACCGGTGATCTGTACGTTGCGGATAGAGTTGCTCGACGGAATCTGTTGCGGGTTCGTCCAAGTGAGACCGTTGTCGGTGGAGTAACGGACAAAGATGACACCTGAGATGAAGTTGTCGTTCCAAGAAACGTACATGCGCCCGTAGAATGGAGAACTCAGGTTATTATCTGCCCAGCCAGACTCGCTGTCGCTAAGCTCGCTATGAATGCAGCCGTGAGTCCAGCTATAGGGGTCCCATGGCGTGATGGACTTATAGTAGCCGATGCCGGAGCCGCCGCAGCCTTCATCCGGCCAGACAGTGAACCACGTGCCGGAGGGACGGTTATAGATAAGGACCGGCCCACCATACGTATTGTCGAAAGGGCTTTGACCGTTGGCCCTGGTGACACGGACAAAAGTGTTGCCGCCGTCGGTAGAGACTGATGCGCCGCCGATGTTGTTTGGTTCGGCGTTGCGGCCTCGTGAGTCGACGTAAGCGACGACTATCTGGAGTGGGTTGTCCGGGTTGCCGGCGGTGAATGTCCCCGACTGTGTAACGTGGGGAAAGATCTCGGTGCCGGTGATCAGGTTAACGTCCGTCCCGCCATACACCAAGGGAGATGGCAGCAGTTGCTGGATAAACCGGGAGAATTTGCCAGTAGGAGAAGCTGTTTTGAAACAATCAAATCCGTTCGGGACCAGAGGGTCTTTGGAGTTGGTGATGATCTTATTCTTCTGCTGCGCTTGTGCCACGCTCGCAGTGAGCGCGGAGAACGCGCCAAGACCTGCCAGCTCCAGAAGGACGCCGGCCACGACGACGAATACGCCAATTAAAAGGCGCAGATGGAAGAACCCACCTTCGCCGATCCAGCCTTCGCAGGTGCTTCGGCGGAGTAGGCGGCTACGGCGGGCAGGGTGCGGATTCATTAGTGTGTTTGTTTTTCATAAACACGTTACGGGCGTGGTGGCGGCGTGGGACGCGACCTCGGCGTGGGTGAAGGTCTCGGCGTCGAAGTAGGTGTAGCTGTTGGTGTTGCTGTAGGCGTGGACGTGGGTGTAGCCGTAGGCGTATGTGTCGCCGTTGCAGTTGGAGTTGCAGTTGGAGTTGGAGTTGCCGTCGGGGTAGGCGTACCTGCTTGACCCAACGTCCATGCGCCAGTAGCAGGACCACCCGAGCCGTTGCAGAAGTACTGAGTAAAGCAGATGTCGTTCTTCTGCACTCCCGCTGTGGCACTGGTGTTGCCCTGCTCCACCGTGCCGTAGATAACGTCGAAGCGTGTCTGTCCCTCGTACAACCTTAGCTCGTAGTTGGAATGCTGGCTGGTGTTGCTGACATATACCGTGCGCCATTCGATGTTAAAGATACGATTGGGCGTAGTGCCCGATACCGACGTAAAGATGCCGCAGGTGCCGCCAAGGAAAGCTACGCAACCTTTCTGTGCATCCGTGCGCTGGTCGTCCCAGTATGGCAAGATGGTGTAGTTGTGGTTCGTCCACGGCAGGCAAACGTTAGTCGAGGCGTTATCCGTAGTCGTGAACTGGGCATTGCCATTGGATGACAGGTTGACGCTGATGAAGGTCTGATCGTACAAGGTGTAAGAGAATGGCAGCGCAATCGTGGTGACGCAGTCGTCGCAATGATTGCCGATGTCGGTGCCGCCTGGCACGATGCTGCCGCCTCCCTGTATGATAGAGCCGCATGGTGTTGCCGTCGCTGTCGCTGTAGGCGTTGGTGTCGCCGCAGATTGCGCGCAATATCTGCCGCCGGTGTTGAAAACGCTCACCCTATTGTACCCTCCCCAAACGATCATTTCACCGCCCGTCCAGACCGCCGTGTGCCAGAAGCGCGCAGCGGGGGCGCCGCTGGTGCTGGTGGCGGTCCAGTTATCTGTGCCGGGATCGTATCTCCCACCGGTGTTCAACGAGCTGGCGTTTTCATCGCCGCCCCAAACGATCATTTCGCTGCCCGTCCAGACTGCTGTGTGCGCCTCTCGTCCACCAGGCGCATTCGTAGTGCTGGTAGGTGTCCAGCTGTCCGTACCGGGATTGTATCTTCCGCCTGTATTGCGGTAGTTGTTCGGGCTATTAAATCCACCCCAGACGACCATTTCACTACCGGTCCAGACCGCCGTGTGCCAGACTCGGACGTCCGGCGCGTTGGTCATACTCGTTGAAGTCCACGTGTCCGTATTCGGATTATATCTGCCGCCGCTATTGAGGATTGTGATGTCGTTCACGCCTCCCCAGACGATCAGTTCCTTGCCAGTCCACACTGCGGTGTGAATTTCTCGGCCAAGGGGCGCGTCTGTGGTGCTGGTGGCTGTCCACGTATCGGTAGTAGGATTGTATCTCCCACCGGTGTTGTAATAGTCAGCGCCGTTTCCGCCCCAGACGATCATTTCGCTGCCTGTCCAGACTGCCGTGTGAGAGTATCGGCCGTCGGGTGCATTGGTGGTGCTGATAGCAGTCCACGTGTCCGTGCTGGGATCATATCTCCCGCCGGTGTTCAAGCGGGTGCCGTTGTTATATCCGCCCCAGACGATCATTTCTTTGCCGGTCCACACTGCAGTGTGAGCGAACCGGGCAATGGGTGCATTGGTGGTGCTGGTGGGAGTCCAGCTGTCTGTGCTGGGATTGTATCTCCCGCCAGTGTTCAAGCCGTTAATGCGATCAGTGGTCCCACCCCAGACGATCATTTCACTGCCGGTCCACACTGCGGTGGGGAGCATTCGGCCATCGGGCGCGCTCGTGATGCTGGTCGAAGTCCACGTGTCATCGGTACACGGATCAATCTCTGGAAGAGTGTACGTAGCTTTGTTCAGATTCCTGGCATTGGTGCGGTTCTCTGTAGAGGCAGCCGTGTCGGCTACAAACAAGCTTCTCGGCGCAGGCGATACGCCTGCCACTACAGTTGGATCAGCGGCCAGGCGCTCGGTTAACACTGGCCTTGCCAGGCACTCGGCGATGACGAAAGGATCATTGCTGAGCGCTTCAAAGAGTTCCCGTAACACATCTGGCTGCTTGGTGTGCTGGGCCATGCGGTCCATTTCAGCCTGTAACTGTTCAGCGGTAATCGGTCGTTGCCAGTAGTCTTCCAGCGTCTGTGACTTGCGCAGATAAGCTGACACTTTGTTTTCCAGTTGCGCCTGAGACATCACAGTGTCGAGCGACCGCTTCGGATCGCGACGCTTTCCGCGATTGCGGGGCCAAATCCGATGACGCCAGTAAACGTTTTCGATTGCGCGCTGATAGGTCACGCGCTCTGCAAATGTCAAAGTCCTCTGAGAGGGGCTTGAGGGCGCGTCAGGATGCAAGAAGGCCAGCAGCGCCCCGCTTAGCATTGAGCAGGCAGCAGCCGAGCATACAAACATGGCAAGTAAGGCACGCGGACGAAAGAAAGCGGACACCGAATTCCTTCGCGTGCTCGCGACGCGATGTCGGAGTTGAGCAGTGCGTTTCTTTTTCATCAAGTAAAAGCTACGGGCGCGGCGCTGGTGTAGGTCGAGGCCGTGGTGTGACCACTGGACTGGGCACAGGTGTCGGTGTCGATTGTGCGCAATATCTCCCACCCGTGATCAGGTCGCTCCCGTTGCTTCCACCCCAAATGATCATTTCATGGCCCGTCCAAACTGCCGTGTGTAGCGCTCGGCCGCCTGGCGCGTTCTCGGTGCTTGTAGCAGCCCAACTGTTTGTGCCGACATTGTATCTGCCGCCGCTGTTAAATCCGGCGTTTTCAGTAGCTCCGCCCCATACGATCATTTCACTACCTGTCCAGATTGCAGTGTGGCGAAATCGACCATCAGGTGCGTTAATCAGGCTGGTGGCAACCCAATTGTCGGTATCAGGATTATATCTGCCGCCGGTATTGAAACAGGAGATGTCATCGCAGCCGCCCCAGATAATCATTTCAGTGCCCGTCCAGACCGCGGTGTGACCAGCTCGCGCAGCAGGCGCAGTGGCGGTACTGGTAGCTGTCCAACTATCGGTGCCGGGAATGTATCTCCCGCCACTATCTGTATAACCGACGAGCTGATCGTAGCCGCCCCATACGATCATTTCGCTCCGGAACCAGACTGCCGTCTGATCCTCTCTAGCCGATGGTGCATTGGAAGTGCTCGTCGTAGTCCAAGTATCGCTGTGGGGATTATATCTCCCGCCAGTGTCCAAAAGGGAGGTGCCGTTCCATCCGCCCCAGACGACCATCTCACTGCCAGTCCAAACTGCCGTGTGTTTTTCCCGTCCAGAGGGTGCATTGGTGGTAGGCGTCGCAGTCCACGTGTTTCGCAGCGGACTGTATTTGCCGCCAGTGTTGTAGTAATGGGTAGTCTGACCATAAGAAACGCCGCCCCAGACGATCATCTCAATTCCAGTCCAAAGTGCCGTGTGATCGAATCGCCCAGCTGGGGCATCTGTCATGGCTGTAGCCGTCCAACTATCCGTGCTCGGCGCATACTTGCCGCCGCTTCCCAGTCGATCAAAACCTCCCCAGACAATCATCTCACTACCGGTCCACACTGCCGTGTGTGAATCTCGGGCATGGGGCGCGTTGTACGTGGCGGTAGCTGTCCAGCTGTTACCACTGGGGTTGTATCTGCCACCGGTGTTAAACCCATACTCTAGGCCGGTTCCGCCCCAGACGATCATTTCGTTGCCCGTCCACACGACACTGTGTGAGTATCGTGCGGAGGGCGCGTTGGCAGTGCTCGTGGCCGTCCACCTGTCCATGACGGGACTATATCTTCCGCCGGTATTTAATCCGGAACTGACGTTCGCATATCCGCCCCACACTATCATTTCGGCTCCGGTCCACACTGCCGTGTGGAAGTTTCGGGCCTCGGGCGCATTAGTGGTGCTGGTGGCTGTCCAGGTATCAGTGCTGGGATCGTATCTCCCGCCAGTGTTCAACCCGCCGCTGTTACCAACGCCGCCCCAAACGATCATCTCACTGCCAGTCCACACGGCAGTGTGTGAGTATCGTGCGGACGGTGCGTTGGTGATGCTGGTAGCGGTCCAACTGTTCGTGCTAGGATCATATTTGGCCCCGGTGTTGAAAAGGCTGACCCCGTCACCTCCACCCCATACGATCATTTGACTGCCGGTCCACACTGCGCTGTGAGCGGATCGCGCAGAGGGTGCGTTGGTGGTGTTAGTGGCTGTCCAAGTGTTCGCCGCTGGATTGTATCTCCCGCCAGTATTGAAAACACCGCCGTTGCCGTATCCACCCCAAACGATCAATTCGCTTCCGGTCCAGACTGCGGTGTGATTGGATCGCGCGGAGGGTGCGTTGATGGTGCTGGTCGCAGTCCATGTATTGGTGGCGGGATTGTATCTTCCGCCGCTGCTGTCATTCGTTCCACCCCAAACGATCATTTCACTGCCAGTCCAGACTGCGGTGTGACCGGATCGGGCGGAGGGTGCATTGGTGGGGCCTGTCGCAATCCAAGTGTCCGTGGCGGGATTGTACCTGCCGCCTGTGTTATAATTAGTTCCACCCCAAATGATCATTTCGGTACCGGTCCAGACTGCGGTGTGACCGAGTCGGCCATCCGGAGGGCCAGGTGTAGGCGTCCACGTGTCATCGGTGCATTCCCCCGCGTCTGATATTGTAGGAAGGGTGTAGGCAGCGCTCGGCAATGTCATCGTAGCAAGCCATTCCTTTCCTGCTCTGACTAGCCAGGATTCCAGCGACTGCTTGGGCCAGGCGACGGTAGCAAGCTTGATGCGATCATCGGTTCTCTCGATCACTGCTATCGCGTAGTAACGAGTCTCGTCTTCCCGTATTGGGCTTAGCGTTCCCATCGGCAGAGCTTGAAATTGTTGGACAGCATCTTGTCGTCGTATTCCAAAGGTCTCAGCTAACGTTTGGATAGTTTTGTTCCAGTTACGACTATTTAGTTCGATTGCGTGCCCGGCGCCGCGATTAACTTTGGTGCTGTCGCTCATCACGAACTCAGTCTCGCTGTACGTGCCGCTGGTGAATCTCATTTGCTCGACGGTGGGATGCGCTTGTAGTTCACCTTCCGCGCGCTTTCTGAGGTCGCCGTGGATTCGTTGGTCGAAGGCGTTCCAATCTGTTACCAAGCGCTCCGCGAGCAGCGGCCGAGCCAGACACTCCGCGATAATAAAGGGATCGTTACCGAGTGCTTCAAAGAGTTCGCGTAATACCTCTGGCTGTTTGGTGTGCTGCGCCATGCGATCCATCTCAGCCTGCAACTGCTCGGCCGTAATCGGCCGATGCCAGTAATCCTCCAATGCCTGTGAGTCGCGCAGATAGTCTTCGACCTTCTTTTCGATCTGCGCCTGAGACATCACGGCGTCGAGCGATGGCTTGGGATCGGGCCGTTCCCCGCGGCTGCGGGGCCAAATCCGGTGGCGCCAGTAAACCTCTTCGATCGCTCGCTGATAAGCTACGCGCTTTGCAAATGTTAGTCCGGCAGCTGCCGGATGCGAAGTTTTCGCTGGCGCTTCGGGATGGAAGAAAGCCAGCAATGGTCGACTTACCAGAGAACAGGCAGCAGCTGCAGAAAGAAGAAAAGCGAACAGGGCGCTCTGGTTAAAGAAAGCAGATTGAGCAGCGCGGTTCTTTTTCATAACAAAAGCTACGGGCGCGGCGCGGGTGACGGACGAGGCCGTGGCGTGGGAGTAGCTCGTGGCATTATCGTCGGAGTCGGCGTAACGGTCGCGGTCGCGGTCGGAGTTGCTGTTGCAGTCGCTGTTGGTGTAGGTGTAGGGCTAGGCTGAAGCTGGATTAACTCGATGCGCCCACCACTGCCAAACTGATTAGCGTGAACCGCCTTCGCGCCGCCCACCACATACTGCCCGTCCGTTGAGACGTCCACCGAAAACGCTGAGCCAGGGAAGTTGATCTGGCCGATCAATTGCACGTTGCGGTTAAACACCATGACCTCTGGCCAGTCATGGAATTGTGTGCCCCAGGAAGCGAAGGCCATAACTGTGCCATTGTCATTCGAACTGGCACCAATCGGTGTTCCCTGGTACATACCGGTTCCGCTGACTGGATAGGAACCGAGCATGTTATGGCTCGGAACATCGAACAGGTAGACCTCGCCACTGAGCCAGCCGTTTGCGTAATTGGCTCCAAACGTGCCGGCGGTAGAGCCGTCATGCGAAACAGTAGAGGCGCCGCCGAACCAGAAATTCGCCCGGGTGAAATGGATTACCTGGACATAGGTAGTGCCATTGAATGCATACACGTCGAAATTGAAGCCGCCCACTGCGAATACGCTGCCGTCGCCGGAGATTGGATAAAAGATGTTCCCGGCGCCAGAGCCTGCAACGGTGAATATGATGTTGCCGCTGCTGGTGTCGACGAGAGTGGCGCGATTGTCCTGTGTCACCAACGCTTTCGAGCCGTTATCGGTCAAAACCACTCCGTTCATCCGAAGCGGATCCGTCCACATGAGCCTGACCGCGCCAGTGTTAGCGTCAAAGACGTAAAGCGTTGAATTTTGAGTTACAGAATCGCTAACGACAGCCGCAACAGTCGATCCGTCGCGCGACGTGGCGACCTTCCTGGAACTGGCTGGCAGATTCGGATCATTGACCGGATAAGGGAACGACCAGTCCGCTGTGCCGTTGCTGGTAGACCGAAAGCCATGTTGCCGAAAGTCGTTACCCGCTGCGTTCGATTCCATGAAACCGCTCCGGTCGGCACCTTTGGCGGCTGCAACGCCGGAGTTGCCGCTGCCGAAGGACGAGAAGCTCCATGCAGGTGTGCCGTTGCCTGTGATCGCATGTATGGTCAGGCGCGCGCCGCTAAGAAGCCAG
>Ga0193722_1000240_pt1 | contig 12243 bp, 10 predicted proteins | sample H2m1metaG_FD_143044 | JGI IMG/M metagenome (GOLD analysis project Ga0193722, IMG submission 143044) | Soil microbial communities from a riparian zone of the East river system, Colorado, United States - H2m1 | ecosystem: Environmental > Terrestrial > Soil > Riparian zone | place: USA: East River...
ACAAGATTGATTCAATAATGGTGGCGAGGGAGCGTGAATACCTGAGTCCAAAATACAGTTTCCGGACGCGGTTGGCCGCCGCCCATTTTTTTAGCCGGTCGCCTGTTCATGGCATGTGGTTTGAAAAGAACCTTATCGGGGCCGCCCTTCATGATGTGTCTCCTGAAGTAAGAATGGCCGCTGCTGGAGGATTGAGGAAATTAAATAATGACAACGCTCTCGCTGCATTGAAGGAAGTGTTGGATAAGGATAAGGATTACAGAGTAAGGGTAAGCGCGGTCCGGTCACTGCATGCTTTTCCGGTGGAGAAAACAGAGGAATTGCTTACCAAGGCCTTGAGTGATGGACATACTGCCGTTGCTATTGCGGCTTCGGAAATGGTTCAACCCATTGGAAAAGATGTGGATACCAAACTTTTAGCGGTGGCGCGTGCTGCAAAAAATGGACGGGTTCAAGCCAACCTGTTCAAGGCTATCTTTGCAGCGGGCTCCTATCCGGAGGAGTTGATTGCGGAAGTAAAACAAAAATACTTCGTCTCGCAAAATGCCTATCAAAAAGCGGCGTGGCTGGGATCACTTTCTGTCGTAACGAATTCCTACCGTTTCATTGCAGACGAACTCATGCATTCCCCTGTTTTTGTTATCCGAACTGCAGCAGCGCAGGCGTTGGTTGAGATCAATCACAGAAAAGATTTTCCAGTCCGGCTGAAAAATGAGATGGCAGGGCTATACCGTCAAGCCATTGACGAGGGTGATCCCGCTGTTGTTGGAATCCTTTCGGAAGCGTTGAGCGATCCGGTGCTGGGATACAAAGAAATCATTGTTGATTTTGCTTTCCTGTATGAAGCTAAGAAGAAACTTCAATTGCCCAAAGACATCGAATCCCTTCAACCTCTTGAGAATGCAATTGCCTATTTTGAAGGAAAGAAAAAACCGGTGCCTTTAAAAAATGCATACAATCATCCTGTGGATTGGAAGCAGGTAGCGATCCTGGACAAGGATCAGCGGGTCCTCATCCGAACAACACGCGGGGATATTGTTCTTCGTCTTTTGGTGGAAGAAGCACCGGGATCGGTCGTCAATTTTGTTAATTTGATTAAGGCGAAGTACTTTGACGGGCGCCCTTACCACCGGGTTGTGCCGAATTTTGTTGTTCAAACAGGATGCAACCGGGGGGACGGCTTTGGCAGTGAAGATTATTCGATTCGATCTGAGTTTTCGCTTAGGCGATACAAAGCGGGCTCCGTAGGAATGGCTTCTGCCGGCAAAGATACCGAAGGAACCCAGTGGTTTATAACCCATTCTCCGACGCCTCACCTCGACGGTCGATATACCGTTTTTGCCGAGGTGGAACAAGGAATGGAGATCGTGGATAAGATCGAAGTTGGCGATCAAAATACGGCAGTCACGCTTATAGAGAATTGATTTGATATTTTGGATGTAAAGCGGAATCATTGGGATATGGCAGCTTCATTCTATCAGAATTTTAAACTGGGTATCCTGGGCGGGGGGCAGCTTGGCCGGATGCTGATTCAATCGGGGATCGATCTGAATGTTCAGTTTTCTGTACTGGATCCGGATCCGGATGCACCGTGTTGCTCTATTTCAGAGTTTCATGTCGGGAAATTGACTGATTATGATACGGTCATAAAATTTGGAGAATCGTGTGACCTGATCACGATTGAAATAGAAAATGTGAACACGGCGGCACTCAAGGAACTCGCCGCCCGCGGTAAGAATGTCTTTCCTCAGCCGGAAATAATTGAACTCATCCAGGACAAACGGGAGCAAAAAAAATTTTACGCACGTCACGGGATTCCGACGGCAACTTTTGTGTTGACCGAAAACCGTTCTGACGTCGAGGCCAACAGATCGCTTTTGCCGGCGGTTCAAAAACTTGGTCGTGAAGGATATGATGGGAGAGGGGTACAGATCTTACGAACGGAAAGTGACCTCTCCCTTGCCTTTGATGCCCCTGGCCTGTTGGAGACCCTGATTGATTTCGAAAAGGAAATTTCCGTGATTGTGGCGCGGAATGCAGATGGAAAACTGGCTTCCTATCCGGCGGTGGAAATGGTCTTTCATCCGGAAGCCAATCTTGTCGAATACCTTTTTTCTCCTGCACAAATCAGCAAAAAGGTAGCGAACCGGGCTGATGAAATAGCAAGGCAACTCGTTCAGCAATTGAATATGGTCGGGCTGTTGGCCGTTGAGATGTTTGTGACGCGGCGAGGCGATGTGCTGGTCAATGAAATCGCGCCTCGTCCGCACAACAGCGGCCATCAAACGTTGGAAGCGAACATTACCTCCCAGTATGAACAACATCTCCGCGCGATTTTGAATTTGCCGCTGGGGGACACTTCCATTATCCATCCGAGCGCCATGGTCAACCTGCTTGGGGCGGAGGGATACTCCGGGTTGGCAACCTACAATGGACTGGAAAGTGTCCTGGCCATGCCGGGCGCACACGTTCATTTGTATGGAAAGAAGCTTACCAGGCCTTTTCGCAAGATGGGGCATGTAACAATTGTCGATGCCGATACGGATAGTTTGAAGAAGAAAGCCAAATTTGTAAAAGACAACCTTATTGTAATCACATGAGCAAACCGGTAATTGGAATCATTATGGGCAGTCAGTCGGACATGAAAGTGATGAAGGAAGCGGCGAAATTTCTGGAGGAGATGAAGATCCCTTTTGAACTCACCATCGTGTCAGCACACCGGACACCACGGCGTATGGTCGACTATGCTTCCACCGCGCGGGAGCGAGGACTAAAAGTAATTATTGCCGGGGCGGGCGGGGCGGCTCATTTGCCGGGCATGATCGCATCGCTTACTTCCTTGCCCGTGATCGGTGTTCCGGTGAAGTCATCCAACTCCCTCGATGGGTGGGATTCGATCCTTTCTATTTTACAAATGCCAGCCGGTGTTCCGGTGGCTACGGTTGGCGTTGACGGAGCCGAAAATGCCGGCATTCTGGCGGCTCAAATACTCGGCACAGGCGACAATGGCATCGCCACGAGACTCGATGAGTTTAAAAATGGCTTAAGGACGAAAGTAGAAGATGCCGCTAAAAACATCGAGACAAAAGGATGGAAAGCCGCAGATTGACATCGGACAGTCTGTTGCAATTGGAATCGGTCTCCAAATACTGTACCTTCTGCGCTAATTTTCGAGCGTTATGAAGCCTGGAGAAAAGGGCTGGCTAAAAGAATACCTGGATTATCGCAAGGAATTGCTGAAGGGATTAATGGAAGACGGTCATAAGGGCTCTCATCCGGAACATTCTTTGTACCAGCTGCTGCAGCCCACCGGCCTCATGTTCGGTCAATCCATTGAGGCCATCGACCATCCCGATTCAAAAAATTGGACGGAGAAGGAAAGGATGAAAGTCTTACTGGCCGAGAGCCTGATCAGCAGCTCACTTCTTTTCCACGAGAAGCCCGTCAAGAGCGCCGAGGACCTTTCCGAGATCATTTTAAAAACGTTGGTGAACATTGGCAACTTTTACAATAATATTTTCCCGGAATTAGCGACTTCTACCAAAACGCTCTTTGGCCGGAAAAAGACAGCGCTGGAACTGGCGGAGAGAATCCTGGATAAGCGTATAGAATACGCGTCCGAGAACAACAACAATTTCTGGTCCCAGTTTTTTCACAACAGCCTTTTTTTTCTCGACATTTTTATCTTTGGTCAATGGATCCACACCAATGCCGATCGCATCGTGTCGGATTTTTTCAAATACGAACGGGATGAGTTACGTTTTTCGGTCATTAAGATTATTGCCGCCGCCGCGCATGCGAGCAGTGGGATTGAATACGAAGAACGGAAGTTATTCGAGTATTTCCTGAACAGTTCGGGGTTGACGCCGGAGAATAGAAAGGAAGCCTTTTCCATTTTCGAAAAAGGAATAGAAATGGAGATGATCAATCTGCCGGCCAACAATTCCTGGATTCTGAAAAAGTATTTCCTGGAGATGGCCATCCTCACGATCTGGGCCGATAAGAAAGTGGAAGAACGGGAGTTGGCTTTCCTGAAGCAACTGTGCGACTACATGGGCTTTACCGAGGATGATCTGGAGAACAGTATGATTGCCATTGAGGGCTTTGTGCTGGAACATTGGGAACAACTTAGCCAGCTGGCGAACAAACAAGACTATCAACAGGTAAGCACTCAATTCATTGCGCGGATGTCAAGAATTGCAGACAAGAACAGGAATAGGCTTATCCGGGCGGTTCAGGAGCGCGCCGAACTAATGGAGCTGTTGCGGAAGGCCAGGTCCAGCGAACTTAATGATAAGGAAAAAGCGGAACTGCAGGAACTCCTGATTGTCGTTCTCAAGACCATTCCCACGTTGGTGATCATCTCGCTGCCTCAGCATTTTCTTACGCTGCCCATTTTGCTGAAGATCCTGCCAACTGATTTTTTTGCTGAAAGCCTCCAGGAGTCGTGAGTCCGGTTTAAGTGTTGAAGTGCTTAAGTGTTTAGGTGTTTAAGTGTTGAAGTGTTTAAGTGTTTAAGTGTTTGAGTGTTTACGGTAGGGCAAGACTAATACGGTATCACACAACGACTTAAACACTTCAGCACTTCAGCACTTAAAAGGGGACTCACGGCTCAACACTATCCTGTTTGCGCGGGACGATCACAGAGAAAACGATGGCCAGCGTTAAGGTCGCTATAATGACCGTAAATGATAGCACGGGGTTAATGAGAATATCAAAGATCTCCAGGAGCATCTTGGCGCCGATAAAAAACAAGATGATCGACAACCCTTTCTGAAGCAGATAAAATTTATCAATGATTCCTGCCAACAGGAAAAACATGGCGCGCAGTCCCATGACGGCAAAGATGTTGGAGGTGTAAATCAGGAACTCATTTTGCGTGATAGCGAAAGCAGCGGGAATCGAGTCGACAGCGAAGATCAAATCCGTTGTCTCGACCAGGATCACTACCAGGAATAAAGGTGTAAACATCCATTTGTGATCGACGGAGACAAGGAATTTGCCCCCCATCTCGTCTTTCGTAATGGGAAGGTATTTGCGGCAGAGACGTAGGATCGGGTTCTTTTCGGGATCGATCTTTTCATCGCTGTCTTCGAAATAAATCTTAATTCCGGAATAGATCAGGAATACACCGAAAACATACAGGATCCAATGGAACCGCGCAATAAGATAAGCCCCGACGAAAATAAAAATCCCTCTGAAAAAAACAGCCCCTATAATCCCCCAAAAAAGGATTTTGTGATAGTATTCATCTTTGACCGTGAAGTATTTCAGGATGAGGAGAATAACGAAGATGTTATCCACCGATAATGCATATTCCGTAAGGTAGGCCGAAAAATATTCAACCGAAGCATCCAGGCCACCCTCATCGTAAACATAAACAAGGTAGCCAAAGACGGTGCTGACCACTACCCAGAAAATGGACTGGTATAGGGCAGACTTCGTCGTGATCTTTTGCGGCGTTTTGTTGAAAACACCCAAATCAATGATTAGGAAAACGGTAATGACGAGTGCAAAAACGCCAAAAAGAACTGTCTCCGTTTGACTTTGGCTTCTGAACAGCGAAAATAGGAGCATTTGCCTCTTGGTCCGGTTTATTGTGAAAGAAGGTGACTATCGGCCTACAAGGGACTGGTAATCACCTACTATAAGAATCAAAACTACAAATTAAATCCAAAACAAAAACTCACTTAGGATGTTAATACCCACTTATTCAAAAAAGAAACCAAAGGATATAATCCATAGCCGACTCACCGGGACAGACTTCAGGGCGCAAGATTGCTAACTTATTTCTAATTGCAACTTCAGGAGGTTATTATAAACACCATTTTCCATCGTGCTCAACTCACGGTGGGTTCCGGACTCCGCAATTCTTCCTTCTTTGATCACTAAAATTCTATCCACCTTGCGAATGGTACTCAGTCGATGAGCAATTACCAGGGTCGTGCGGTTCTCCATCAATTTTTCCAACGCTTCCTGAACGAGCCATTCGGATTTGGCATCCAGCGAACTGGTGGCCTCGTCTAATACCAGGATCGACGGGTCTTTTAAGATGGCGCGGGCTATGGCGACACGTTGACGCTGGCCTCCGGAAAGTTTTACGCCGCGGTCTCCAACGATCGTATCCAGGTTTTCCGGAAAGCGATCGATGAACTCGAGGGCATTTGCTTTTCTTGCAGCTTCAATAATTTGTTCTTCCGTCGCGCCGGGTTTTCCATAAGCGATGTTTTCGCGGATCGTGCCTCCAAACAACAATACTTCCTGCGGCACGATACCGATATTGCGGCGGTAATCGGAAAGCCCGTACTCAATTATATTTTTTTCGTCGACGCGTATCGCTCCTTCGTGGACAGGATAAAAGCGCATCAGCAAATTGATGATGGTGGACTTTCCTGAACCGCTCGGGCCGACGAGCGCAATTTTTTCCCCTGGCCGAATGCTGAAATGGATATCTTGTAAGACCTGAAACTCCGGCCGGCTGGGATAAGAAAAACGGACGCTATCAAATTGGATGGCTCCTTTCAGCTTCAAATCATTTTTCATCCCGGTGTGCTCATCTTCCTCATCAAGAATTTCGAGCAATCGTTCGGAAGCGCCGATGGACCGCTGCAATTGACTGTAGATATCCCCTAAGCCAGCGATCGAACCACCGATGAAGGTTGTGTAGAGAACAAATGAAAATAATTCTCCTACCGTGACTTCTCCCGATTGTACCAGGAGCGCACCATACCAGCTTACTGCGACGATGCCGCCAAACAACGTGAAGATGGAAAATGAAATAAACAATCCGCGAAATCTTGCCGCGCGGATAGCCGTTTGAACAACCTCCATCAGGGATTTACGGTAGCGCGCGACTTCGAACAGTTCATTGGTGAATGACTTTACCACGGCAATCGATTGAAGTGTTTCTTCAACAATCACGTTGGCACTCGCCAACTGGTCCTGGGTTTTCCGGGAAAGCTTGCGGATAAATTTTCCAAAGAAGAGCGCGGCCACGACAATAACGGGAAACGTGAGCAGCATGAAGATCGTGAGCTTCGGCGTCAGAATAAATATTAAGGGGATGCCGATAAGCAACACCAGAATTTGCCGCAACAATTCAGCCAGCGTGAAGGTGAAAGTATCTTGTAAGGTGCCAACGTCTGACGTAACACGGCTAATCAGTTCGCCCACTCTCCGGCTATCAAAGAAGGTTTGCGGGAGCCAAATGATTTTTTCATATACAGCATGCCGCAAGTCGGCAAGTGTACGTTCACTGACCACCGAAAAACTATATACCCGGGTAAAGGAAAAGATGCTTTGAAAGAACAAAATCCCGATTAAGGCAAGTCCGATTTGCGTGATCGTGGTAAAAATGAAATTCGTTTTGCCCTGTGCTACATCGAGGAGTTTGCCTGCAAAAAAAGGGAAAGACAACAAGGTGGCGCTCGACAGGAACAGCGAAATTATCCCAACGAGGAATATCCACCGGTACGGCAGCACAAAACGAAACACTCCCAGCAGCTTCCGCAGGTTCGATGCAGTGATGCGCCTTTTTTCCCCTTCGTCAAGGAATGTTCGCTTGGCCATGTTAAAGTGTTGAAGTGTTGAAGTGTTTGAGTGTTGAAGTGTTTAAGTGCTTGAGTGTTGAAGTGTTTAGGTGTTGACGTGTTGAAATGGTCTAAGTGCTAACGCTATGGAAATACTACTACATCACCACCCAACTACTTAAACACTTAAACACTTCCGCACTTCAACACTTCCGCACTTCAACACATTTAGTTAGTGATCTGTGATCTCTGACCGGATTGAAAACTTCACGCTATCGCCCAGGACCATTTTTTGCACCCCTTCGATCCCGTAGAGGATCAGGATGGGTTTTCCCCCTACATCCTCAAACTCCATGTTCAGGTGTCGTGTGGTGGAATAAAGGAGATTTTGCTGACGGTAAATCGCTTCGATCTTTTTCAGGTTTCTGAATTGGTTGAAATAATAAAAACGAAGTTCAGGAACGGGGACGGGTTGAGTGGCTTGATAACGGCGGATGATCAGGTTGCTCTTGGCATCCTTCATCCCGTCTTCAATCCGATAAGCCTGTCGATAGGCGGGTCTCTCAAATACGGATAATTGACGAAAGATGCCGAGTTCATTCTCCCATGTTGTGGAATCGGGTGTGAAGGTGGGTTGATCTTCTTTCCCGTCCAGCGTAGCCTTCTTTGCAAGGGAAGCTTTTACGTTGGACAAATGAGCAACCTGAGCCGCGACCAGGCTGTCGAAGTAGGAATCCGCATGTGCTGAATTTTGCTGGCAAGACACGAGTAGGGTCAGCACCAGCAGACAGAAAAGAATGGCTGTCGCCTTATGCATCGATCAGCACGTTACCGGTCATCTGGGATGGAATGGGAATGCCCATCAGGGTAAGAATGGTGGGAGCCAGGTCGCCCAACTTACCGTCCTTCAGTTTCCCTTTATAACTGTCGTCGACGAGGATGCAGGGAACCAGGTTGGTACTGTGGGCGGTATTGGGAGTGCCATCTTCGTTGATCATGATGTCGGCATTGCCATGATCGGCAATGATAATGACGGTGTAGCCGTTTTTTCGCGCTGCTTCCGTTACAGCCTGATTGCAAGCGTCCACCGTCTCGACTGCTTTCACGGCAGCGGCAAAATTTCCCGTGTGGCCCACCATGTCGGGATTGGCAAAATTCAGGCAGATAAAGTCAACCTCTTTTTTCTCCAGCTCGGGAATGATTTTGTCCCGGATATCCTTTGCACTCATCTCCGGCTGAAGATCGTAGGTGGCTACTTTCGGCGACGGGCACATGAGTCTGAATTCTCCGTCGAAGACTTCTTCGCGGCCGCCGGAGAAAAAGAAGGTAACATGCGGATATTTTTCCGTCTCGGCAATCCGGATTTGCTTTTTTACAGCTTTTGAGATGACTTCACCCAACGTGTTATCCAGATTATCCTTGTCGAAAATGACCTTAACGTTTTTGAAAGAATTATCGTAATTGGTCAACGTGACATAATAAACTTTCAAGGCTTTCATTCCTTGCTCCGGAAAATCTTTCTGCGTGAGGACTTCGGTGATCTCCCTGCCCCGGTCCGTCCGGAAATTAAAACATAAGACGACGTCGCCCTCGTGAATCGTTCCGATTGGATTTTGTTTTTCATTTACGACAACGATCGGCTTAATAAATTCATCCGTGACACTGGCGGCGTAAGATGCAGTAACGGCGCTGATGGGATCACTGGTTTTTTCGCCGACACCTTTCACCAGGAGATCGTAGGCCAACTTCACGCGCTCCCAGCGCTTGTCGCGGTCCATGGCATAGTAGCGGCCGATGACACTTGCAATCTTGCCCGTTGTTTTGGACAAATGGTTTTGAAGATCCGTGAGATAACCAGTACCACCCCTGGGGTCCGTGTCGCGGCCATCCAGAAACGCATGAATGAAGAGGTTTTTGACGCCGTTATTTTTTGCAATGACGGTAATGCCTTTGAGGTGGGAAAGGTGGGAATGAACACCACCGTCGGACACCAACCCCATGAGATGAAAAGCCTTTTGATTGGCCTTCGCATAGTCGAACGCCTGGAGTAATACCGGGTTTTGGTCCAGTTCCTTTTCCTCAATCGCCTTGTTCACCCTCACCAGGTCTTGATACACTACACGCCCCGCCCCAATATTCATGTGCCCTACCTCTGAATTGCCCATTTGACCCTCCGGCAGGCCGACGGCTAATCCCGAGGCTTCAAGCTTACTATGTGGATACGTACGATATAAAGAGTTGATATAGGGGGTTTGAGCGGCGTCAATGGCTGAAACTTTGGGATTCGTGGCAATACCCCAACCATCCAGGATCACAAGTAGCACTTTCTTATTCATGGGGAGCAGTTATCAAAGGGAACGGCAAATATAAGATCAGAATTCTCAGAATTTGAGAATTTTCAGAATGATGTATGGAAGGTTTGGGACAAGGGTTGAATTCCGCTTGAATCGCTCTACATAATTAAGTTAATTCTCAAATTCTGCCTGCCCCGACTTTTGTCGGTTGAGAATTCTGATCTTAATTCTCAAATTCTGAGAATTCTAATTAAATGGCATAATTTTGGTTCTTACCTAAACTGATATGAAGAAGAGAATGGCGTTTTTGGTCGGTTTTTTGGGCCTATTGTCCCTCAACGTATGGGCGCAAGGGGATATATTTTCCCCGATGAAAGAGGCCCTGAAGGCAGGGAGTGCCAAGGAGCTTGTCAAATACCTCAATCAGTCTGTCGATATTAATATGGAAGGAAACGTGAGTACCTACAGCAAGGCGCAGGCTGAGTTTGTATTTCGCGACTTTTTTAAGAAGCATCCGGTGAGCGATTTCAACATTGTTCACACAGGGTCATCCAAAGGCGGTTTGCAGTTTGCCATCGGCCGCTACCTGGGCACGGGTGAAAGTTATAATGTCCTTATACGCCTAAAAGAAGTGGAGGGGGCGAACCTTATCCATGAGATCAATTTCGTTAAGGAATGATCCGTCCGCCGTATCTCAATGAAGGGGCCATTCAACAATTTATCCGTGCAGCCTTAGCCGAAGACATCGGAGAAGGGGATCACACTACACTTGGATCCATCCCTAAAAGCACTCCCTGCCGGGCAAGGCTCTTAGTCAAGGACGACGGTATCGCGGCGGGACTGGAACTGGCAGAAAAAATCTTTCACCAATTCGATCCAGGTCTCCGGGTGGAATTCTTCAAAAAGGACGGCGATGAAATAAGAAAAGGAGATGTTGCTTTTATTGTTGATGGATCAGCCCGATCGATTCTATCAACGGAGCGGGTGGTATTGAATTGCTTGCAGCGAATGAGCGGCATTGCGACGTATACGCAAAAGCTTTGTCGCCTCATCGAGGGGACAAAGGCCCGGCTTATGGACACCCGCAAAACGACGCCGAATTTCCGGCTTCCTGAAAAATGGGCGGTAGCGATAGGCGGAGGAAAAAATCACCGGTTTGCTTTGTACGATATGGTGATGCTCAAAGACAACCACATCGACCTGGCGGGAGGGATTCGGCCTGCGATTGAGAATGTGAAGCGATACCTCCTGGAGAAGAACGCGAATTTGTCCGACGAACGACGGACCCCTTTGGAGAAAATTGAAATCGAAACAAGGACCTTACAGGAAGTAGAGGAAGTGTTGCGCGTCGGCGGGGTAGACGTAATTATGCTCGACAATATGAGCACAGAAGAAGTGAAGGAGGCAGTGAACCGGATTGCCGGTCAGTACAAGACGGAAGCGAGCGGAGGAATCACGGAGGCGACGCTGAGAGCTGTGGCTGATTGCGGGGTAGATTATATTTCTGTCGGGGCATTGACGCATTCGGCGAGGAGCCTTGATCTTAGTTTGAAGGTGATCTTAGTTTGAAGAGGGTCTGAGCGGTGATTCTTTTCATGAAATAATTGCACCGAAAAAGTATACAACAAAAAGCAGGGACATTCAATTGGAGGGTATTTTGGAGTACTTGCCCTTCCTTTCTCTAAGTTCCTCCATCGTTAGTTCAATCATAAAGTCCTTCCGAAACCTTGACCCGTTTCTTCGGACGGCTTGTTTTAATACTTTGGGTGGCACTCCATATAACACAGCCAAATCAGAGTCAAAGAGGACTTTCGCTCCCTTCCAGAAATGGATTTTAGATGCGATAAAATCAGTTGATTCTAATGCTGCGCTCATCTTTTGAGGTGAAGAGGGCAAATCTAAGCAACGAGCAAAGGGTTGTCAATCCGGTTTTCCAGACATAAAATCCCATTCGGTTGAAAATTATAAACTCCTAATCATACAAATCCCGCAAATCACAGTTATTTTTGCCTCCCTTTAGGGGATTAAGTCTATGATTGTAAAAACGAGGAATTACAGGCTGGAAAAGAAAGAGTACAGGCGGCTGGCCCTGAAGAATATCTTAAGAGAGCAATGGTGGGCGGGGTTGATTGCCCTGGCAATTTGTTTGGGATTCTTCTGGATTCCTACCTATTGGTGGTTTATTGCTGCGGTTTCAGGGGCCGGGTTGTTCGTGCTCTTTTGGTGGATCCAATTTTATGGGGTAACGCAATTGGATCAGAGCAAGATGCTGTTTGAAAGGCTTTCGTATGAAATCACCAGTCAGCAGATAATGATTAAACTCAATGCGCGCGAAGGCATGCCCCTGAAGTGGGACCAGTTCAAAAGAGTGGAGGTAGGGAAAGATTATTTTTTGCTGTTTGTCAATAAGGCCCAACTTA
>Ga0193722_1000241_pt1 | contig 12145 bp, 5 predicted proteins | sample H2m1metaG_FD_143044 | JGI IMG/M metagenome (GOLD analysis project Ga0193722, IMG submission 143044) | Soil microbial communities from a riparian zone of the East river system, Colorado, United States - H2m1 | ecosystem: Environmental > Terrestrial > Soil > Riparian zone | place: USA: East River...
CCGTACACGGTTATTACAGATGATGTACAAGGGTTCGGTCGCTTCGCGCTTACGTCCCCGGAGCAGCTTGGCTGCTAAAAGCTCTCTTAACGGGAAGGACTGCGCGCCTGGAATATGAAAACTTCGGAACTCTTGCTTCGTCCGGACATCAATGAGGTCCAGAGGTTGGCGCTTGTCTATCAATGCTGCCATTGCGGAGGAATGAATGGTTAACATACAACTCAACTTTGTCTGAAAATGATCTGGCCGGCTATTGGACCTTAGGCCTATGTCCGTGCCGCCATTGATATAGCGGTCTTAACTTTACCTTGCGGTGGGTTTCGCCGTGTCGGCGACAAAATGCCAATTTGTGATTCTGTAGGTTGCGACTTCATCGTGATCTTGCTTAGCGTGGCGTCGCGCTCATCTCCTTGGTCGATTCGAGGAGAGGACTTCCGGGTGGGTTCTGCGAGGAGCCATAGCGCTAACGACCGCATGGGACTAAAGTCCAATATGCCGAGGGAACAAAAAGGCGCAGGCTGGTCTGAAGCTGCTGGTCGCGAAGCTGGTTCGCCAGCTCGTCCTATCCCATAAGCCCAACATCAACCGATCAGGACATCCATGAAAATCACGCTCCCATTACTCTTCGCAATTACCGTTCTCACAATCACCAACCTCGCAGCGAAGACTGCCAATCCCCCGTCAGATCCGGGCTGGCCGCGACAACGCACGAACGAAAAGGGGCGCCTGGTTTATTACCAGCCCCAGGTCGACGCTTGGACAAATTTTAAGGAGCTCTCCTTCCGCATGGCTTTTTCCCTTACTCCGAAAGGTGGGAAAGAGATCGTCGGCGTCGTCGAGGTGCAGGCGCAGACGGATGTGAATGTCGACGATCATAGCGTCTTGCTTAGGGACTTTAAAATTAAGGACGTCAAGCTTCCTGGACTCGATCCCGAGAAGACGAGTCAGATGGACCAAGCGGTCCGCAGTTTCCTGCCACCGGACCATACCGTCGTTATGGCCTTGGACCGGCTGGTAGCGAGCGTGGAGAAAACGCAAGCCCCGGCAACCGTGCAGGTGCAGAACGATCCTCCTAAAATCTTTGTCAGCTACACCCCAGCCATCCTTTTGGACATAGACGGTGAGCCGACGCGCGCGCAGATCGCCGATACCAACATGGGCTTCGTCGTTAACTCTAACTTTCCGCTCTTCTTCGAGAAGGGCGGTGACAACTATTTATTTACGGGCGAACAATGGCTGAAGTCACCCATTCTGGAGGGACCATGGGCGCCGGTGGCCAACCTCCCGAAGGACATGACCAAAGTCGCCAACGATCCGCAGTGGGCGCAAATGAAGAAGCCTATTCTCTCTCCCTCGGCCAAGGGAAAACCTCCCACGATCTTCTATTCGAACAAGCCAGCCGAAGTAATCTTGTTCAAAGGGCAACCGAACTACGCGAACATTCCTGGAACTCAATTGACGGTCGCGACCAATACCGATGCCGATCTCTTCGTTTATACTCCGACCCAGGCTTATTATTACCTGGCGGCGGGCCGTTGGTTTAAGGCGTCTGATTTGAAAGGACCATGGACATATACCACGCCAGACCTACCGCCGGACTTTGCCAACATTCCCGAAAACAGCCCGGCCGGGCGCGTTCTGGTTTCAGTTCCTGGAACCGACGACGCCAAAGACGCCGTCCTGATGGCACAAGTTCCCACGACAGCGACGGTGGATCCAAAGGCTGCAGAACAGGCGAAAGTCACTTACACGGGAGACCCCGAGTTCAAACCGATCGAGGGCACCTCGATGCAGTACGCGACGAACACGGCGGACAAGGTCATCAAGGTTGGCGACGTTTATTATCTTTGCCTGCAAGGGGTGTGGTTCATGTCGCCGAGTGCAACGGGTCCATGGACGACCGCCAATTCAGTTCCGAAAGAGATTTACACGATTCCGGCCAGCTCGCCCGTTTACAATGTCACTTATGTGACCCAGTCCACTACACCCGAGGGGACTGTTCAGTCGAGCTATACCGCGGGATACTTGGGGACTTTCATCACTGGCGCCGCTGTTGGAGCGATCCTCGCCAGTGGCACCGGTTATTACTATCCGCCTTACTATGGTTATCCTGTGGGTGGATATCCCATCTATCGTCCGTATGCTGCCACGTACGGTGTAGGTGCTTACTATAATACATATAGTGGCGCCTACGGAGTTGCCCGCGGGGTTTACGGCCCTTACGGCGGGGCCGCGGCCGGTGCTGCCTACAATCCTTACACCGGGACGTACGCCCGAGGTGCTACCGCGTATGGTCCCTACGGAAGCCGGAGTGTTGCCCAGGCATATAATCCTTATACCGGTACCTATGCTGCCACTAAACAAGGTTCGAACGCCTACAGTTCTTGGGGACAATCCGTCGTCTCTAATGGCAACAAATCCGCTTACGCGCAGCATTACTCCAATGCGAATGGGACGGTTGGATCGATTCAGGGCTCACAGGGTGGGGCTGCCGCGGGCGCTTCTACCAAGTACGGGGACACCGCCGTGGCCAAGACCTCCAGCGGTAACATGTACGCCACCCACGACGGCAACGTTTACAAAAACACCGGGAACGGTTGGAGCTCATACGATAACGGCAACTGGAACTCGGTAAATAGTTCGAAGAACGCTCAGGCGCAGAACTACCAAAAGTCCGATAGTAGTAGTTCCAATCAAGCCGCCGCCCAGCAGCGCGGACAGAGTTCCGAACGCTCGGGACAGTCCCAGCAGCGCGCACAGAGTTCCGAACGCTCGGGACAGTCGGCGCAAAGCCGGAGTTCGGGATCTAGCGAGGTGGACCGGGAGGCGCAGAACCGGGAGCGCGGCGCATCGCAAAGCCAGCGGTTTAGTGAGGCCCAGCGTGGCGGAGGAGGCGGCGAACGCTTTGGAGGTGGCGGAGGCCGCGAGCGTAGCGGTGGCGGGCGTCGACGATGAGATCTCGCAACTCAAATGGCGACTATTATCGATTCGCGGGCATCAAGAGAACATCCTCGTCGCGCAACCGAGTTAGTTCGTGTCGGACTACATTGCCTTAATGAGATCGCTCGCCCGATGTTGCATCTCCAGCAGATTTTAGACAAGGATCCGGAAGCGGCTCCGTAACGGCCCGCCCCCTGCGCCTTCCATGATCAGTAATAAAACTCTGAAGCCTAACGAACGAAGAACAAAAAGAGCCTGGCACTCGCACCCGGGAATGTGGCGATTTTCCACGGTAAAACTTTTGGTTGCTTTGGTTTTGCTGATCGTGATGACACCATTTTTCGAGGAATCTGCGCAGGGCGACCTGATCGAGGCCCTGATGATAACGCTGGTATTGGTGGCAGCCGTCATCGCAATTGGCGGTAAACGTTCGGTGCTGATCGCAGCCGCACTGTTGCTGGTTCCTGCGATCGTTGGGAGATGGCTGAGCTATGCATATCCACAAACTTTCCACCCCTACTTTTTCTTCGGGTTTGGAATCGCCTTCATGGGTCTGGTGGTTTTCAAATTGCTCAGTTACGTCCTACGCTCAATCCAAATTGATACCGAAGTCCTCTGCGCGGCGATCTCGGTTTATCTATTGCTTGGATTGATCTGGGCGCTGGCGTATGCGCTCCTGGCGCAGCTTTCACCGGACAGCTTTGCGTTTGCCGTCAACCCCCATTCTTCCGGCCGGATGGATCGCTTTAACGCCTTCTATTTTAGCTTTGTAACTTTGAGCACGGTCGGCTTTGGCGACGTCACTCCGGTGTCCAAACTCGCGCGGACTCTCGCCGTCATGGAGGCAGTCACCGGCACATTCTACGTCGCCATTCTCATCGCCCGGCTTGTGGCGATGTACGTACCTGCCTCGCGATTCAACTCGCAGGACGAATCAAAAAGGCGATGACGTTAGGCCGATTCAAAAACGTCGCAGGATCAGGCACGCAGCGCGACGTGGTATATAAATTCGCGTCCTTGCATTAAGTACGGCTGGCGGCAACGTTTTTGCGTTCCGCCCAGCGCTGCAGCACCACGTAAAACGCGGGCACAAAAAGCACTGCCAGACAGGTTGAGGCGAGCATGCCGCTTGCGACAGCGAGGCCGAGAGATTTGCGCGCGCTCGCGCCGGCGCCACTGGCAAAAACGAGAGGTAGCACGCCAAGTATAAACGTAAACGAAGTCATCAGGATTGGACGAAAACGCGTTTGGCAGGCTTCCACGGTGGCGTCCTCGATGCTATTGCCCGCGGCGCGACCTTCCCGAGCCATCTCGACAATGAGAATGGCGTTTTTCGCCGAGAGCGCGATGAGGAGAACCAGACCGATCTGCACGTAGAGATTGTTGGCGACGCCCAGAGTGAGCAGTGCGCCGACCGTTCCTAACAACGCCAGGGGGACAGCCAGAATCACCGCCGCCGGCGTGATCCAGCTTTCGTATTGTCCAGCTAACACGAAATAGACCAGAAGAAGGGCAAGCGCGAAGATGAACCAGGTTGAGTTACCGGCCAGCTTCTCCTGATAGGACATCGCGGTCCATTCGTAACTCATACCCGCGGGCAATGTTTTGCGTGCGATGGTCTCCATGGTAGCCAACGCCTGGCCAGAGCTATAGGCGTCGTTGGCGCTGCCATTGATGGCGGCGGAGGGAAACAGATTGTAGAGCGGAAAGACGGAGGCGCCCTGATTCGATTTGATCTCGGCGACCGTTCCCAATGGCACCATCTCTCCCTGCTGGCTACGGACGTGATAACTCTTGAGACTGTCGATTTCCAACCGATAAGGCGCGTCGGCCTGGGCATAGACCATGTAGTTATGTCCAAACCTCGTGAATAGGTTCACAAAGCTGGAGCCGAGATAACTCTGCATCGTTTGATAAATATCGCCGACCACGACGCCGAGCGTTTCGGCCTGGGGTTTGTTGACATCGATCGAGATCTGCGGAACAGAGGCGCGCAGCGGCGTCAGCGCCATCCGGATGACAGGGCTGGATCTCGCCTGCGAGATGATCTCCTCTGTGACAGCCTGGAGGCGCGGAAGATCGAAGGAACCGTCGGTTAGCTGTAGTTGCATTTGGAAGCCACCCGATAAGCCCAGGCCCTGAATGGGCGGCGGCACGATGACCATCGTCTTCGCATCCTGAAAATCCGCCAGACGGGCGGAGACCCCATTGTAAATCGACCGCAGGTCCTCGCCTTTGGGCCGCTTACTCCAGTCCTTTAGCATGAGGTAAACGATGCCCGCGTTAGCTAGTGAGGCATTAGCATCCAGCGGCGACAAACCGCCGATCGCAATCGTGTGTTCGATCGCGGGGTGCTCCCGGCAGATTTTCGTCAGCTTATCCATGACGGATTCGGTCCGCTCCAGTGAAGCGCTGTCAGGTAACTGGACGGTGACCATGGCATAGCCCTGGTCTTCGGTCGGAATGAAGCTGGTGGGAATGCGCGTTAAGCCCCAGCCGGCAAAGCCGATGAGTAACAGGCCGATCACTACCATTACCTCACTGCGCCGCACGACGCGGCGAATCTGCCGCACGTAAAAATTTTCCACGCGCGCATAAAGAGCATTAAAGCCTCGGAAGAAAATGTTCTTGCGACGAGTGCGATCGGGCTGGCGCAACCAGAGCGCGCACTGCGTTGGTTTGAGGGTGGCGGCATTAATGGCGCTAATCAAAGCAGTCGCCGCTATGACAAGCGCGAACTGACGATACATCTGCCCGGTAATACCCGGCATGAATGCCGGCGGCACGAAGACGGACATCAAGACGAGAGTAACTCCGAGAATGGGTCCAAAGAGTTCGTTCATGGCGTCGATGCTCGCCTGCTTCGGAGTTTTGCCGCGTTCGAGATGCTGGACCGCGCCTTCGACCACGACGATGGCGTCATCGACCACGATGCCAATGGCGAGGACAATGGCGAAGAGAGTCAGTAAGTTAATGGTAAAACCCATCACCGACATTGCGGCAAACGCGCCGATAATCGTGACCGGGACGGTGGTGGCCGGAACAAGTGTCGCGCGCCAATCTTGCAGGAAAACCACGATGACGATCAGGACCAGCGCGCCCGTCTCGAAGAGTGTGTGATAAACTTCATTGACGGATGCCTTGACGAACAGCGTGGTGTCGAACGGGATGCTATAAAGCAGACCTTTGGGAAAACTCTGCGCCAGTTCGGCCATAGTGGCGCGGACGCGCTTTGCGGTATCCAGCGCGTTGGCCTCCGGCAATTGATAGATGGCGATGCCACCGGCGACCTTGCCGTCCATTTTAAAAAACTGGCTATAGGTCTGCGCGCCTAACTCAATTCGGCCGATATCGCGCAGGCGGGTGATTTGTCCGCCTTGATCGGGAGCATACTTAACGATGACATCCTCGAACTCCGCGACAGTTGAGAGGTCGCCTTTTACATCAATCGTTAGCTGAAAATCCTGGCCCGCTGGCGCAGGCGGCATATTGATTTGACCGGCACTGACGAAAGCGTTTTGCTTCTGGATGGCCGCGATTACATCGCTCGGCATGAGCGAGCGTTGCAGCATCTGGCGCGGATCCAGCCAGACACGCATGCTGTATTGCCCGATCCCGAACACGTTCACGTCCGACACTCCTTGCACGCGGGCGAGTTTGTCGCGTAACTGCAAAGTGGCAAAGTTACTCAGAAACAAGGCGTCGTACTTAGCGTCGAGCGAAGTAAGAGTAATGATTTGTAAAATGGCGGTCGATTTCTTCTTGGTCACCACCCCTTGTTGCTGAACGGCCTGGGGCAATTGCGCGAGGGCAGCGGAGACGCGATTTTGCACGAGCACCTGCGCGAAGTTGAGATCGGTCCCAACGTTAAAGGTAATAGTAAGTGTGTAGCGGCCATCCGAGGTACAGGTGGACTGCATGTAAAGCATGTTCTCGACGCCATTGACCTGTTGCTCGATCGGCAGCGCGACTGTCTCGACCATCGTTTTTGCGCTCGCTCCGGGGTAGTTCGCCGTAACCTGGATAGTGGGCGGCGTGATAGGGGGATATTGCGCCACCGGCAGATTGAATAGCGCCACTCCGCCGAGTAGCATGATCACCAGCGCGAGGACATTCGCGAGCACCGGCCGCTCGATAAAGAATTTGGCGAACACCGTCGTCTTCCTAGCGCGACTTACTCTATCATAATGGGTGCCGCGCGCCCTTTCGCTCCGTCCACCTTTGCAGCACAACGAAAAAGGCGGGCACGAATAACACTGCCAGACAGGTGGAAGCCAGCATGCCGCTGGCGACTGCGATTCCAAGGGAGCGCCGCGCGCTCGCACCAGCGCCGCTCGCCAGCACGAGCGGCAAGACGCCTAGGATAAAGGTGAATGAAGTCATCATTATCGGGCGGAAACGGACCTTTGAAGCATGAACCACCGCATCAATAATGTCCTTGCCCGCCGCGCGACCTTCCCGCGCCATCTCTACGATTAGAATTGCGTTCTTGGCCGAGAGCGCGATGAGCAGGACGAGCCCGATCTGCACATAGATATTGTTCGCCAGTCCAATACTCAGCAGCGCCGCCACGGTGCCGAGTAATGCCAGCGGGACGGCGAGAATCACCGCCACCGGAGTGATCCAGCTTTCGTACTGTCCGGCCAGAGCGAAGTAAACAAGCAGAATGGCCAGTCCAAAAATGAAATAGGCGGAGCTACCAACCAGGTTTTCCTGATAAGCGAGAGCCGTCCACTCGAAGTTCATCCCCGGCTTTAGGACTTTGCGCGCGGCCGCTTCCATGCTCGTTAGGGCCTGACTTGAACTGGAGTTTGCCGCGGGTGCACCGTTAATCGTGGCCGAAGGAAAGAGATTGTAGAGCGAGATGGCAGTCGGCCCTTGCGAGGGCTTGATATCCGCGAGCGCGCCGATGGGCACCATATCAAGCCCTCGCAAGCGCACGAAGAGTTGCTTGATTCCTTCAGCATCGAGACGAGACAGCGGATCTCCCTGGACATAGACCATGTAGTTATGACCGAAACGCGTAAAGAGATTGACGTAGGTCGAACCGAGTGAGCTCTGCAGCATGTTGTAAACGTCGCCCACATCGACGTTCAAGGTTGCGGCTTGGGCCCGGTTTACGGTCAGCGAAAGCTGCGGAACATTCGCGCGGAAGGCGGTGAAAGCATTCTGGATCGCAGGCGCGGCGTTCACTGTCTGCACGATCTGATCGGTCGCCTCCTGCAGCCGGGCGAAATCATAGCTGCCATCGGTTAGTTCTACCTGCATTTGAAAGCCGTTGGCGGCGCCGAGTCCCTGGATCGGTGGCGGAACTAAAAGGCGGGTGCGCGCCTCCTGCATATTCGCGAGCTGAGTTGAGAGGCTTTGGTAGATATGCCGGAGATCCTGGCCTTTGCCACGATCTTCCCAATTCTTCAGCATCAGATAAACGATGCCTGCGTTAGCCAGCGACACGTCGCCATCCAATGGAGAAGGTCCGCCAGTCCCGATAGCTATCGCACGTTCGACGCCGGGCGTTTCCAACCCCAGGCGCGCGATCTCGTCCATTGCCTTTTCGATTCGTCCAAGCGATGCCCCATCGGGTACCTGCACTGCCACCATGAGATAACCCTGATCCTCGGGCGGAATGAAACCGCTCGGGATCTTCGTTAATCCCCAAAGGCCCAGCGCGACAAGGACAAGTGCCAGCAGGACCATCGGCCGGCTGCGCCGCACCATCGCGTCAATAACGCGCAGATAGAATCGCTCGACGCGGTCGTAAACCGCATTGAATCCACGAAAGAAAACATTCTTTCTCCGCTTCGGATCGGTGGGGCGCAGCCAGAGCGCGCATTGTGTCGGCTTCAAGGTTACGGCATTGATCGCGCTGATCAAAGCCGTCGCCGCGATGACTAAGGCAAATTGCCGGTACATCTGCCCGGTAATTCCTGGCATGAATGCCGGCGGCACAAAAACCGACATCAGCACCAGAGTAATACCAATGATCGGGCCGAATAACTCTCGCATTGCGTCGATGCTCGCCTCTTTCGGAGACTGGCCCCGTTCGACGTGCAGGGAGACGCCTTCGACTACGACGATGGCGTCGTCCACCACGATGCCGATCGCGAGCACGACTGCGAAAAGAGTTAGCAGGTTAACGCTGAACCCCATCACCGCCATTGCGGCGAATGCACCAATGATTGTTACCGGCACCGTCGTCGCCGGAACGAGAGTGGCGCGCCAGTTTTGCAGGAAAACAATAATCACGACGAGGACGAGCGCGCCCGCTTCGAAGAGTGTGCGATAGACCTCGCTCACTGACTGACGGACAAACGCGGTGGTATCGAAAGGTATCTGATAAATCAGGCCAGCTGGAAAGCCCGGAGCGAGGCTATCCAGAAGCTTTCGCACACCTTTGGCGGTAGCGAGAGCGTTGGCTCCGGGCAGTTGATAAATGGCAATGCCGCCGGCCGGCTTGCCATCTAACTTGAAAAGCTGGCTATAACTGCGCGCGCCCAGCTCGGCGCGTCCCACGTCGCGCAAGCGCGTAATCTGCCCGCCCGCGCCGCTGTCGGTTTTGAGAATGATCTGTTCGAACTGCGTAGGATCGGAGAGAGCTGCCGGCACGTTCGCCGTGAGCTGAAAATCCTGACCGGCTGGAGTAGGTGGCATGCCGAGCTGGCCCGCGGCGACGTTGGCATTCTGCTGCTGAATGGCATTGATCACATCCTGCGGTATAAGGCCGCGCTGGTTCAGTTGATTTGGATTCAGCCAGACCCGCATGCTGTATTCGCCAATGCCGAAGACGACGACGTCACCGACTCCGGGCAAACGCGCGAGCTTGTCGCGCAATTGCAACGCTCCGAAGTTGCTCAGGAAAAGCGCGTCGTAGCGTTCGTCCTTAGATGATAGCGTGATGATCTGAAGCGGTGCTGTCTCCTTTTTCTTGGTGACGATGCCCTGCTGTTGCACCGGCATCGGTAACTGTGCGATCGCAGCCGAGACACGGTTCTGCACGAGCACCTGCGCAAAGTCCAGGTCGGTGCCGACCTCAAATGTGACTGTAAGTGTGTAGCGACCATCGGCTGTGCAGTTCGACTGCATGTAGAGCATTTTCTCGACACCGTTGACCTGTTGCTCGATCGGCAGCGCGACTGTTTCCACGAGTATTTTCGCACTCGCGCCCGGATAACTCGTAGTCACCTGAACCGTCGGGGGTGTGATGGGTGGATACTCCGATACCGGAAGAAGAAACACTGCTACTCCACCGAGCAACATGATCACCAATGCAATCACGTTCGCCAGCACCGGGTGCTCGATGAAGAACTTGGCGAACATGATGACGCCGGACGCGAGTCAGGATTTTGTCGGCGGGGGGCTACTCTCCATGGGCAAGACTTTGGCCCCGGGACGCGCGTTCAGAATTCCATTTACCACCACGCGATCCGCCGGGGTGAGTCCGCTGCGAATGGCACAACCGTCGGGCGTAAGCGGTCCTTTCACGATAGAGCGCCGTGCCACGATGTCATTAGCTTCGACGACAAAGACATAGTCGCCCTGTTGATCGTTGCCGATAGCACTGTTCGGAATCATCACCATTGGTTGTGGCTGGCCCAGAGGAATGCGAACGCGCGTAAACAACCCTGGAAATAATGCCTTATCCTTGTTTTCGAAAACAGCGCGCAGCGCAATCGTTCCCGTGGACGCGCTGATGTCATTGTCGGCGAAATCGAGAACTCCTGCGTGCGGGTAGCCTTCTTCGTTATTTAAGCCGACGAGCACTGGCGCTTTTCCAACATTGGACTTGGGCGCGATTCCAACCTTTTGCATCATCTCGCGCAGATGCAGAGCATCACGCTCGTTGAGGTTAAAGTTCACATAGATCGGACTCAGCTGCTCTAGTTTCGCCAGAGTGGTGGCACCTCCGGCGCCAACCAGATTGCCTGGATCGACCTGACGCCGTCCAATACGACCAGCGAAAGGCGCCGTTACGCGTGTATAATCAAGATTGATCTTAGCCAGCTCAACCTGCGCCTTGGCCTGATCGCGCAGGCTTAGCTGCTTCTCCAAACTAGATGCAGCGGTGGCATTCTGTTTACTCAATCCCTGTTGCCGATCGTACTCCGCCTGAGCCTGCACCAACGCGGCCTCATTCAGCGCCACCTGCTCCTCGTACGGCTTTGGCTCGATAACGAAAAGCAGCTGGTCTTTCTCGACATAATCACCGTCCTTGAAATTCACCGACTCCAGGTAACCAGTGACGCGTGCCACGAGATTAACACTCAATGAAGCACCGACTGTTCCGGTAAGGTCGAGATTCTCAGTCACCGGCTTTGAAATAGGATGGCTGATCGTAACTGACGGCAGAGAATTATTTGTTTCCGAGTGTCGCCGACAACCACCCGCGACCAGAAGAAGAATGCAGAGCAATGTGTAGCAGGGCGATCGTTTCTTCATCTTGAAAAATCTATTCTGGTGTCTGTTCCGGAGATGTTGCTGGCAGATGATGCTCCGGTTTAAGCATCCGTCCCCAATTAGTTCGCCGACCCATTTCAGTTTTAACTTCATCGGAGATCAGATCGCCGCCTTGCCTCAATTCCCAGCCACCGCCAAGCGCGCGATAAATTGAAATCAGACCCAGAGCGACAGATCCGCGGGAGCTTGCGACCGAGTCATCAACACTAAGCTGTGCTTGTTGGGTGCTGAGCACGGTAGTATAATTCGTTTCACCCGATCGATAGTGAATCAGAGATAGTTCGGTTGAACGGTGCGCAGCTGCTGCCGCTGCCGTAAGCTTCGATAAGGCTTGAAGTTCGGTGTAAAAAGCGGACAAGCCGTTCTCTACTTCCTCTTGCGCTGTCAAAACCGTGTTTTGGTAATTCAGAATAGCCTGTTGAAACTGCGCGTCCTGCACCCGCACCTGATTCACCAGACGGCCGTAATTGAATACTGGCCACATGAAAGAGGCTCCAGCTTGTGCTGCTTTGCTCTGCCACGAGAACATTCCGGACAAGGAATGATTCAGTTCGTTGTTGGAGTGAAACCCGAATTCTCCCGAAAGCGATAACGCCGGAAACATGTTCGCCCTTGCTACACCGATTAGGGCACTCTGCGCGGCAGCCGTCAGCCCAGCCGCCCTGACGTCTGGACGGCGACGTAAAAGGTCGTGCGGAATCCCTGCCGCAACCTCGCCGCTCGCAATGGGAATGTGGCTCGGCCCGGCCAA
>Ga0193722_1000242_pt1 | contig 12131 bp, 14 predicted proteins | sample H2m1metaG_FD_143044 | JGI IMG/M metagenome (GOLD analysis project Ga0193722, IMG submission 143044) | Soil microbial communities from a riparian zone of the East river system, Colorado, United States - H2m1 | ecosystem: Environmental > Terrestrial > Soil > Riparian zone | place: USA: East River...
GCGCCGCTCAGGTTCGCGCCACTCAGGTTCGCGCCGCTCAGGTCCGCGCGTACGCCAGTACTATTATCTGCCTGCCAAAGTGCATGGGCGGCCAGAACCTCGATGACGCGTGTGGTGGTAACCGGCTTAGTGCTGGTCATTTTGATTCCCCCGTGTGCTGTTCCCGCGCCAATCTCAAACCCTTGCGATCAGCGACAGTACGAATCGCAAGGCGCACCAATGCCTCAGTCTCAATCTGCCGCACGGTATCATCGTGCTGGTCGCGCAGGTTCAAAGCCGTGCGCCAGTTGGTCCCGTAGCTCATGGATTCTCACCGTTCGCCATTTGCTCGCGCAGTTTGTCGCGCATGGTGTAGTCCTCTGGAACTGTGAAGTTGCGCCCCTTGGTGCAGACATAGACGTTACCTTGTCCGCCGGAAGCCGCGCCCTCAACCCACACGCCGGACCACATAAGCTCCACGGCCAATGCGCCAGCCGCGGCTAAGTGGTTATCCTCCGCACTAAGCTCGTAATCGTAGCTGCGGGTGAGTGAAAGCGCCCTGCGGCGGTCACCCCAGCCAGAAGCCTGGGCCTTGATTCGCGCGCCGCGCGAATTGGTTGCTGGTAGATACTTGGTGATTATGGACTGCATCTCAACCCCCACTGCGAACCATGATGGCCGCCCAAAGCAGCGTCATAACCGCGAATGCCAGTAAAATCCCGCCTGCAATTTCTAGAACTAACATCTGTGTCTCCCGTTGTTGATGACACTACATTACTCGCGGTATGATAGCATGTCAAGCATTAAATGCTATTATTTTTGAGAATTGTTGTGCTGGGCATTTTGCGTGGCGGCTCCGCTTCGAAGGTATCGCCTTCGGAACCGACCTTAACGACTGCTATTTTCAAAGTCATATAGCGCTTGGCCGGAGTCTCATGCGCGAATGCCATGCGTGTGGTCGTATACTCGATTGTAATAACGGCAGTTCCATTGCCTCGCCGTGACAACATAGCCCTAGCGGTTTGAAGCGCGCGTGTGTGAGTCTTGCCAAGCCCAGCGCATGGCGTGTGGTGGTGCATCCGCGCGAACGCGCAGCCCCAGGCTACCACATCTGGCAAGCCGCGTATTACTTCAGCGCCTGGCGCCTCAAGCGGGCGGTCTGGGTCGCTGTCCACTTCAGGGGTATCAAGGTGGTGTGCATCATAAACGCGCGCTCTACAGCGCCAGAATACTGCGTTTCCTCGGATGAGGCCGGTATCCGACAGGGTTTCTTTTATGAGCTGCGCGAGTTCGCCCGTCACATTTTCAAGTGGCATTTGGTAGGTCTGCGCAATCGCCGCGCCGGCGTCACGAATGGCCTGCACCAACGGCGGAACCGCGGTCTCCAAAGCCGCCGAATAAGCTTCATGTGCTACGTTTGTTGGCATTGCCGCCGCTCCGTTGAGTTACCTGCCTGAATCCTACAAGTTCTGGCCCCTCTTTGCAAGTGTATATATCTTCTTTATTATTTATATATACACTGCTGCATTAGAACTAAAACACACACACGTAAGCACTACGTTTCTTAGTTATGATAGCACCCCCGAACCGCCCGAAATGCGAGTCATTGCTCGCATCTTACTCGCATTCCAGCCGCTACGCCCTTTCGCCACCGCGGCTCTACGTGGTACTCCCGCGTACCAAGTCACGGCGATTTCCCATAACCAAGCACGCTATTGTTTATCACAAACGTAGTGGCGGCGTATTATGTAACACAATCAGTATGTTAGTCGTTTGCTATTTCCCATAACAACGATGCTATCATACCAGCGTAACGTAGTAGCGTAGTCTCTACGCCCACTGTAGCCCCACGCAACGCCGTGCGCGGCTGGCCCCGAACGCCGCGATTCATTGCGTTTATATAGTTAATGAGTTGTGATGCTGGCACTGTGTGGCTACTGTGGCCACGTGGTGGCCTGGATACTGGGTTAACCCTACCCCTCCGGCGACCCCCACCCACCCCGCGGGGTCCTTCGATAGAGTGGTTGGGATTGGCTGTAATGGTGCGTAAATATCCGGCGCCAAAAATGCCAAGGGGCGCTATAATATATAACAAATACAATAGCTTACGGCGAAACGAAGAAGCGCAGCCCCAAAAAATGTCCAATATTTTGTCCCAAATTTTGTCCCAACTTTGTATACAAATTTCGGTAGTGTCCTAATTTGGGGGCTTGACGGCAAATAGTCTTTCCCGCCCGTCAGGCTAAGGGGCGGCAATACTACAAAGGCGACGTCAATCTACCGGCATTTTTGACAGCCCAGAATCTAAAGCCGTTTATTTCCAGTGTGTTAGAGGTGACGTCTAGCCAGATAGAATTTCTGACAAAAAACGGGCACACAAAGCCCACCAAAATTTTTCGCTTGCGCAAGGTATCAAAAACCAATACTTTCGGCGCGCGGAAACAAGCAGGCGTGGCGATGGAACGGGTAGAGCAACTGAAGGAAATGTTGGTTGCGCGGACGGATGGGAGCGGCAAGCCACTTCCTGGGTATCGGCGGAACGTCGAGATGGTGCGCGCTGAGATTACCAGGCTGGAGAAGCTCGCGAAGCCCGTGGATCGTCTGGAGGTTCTATGAAACAGCCCATAAACGCTCTGACCGACGCCGCGGCTCCGGCCGCTGCCAACCCCATTGCTCCGGCGCAGAAGGCTTTTGCGCCCACCAAAACCAATCCCGTTGCGCCAGTCGCGGAGGGACAGACCCCGGCCCCGCCCGCAGGATCCGCCTGGGATAAGCCGCCGGTCAAGCGCGCGCCGCTTCAGAATCGGCCCGCGGTGCCCGCAACCAGTCGCGACACTGGGATGGAGCGGAGCATGGCGAATCTCGCGGATAAGCTGCATCCACGCAAAGGCCGCTAAGGGGGTTTCATGCTGTCGTTGACGCCGGAGAACGTAGTGGCTGCTTATTCGCTGCTCTGCACCACTCCGCCGTTCAACCGCTGGCATCTGCCGCCTGCCGACGAGATTGAGTTCCACATTCAGCGCACGCGCAAACAGTTCGCGGACTGCGAGATTATCAATGGCACGCCGATCATTCGAGTTTCCGCCGCCAAGCACGCTCAGCTTGGGACGTTGCTCGCGACCGTAGCTCATGAGATTATTCATCTCTATGAGTTCCGCAGGCTCCCGGCGAAGGAGGTCCGCCACGGAGCTTCGTTCAACAAGCTGGCGGACCGCGTTTGCAAAATTCACGGGTTTGACCGCGGCGCATTTTGATTGCTACTACATTGGGTTAGTGTTATGCAGGTATGCTATGTCAAAGTTCAACACACTCCCCAGCAGCATGCCCGGCGGCTCAATGATGCCGCACTTAAGTGCCAGGCGCAGGACCGAACTTATGGATGCGCTCTTTGAGGGCGCTGGCGGGTTCAATCGCGCACTGGCGTGGATCGAAAAGGACGATTCCAACTACGGGGACTTTTTTAAATTATGGGCGCGTGGGGCGGTACGCGCTACGAACCTGGAAGTCGGGGTATCCGAGGGTGTTGAGAACCTACTCGATAAACTCGACCAGGCTGAGCGCGCACAGACAATTGACGCCGTGGCGCGCGTGGTTGAAGATGATACTTGACGGCCGAAAGGGCGATGTTATGATTCAGTGTTCGGGTTCCCCCTGGACCGCTCCGTTGGCGTCACTGTCTCTCCCGGCGGTTGACAATGGCCTTGCCCCCCTCGGCCTGCCAACGGAGCTTTCTCCCCCATGAGCACATCCGATGAGATGGACCAACTCCGTCGGCTGCGCCGTTTGCGCGATGACTTGGAGTATTTCGGATCCGAGTGTCTTAAGATCCGAAACAAGGCCGGTGTGATTGAGTCGCTGGTGTTGAACGACGCCCAGCGCGCCGCGCATACGTTGATGGAGCAGCAGCGCGAGGAAAAGGGATGGATTCGCGCGCTGGTCCTCAAAGGGCGGCAGCAAGGGATTTCCACATATATTGGCGCGCGGTTTTATCACAAAGCTTCGCTGCGGCGCGGCCAGAATGTTTATATTCTCGCGCATGAACGCACCGCATCCGAAACGCTATTCGGCATCGTCGATCGCTACCAGCGCAACAACCCGATTGCGCCGCATGTCGGCACCGCCAACATCAAGGAATTGGAGTTCGACAAACTCGATTCTAGCTATGCCGTCGCGACGGCGGGCACGAAAGCTGGCGGCCGTTCCAAAGCGATTTCTTTGTTTCACGGGTCGGAAGTGGCGTTTTGGGAGAACGCGCCGGATCACTTTGCCGCATCGGTGCAGGGTGTGCCGCTCATGCCGAACACAGAAGTGGTTCTGGAGTCCACATCGGCGGGTGCGGGCGGCGAATTTTACGAACGCTGGATGGACGCTGAAGCGGCACGCGGTGACTATATTCCGATTTTCTTGCAATGGTGGCTATCGCGTGAGTATGCACGCGAGCCGGAGCCGGGGTTCATGCTGGAGTCGGAATCCGACGACGGCGAGATGTCTGAACAGGAATATGCCGATATCTACAAGCTTTCGCCGGCGCAAATGTGCTGGCGTCGGAACAAGATCATTGAATTGCGTTCGCCGCTGCTATTCCAACGGGAATACCCGGCCACGTCAGCCGAGGCTTGGACGGCACCGCCTGGACATGAGCCGTTTATTGCGCCACTTTTGGTCCTGCGTGCACGAAAACGTGTCAGGCAAGGCGTTGGCCCGCTGATTCTCGGTGTTGACCCGGCGTCTTTAGGTGGCGATCGGTTTTCCATTACCGCGCGGCGCGGACTTCGTGCTATGTGGACGCGCTATCGCAACAAAATTGACCATAACGAAGGCACGGCATGGATAAAATCGCTGATCGACGAACTACATCCGGCGCGGGTGAACATAGACGCTGGCAATATTGGGGCTACGATTGTGACGAACCTGAGAAATGCGGGGCCACAATATGTCGATGTCGTGCGCGCCGTGAACTTCGGGGCGACAAGCGAAGCGAAACTGTCCCGGCCCAAGGTACCCGGCCCAGCCAACCGACGCGCGGAGATGTGGTCGCGGCTGCTTGAATGGTTGATGCTGGAAGAAGGCGTGCAGATCCCCGATGAACCGGCGCTCCAGACCGATTTAACCGCACCGAAGATCAAACCGCGGCTGAATGGTGACTATGTGTTGGAATCGAAACAGGACATGAAGATTCGGAAGGTGCGCTCGCCCGACATGGCGGACTCCCTCGCATTGACATTTGCCTCGACTGAATGGATTACTGATTACGAGAAGGAGTCTTCTGTGCAAACCTTCGGTAACGTGGACGCGCCGCAGCCTACCCCGCTGGTCGATAGCGCGTTCCAAACTGTATCAACCGGTTGGATGGCGTGATGTACGGCGACACCAAATATTTTAACGGCAACAGCGCCGATCCGCAAGAGAAGGGCAGCGACACCGCGCCCGAAATTAAGCTGCCGGAAGGCTATGACACCGAAATTGCGTTTCTTCAGGAGATGCGTGAGCTTTTTTATGATGATATGCAGTTTGACCGTACCAACCGCGAAGCGGCGCTTGAAGATCTTCAGTTCTGTGTCGGTCAACAGTGGAACGACCTTGTGCGCCAGCGCCGCGAAGCAGCACGCAAGCCGGTCCTGACGATCAACCGTCTTGTGGCGTTCGTGGCGCAGATTATCGGTCAGCGGCGCATGAATGAGACGACTATCAAAGTGATTCCCGACAGCGGTGGCACGCAAGACATTGCGAAAGTTCGCGAGGGGCTTATGCGCAGCATTCAAAAACTCAGCCGTGCCGATATCGCCTACGATAAGGCGCTTGAGGGCTCGGTGATGTGTGGCATCGGTAACTTCAATGTGGAACTAGCGTGGGATTCCGATGATGTGTTTTCGCAGTCCATTCGCATCTGCGCCATTAATGACCATCTGGCGCCGGTTTGGGATCGCACGCTGACCGAGAGCACGGGTTCCGACGCACAGCATGTCTTCGTCGTCGATTCCATGCCAAAAAACGACTTTACGCGACGCTGGCCGTGGGCGCAGCCATCGGATTTGGATTCGACGACATGGCTACGCGGCGAATTGCGCATGACGGGCTGGGTGACGGTCGATGACGTGCGCGTGGTGAACTATTGGCGGATGCGGACGCACAAGCGCGAGATTGCGATGCTCCAAGACGGTAGCATCGTCGATATAACAGACAACCCATCGCCTGACATTATCGCGAAGATTATGCAGCGCGCCGACGGGACTCCGATTGTTCGCGAAGTCGATAAGAAATATGCACAACTTTATGTTTGCAGCGGGTCGAACATTCTTGAAGGACCATATGAGCTTCCCATCTCTCGCGTGCCGGTGCTGCGTGTGCCCGGCTGGGAAGTGAACGTAGGTGAATGGCGTCATCGTTGGGGCTTGATTCGCTTCCTGAAAGATCCGCAGCGGCTGCATAACTATTGGCGCAGCGTCATCGCGGAAAAGATTATGCAGACGCCGCGTGCTGTGTGGCTGGCTGCAAAATCTGCCGTGCAGGGCTGTGAGAAAGCTTTTCGAGAGTCACATTTAAGTGATGACCCCTTGCTGATTTGGAACGATGATTCGGGCCAGAAGCCGGAGCGTGTGCCGCCTGCAATTGTTGAAGATGCGTTGCTCGCACAAGCAGAGATTACGGAGCAGGACATCAAAGACGTGTCCAACATTCACGAAGCGAATCTCGGTATGCCATCTAACGAAGTCAGCGGCGCCGCCATCATGGCGCGTCAGCGCGTCAGTGATACCGGTACGGTGCTTTATCACGACAATCTGAATCAGGCGATCGAACAGTGCGGTATGATCTGCAACGAACTGATGGCGTTCGTTTACAACACCCCACGCATCATCAAAGTGCTAGGCGACGATTCAAAGGAAGAAATGGTAGCGATCAACGGTATGGCGAATGGACCTGACATCACGACGGGTAAATATGCTGTGTCGATTACAACCGGCCCAAGTTTCGCGACCAAACGAATCGAGGCTGCGGAGAACATGATGAATTTGGCAAATGCAATGCCACAAGTGCTGGGCGTTGCTGCCGATTTGATTGTGGATGCGCAGGATTGGCCGATGAAAGACAAAATCGCGGAGCGTATCCGCCGCGGTATGCCGCCTGAATTGCTTGATCCGTCGGAAATTTCGCCGCAGATGCAACAGATGGCGCAGGCGAAAGGTCAGCAGCAGCAGCAGCAAATGAACATTGCCATGCAGACAGCGATGGCGAATTACCAAAAAACACAATCTGAAGCGGCCTTGAACGCTGCGCGCGCCCACAATTTTGAAGTTGAAGCGAGCTTGGCCGGGCCGAAGGAGGCCACGCAGGCAATGTCTGCCGCATCGCAGGCCACAGAACGAGAACTTTCCGGCCATTTAGAGGCCATCCGCGTAGCAACAGGACAATAGGAGAATTTACACATGGCTGACGCCACCCCGTCCAAGATCACAACTGTTGAGTTTGAGCCTGCCAAAGAAATGAATAGCTACGCGGGCTTCGCGACTCGTGATGGCGAGCGCGTCGATCCGAAAGCAACGGCGGCTGTTGTCGCGCCTACGGCCGGTGAAGAAACCGGCGAAGCGAGCGCGGAAGAAGGCGACGAAGTGGTTGAAGGTGCGGGTAACGAGGCTGCTGCTGCTGTAGAGCCTGCGCCGAAAACAGCCGCGGCCGCGCGTGTACCGCCCGGTGTGCAGAAGAAAATTAATCAGGCCGTCGGGCGCCAACGGCAGGCTGAGCGGCAACTCGATATGGAGCGCGCGGCGCGCACCGCAGATCAGGCGCAGTTTGAACGGCGCCTGAAGGCGCTGGAAGAACGCCCCTTGACAGGGGATAAGGGCGCGGTTAATGCTGACCCTGACAAAGAGCCGGATCCGTCGAAATACGAATACGGCGAGTTAGACCGGGCCTACATCAAAGATGTAGCCCGCTACGAGGCAAGGCAGGAGTTCAAATCCGCCAATGCCTCGCAAACGACCCAGCGGCAAACCGCTGCCCAAGCTGCCGAACAGGCGGCGTTTGTTACCAAGCGCGATGCGCTGTATGACGCCGGGCTTGCAAAGCATGACGACTTCGACGAAGTGGTCATTCAAAACGTATCAGGGTGGCCCTGCTCACCCACGGTTGGCAGGCTTATGATTTCATCCCCGGTGGGTGATGAAGTGGCATACTATCTCGGAACCAACCCCAAGGTTGCTCGCGAGATTTTCGGCAAGTCCGAGTTGGAACAAGCCGCTGCCTTCGGGCGCATTGAATCGAAGTTCACGGCATCGTCAGCCGCACCCAAAAAAGCTCCCGCCGAAGAAGGCGCAGAGACAGGGATAACGACGCAAGTTCCGCCCGCGCCCTTACAAGGCGCCAGAGGCGGTAGAAGCGGAAAACCCCCTGTGTCTGGATCGACGACCGACTTTCGTGAATTTGAATCGGCGGCGATGTCAGGCCAAAAATGAAGGCTTGAAGTGCCATGACCAACCAATTTCTTAATGAGCAGGAGTATGCCAATGTCATGCTTCTCCTGCTCAAAAACGAACTCGTTACCGGCCGCCTTGTGGACGGGCAGTTCAAAAACGAAACCACCGACCAGAACGGCTTGATTATCAATGTCAAGCGTCCCCCGCGCTTCATCGACAAGAAAGACGGCACGGCCAATCTGGCTGCGCAGGATATCTTGACTGGCAGCGTGAACGTCGCCGTGACGGAATACTCGAAAGTCCACGTTTCCGTGGGCGACATCGAGTACATCGCCAGCTTCAACCAGCTTATGCAGAACGAAACGATGAAGTCTGCGGCATCCACGCTCGCGAACAGTGTCGATTCGTTCCTCCAGAGTAAGGTGCTGGGCTTCAATTCGTGGGTTGCCGGTGCCTCAACGGGCGGCGTCAATGCCACTGACCCGTCTAAGCCGCTCGCTTCGCCAACGCAGGCGTTCGGTGCCTACACGCGCCTTCAGAACCAAGGCGCGCCTGGCACGGGTCTATCCGCCACAGTGGCGCCGATCGACGGCGAACTGCTCCGTGGTTCGTTGGTTGGGGGCTTCATTCAGGGCACCAACCTGCGCGCTTTGGAGCGTGTGAAGATCCCGCTGATGTCGGAAATCGACTGGTATGCTACCCAGCAAACTCCGTCACTGACTACAGGTTCGCGTATTGCGTCGGGCCACACGCTCGTCAATGGCGCCAACCAGAACGTCAACTACCGCGATGTGAAGACGACCGGCACGCAGACAATCCATACGGACACCTACAATGGTGCGACGGATACCGTTGCGCTTGGTGACGTGTTCACCATCGCGAACGTCTATGCGTGGGATTGGCGCGCGAACGGCGGCAAGGGTGCAAAGCTGGACTATCTCCAGCAGTTCACCGTGGCCGCTGCTGTGACGGCGAGTGGCAGCGCTGCTGATCTTGTCATCAGCCCGCCGATCATTGTTCAGGGTACCAGCGACGGTATCAGCACGGACGCCAACACCGCCTTTGCGACGGTGGACAGCATCCCGGCCGACAATGCTGCGATCACCTTTGTTGGTGTTGCCAGCACGACCTATCGTGTGCGGGCAGCGTGGCAAAAGCGCGCAATCGCGATGGTGACGGCGCGCCTGCATATGCCGTTCACTGGCGTGGCGAGCTTCGCGGTTGACCCCGAAACGGGCATCGCCATCCGCTACTGGCGTGGTTCCGACATCAACACAGGTGCCCATTTGCATCGCTGGGATATGATGTACGGCGCTTCAGTGATGGATCCTGCGCTTGGAACGCGCATCTGCGGCAGTACGCCGTAACGTAAATATGGCTGGCCCCTCTGCACTCTGCATGGGCCAGTCTTCTTTTCTCGCGCGTTATTGACGCGCCTTGGAGTAACCACAATGACCGATCCCGCAACAAAAACCACGAACCTCAGCCTCCAGCGCATCGGTGGCTCAGAGGTTATTTTCCCCGACGACTACAACACGATGCTCGACCTGCTGGACTCGAACCTGCCCGGCGCGTCGATCACCGCAGCGACTTACGCCACGCTCGACGCCACCGTGGCGGGCACCAGCGCAGGCAATGTCCAGATCCAGAAGCTGCGCCTCACCCTCACCGCTGCTGTTGTGTCCGCTACGAACGCGAATAAGTACGGCAGCCTCTTGCTGCTGACGTGGCCGAACACCAATTTGAAACTGCTTCGCGCGCGCATGAACCTTGTTGGTACGAAAGACGGTACGCAGATTGCGACCGGCGATCAGCCAACCGTCGCGCTTGGCTCCGCTGCCGCCAGCAATACCACGCTGTCCAGCACGATGATCGATACAACGGACATCTTGACACTGGCAACGGGCCTCACGCCCGCGGCGCAGAAGAACGGTAATTCCACGCAGGCAGACCGCAACATCGCTGCCGGTGCGACGAACCGCATCTATTTGAATATCGGCGCCACGGGCAACACGGGCGGCGGTACGGGCACAGTGACCTTCGCAGGCACCATTGACCTGTATTTTGTGGACTTCGGCACGTTCAGCTAAGTTTGCCAGGGCGCTGCTATTGTCTATTGGAAGGCGGTGGTGTAACAATGTCGCCGCCTTTCGCTTATTAACTGGGAGTTGCCTATGACAAAATTTGCAGGCCCGAGTTATTACTACGGTCCCGACGGAGAGGCGAAGATATTTCACGACTCCGACGAAGTGCCAGCCGGTTGGCTTGATGACCCGAAGAAGCACAAGGCCAAGCCGGAAGTGGTTCAGAAGCCGGAAGACGTGCTGGGCATGACAAAGGCGGAAATCGTCGCGGCGTTGAACGAAGGTGGTATCGCGTTCCAGAAGAACGCTTCTGCCAAGACACTCCACGATTTGCTGCGTGCATCCGTCATTACGGCGTTGACCGAGGCCGGAACAGAGTTTGATCCACAGGCAGATACGAAGGCGCTATACGGGCTTCTCACGCCGCCCGAATAAGCGTGAGGCAACCCTATGACGCTTGCGTCTAAAATCATCCAAATGGCGTTCCGCGAGGGGAACCTTATCCCGATAGGGTCAGATCCGACCGCGGCGGAACAGAGCGAAGCTCTGGATCGTTTGAACGCCTTTATCCTGGGTGTCTACGGTTCGGAACTTGGTGAAAATTTGGTGGACTGGGTTGCGCCCTATCCCCAGCGCACGGCGCCCGTCGCCGCGAATTATCCTCAAGCACCATATCCGATGAGTATGGATGCAAGTGTTACATCGCTTCCTCTCTCGCCATCGGCGTCCAATATCTATCCCTATCCGCCGAAGAACTCGCGCATCATTTTTGGCGGCGTCTCTCTGACGGTTTTCTTTCCCGAACAGCCGGAAGATGGCTCCCGAATGTCCGTAGTGCAGGGAAGCGGAGCCGGTGACGGCGGCACAGGCGGCTCAACGCTGACGCTGGACGGTAATGGGCGCACGATCGGCGGCAGTGCGACTGTGGCACTGGTGGACCCGCTGGAGCCAATGCAGTGGCTTTATCGTGCGGATCTGGCGGACTGGATTCTTGTCGAGACGCTGGGTGCGGCTGACCAGCTACCGTTTCCGCCGGAGTTCGATGATTTGTGGGTGGCGATGCTCGCAATTCGGCTGGCACCGCGATATGGAAAAACGGTGTCGCCTGATACAAAAATGACGGCCGGAAGCATGATGGTGAAGCTTCAGAATCGCTATCGCCAAACCCAGGTCACAATTTATGGTTCGCAGGACATTCCTTCGTCACTTCAGTCGTATTTGACCGGCGATTGGTTCCAATGAGGAGTATGTGTCATCGTATCTGTACCCCTTGGAGTCGGCGCATATAAGCGGCAATTTGGAGGCGAGCCGGAAATTAGATTGGAAAATCGGTTTCTCGAAACCAACCCCACAAATTTGCGTGAAAAAATTGCCCTTCTGACCCGCTGCGGGACTAACATACTTAACTACTTCGCGGGTGGGCAGATTCGTGGCACATATTCCAAGGCGGGCCTTTTCGACGGCTCACTTTTCGTGTCGTCCGGGCCAAATTTCTATCGCGTCGATGCTGACGACACGGTGACGCCCATCGCCGGCATCATCAACGGTGACGGCAACCCGACAGTGACGTGGCAAAAAGGCATTGGTTACATGCGGCTATTTATCGCGGATGGCCTGCTACTCCAGTACTATGAGGGCGGAACGCAGGCGACGGGTG
>Ga0193722_1000244_pt1 | contig 11923 bp, 3 predicted proteins | sample H2m1metaG_FD_143044 | JGI IMG/M metagenome (GOLD analysis project Ga0193722, IMG submission 143044) | Soil microbial communities from a riparian zone of the East river system, Colorado, United States - H2m1 | ecosystem: Environmental > Terrestrial > Soil > Riparian zone | place: USA: East River...
ATAAGATTAGACCGGTGGCCGGGTCGTGGGTGAACAAAAGAACCTCACTCGTCTGATTTGTTTGATGCGATACCTTGATTGTGTGATTGGTCCCCGGCTGAAAGGCAACCCCGGGGGCGCCCTGCTCTGTAATGCGGTTCAACGGTGAAGGCTCGAACACCGATAAAGCATAAGGGGCTGCATCATTAGCAATGGCATAGCTTCCATTGTAAAAGTTGAGAGCCGCATTCTGATAAACTCCGGTGGAGGGGTCAATCACTGCAGGCTTGTAAAAGCCGGCATTTTCAGCAGCGACAAAGGGTAGGTACTTTCTGTCCTCCCGTCCAAAAGCATCATAGATAACCGGGGAAACCATATCATGCCATGCAGGAGAAGCTTGCGTTGCTACAGTCTGGATAGGCCGCCCAATTCCATCATAGTAGCTAGTGTTCTCACTTTTCTGATCAAAAGTTAAACCAGCGACAGCTATTTCCTGAGTAACGCCTGCCACCTTAATTGTCGATTCTCTTACAGAATTATAGTTGTTGGGAGGATAGGTTATGTAAATAGTGACGTAAGACGGAGCAGATGCTTCAATTCCATCGTTCACTACCAGCGAGAAAACATATGTTCCGAAGACCAAATCTGACAACGACAAACTGCTCGTTGTACTATTGGTAAGGGTTGCCGTAGGCCCCGAAGATAGAGTCCACAAATAGGTAATTGCATCTCCATTTGCATCCGTACCAGAGCCAGGTAAAGTTGTCGAGGTTGTTGGCAGTACCACGGTCTGGTCAGAGCCTGCATTTGCAACAGGGCGGGTATTTATGGTAAGCGCCAATGTGCCGGAGGTTGCAGTGCAACCATTCAGAGAGACTACAACGGCGTATGTGCCAACTTGACTAGTAGAATACGTGCTGGCTATAGCGCCGGTTATAGGGCCACCGTTTTTTAGCCACTGATATGAATAGCCGGTTCCGGTGCCAGCGGTAATAAGTTGCGTGCAGGTAGAGCATATTTTAGTTGTTCCTGAGGGGAAGATAGTCGCAGCAGGACTGGGTTTGACCGGACTCGTACCGGCAGACCCTGATGGAGGGTTGGTGAGGCAAAAACCGCTCATTCCTGCAGTGAGGCTTACCACGTCGGTCGCGTGCAATACGATGGGTGGAACCAAGGCACTAGGCTGAAACGTTGAAGCACTTCCAAGCGAAACACTAGAGTTTATCTTCCAGTTATAGGAGGTAATCGTATGGGAAGAGGAACTTACAGACAAGGTGACAGGATCGCCCTCGCAAACATTGATAGGAGTAATGCTCACTGTGGGTGTAATGGGTTGCTGTATTTGAATCGTAAAAACATTAGAGGTGGCAGGGTTACCTAAGACGCAGTCGCTGGATGTGACTTTGCACGAAATTTTCTCACCTACCTGAAACTCATATCCGGGGCCGGGCTTATATTTGTTGGTTCCAGACAGTTGATTAGCAGGGGCCAGCGTATTTCCGTCCTGTCCTCTGTACCAAACATAGCTTGGATTTATTCCTCCATTAGTAGGGGTTGCAGTAAACGTAATTGTGCCAATATCCGTCGAACAGAACAGGCCCGGGTTATCTATTGTTGCTGTTACCGTACCCGTTGTGGTATAAACTGTTACCGGTTGTGAACTACTGGTGGCGTCACTGCAATAAGGAACCGTGGCGACAACCTGGAATTCATAGAAGCGATCGATTCCATTTCCACTCGCAAGGCTGGTATAATTCGTCGAATTTGTTGATGCAGTACTGTAGGTAATCCAATTTGACCAATTGCCACCAGTACCGTCCTTTGAGCGATACTGCCAATTCAGACTTCCCACATAAGAAGTAAGCGTCAATGTCACGGATCCTGATGTACAAAAAGTCGAGGCACTCTCAGAAAATCCTACCACAGCTGGTGTGACGTTAACCGTCTCGAAGAAAGACGTCGATGCCGAATTGGGGCTCAGGCAAATGCCTGAAACGGCAGCGGTAAGGTTGATGGTCTGACCTGGTGCCGTCAAATAGGAAGCCGCTAGCGAATACGTAGTAGCGGACGAAGGCAACCCGTTGGTCCCCAGTGTCCAACTATAATTTGATAAGGTACCCTGTGGGGAGCTAGCTGAAAACGTTGCAGGGGTTCCAGAACAAATAGTTTGGTTGGCCACACCGATACTGATAGTAGGAACTGTGGACTGTTGTATTTGAATCACATCTACATTCGAAGTGGCAGGATTTCCTGAGACACAACTTGCATTTGAAGTGACTACGCACGAGATTCTTTCTCCGGCGGTTAGAGCATTATGAGGCCAATACACGGGGCCGTTTGTGGGATTGGACTGATTATCGTTAACTTGAAACGTCCCTGAGGCTCCCCTATACCAGGTATAGGTTGGACTTGAACCGCCATTGATGACAGTAGTTACAGTGAATTTAATAGTACCGCCTATCGTGGAACAAAAAGGGCCAGGATTATCTATCACAACACTTACTGGAGATGGCTGGATCAAAGTCACTGTTATGGAGTTGCTATTGGCTGACGGAGTCGTAAGACACGACGAACTTGAAGTCAGGGTTACTGAAACCGCATCACTATTCGAAAGTTGGGGGCTGGGGGAGTAGAACGTACTTGAACCGGATTGTTTGAGTATACCATTCACCTTCCATTGATAAAAAGGCGACGTGCCACCGTTGGTAGGGGTGGCGGTGAAGGTCGGGATGAAAGTAGAGCAGAAAGAAGCCGGACCGGATATTGAAACACCTGCACTTCCACTCTTGGCGGTGACCGTAAGGGTAAGGGAAGAAGTAGTGCAGCCTCCTGAAGTATAACTCACCTGAACCCAGGCATTGGAAGAAGCGCTGCTCCAAATTACAGCAACCACTGGTTGCGTGCTGGAACCTTGAATAACTCCCCCTGGACTGGCAAGCCATTGATATCCAGCGCATGAAGTTGTTACACGAAATTGTGCATTATCCCCGACGCAAACTGTTCCGTTAATATTGGTTATGGGTGGGCCTTGCCCAAATGCCGCAAGGGAACACAGGGTGGTGAAAATAAGTATAAGCGCTACTATCCCAAGATTATCCTTTTTCATAAGTCATCACTATTTCGTTCTCATTGCTTGTAATTATACTGGATGGTCTTCAAAATATTGCCTTGAGAATCTTTCATGGTCGCCAATCGCCCAAACCCATCGTATTCAAAATAAGTTGTTTGACTATTGGCATCGGTTTGTGAAGTCAACCCACGCAAGGGATCATAGGTATACGTTGTCATCTGCGCCTGAGCAGGGAAGAACCTAAGTTCATCGATCGTCAATGTCCCGGAGAGGGTGGCTGTGGGGACAGAGGCGCTGCCTGTCAACGTTGTTTCGTAATACTGCCATCCATTGATAGCCGGCGTTGAAGTAGCATTCAGAGTTGACCCGTTAATTGAAACTGACGCCCCCGTCTTCCCCCAAAAGCTTACAGTATATTTTTTATTCAACAATAATCCATATTTCGAAATAGACCCGTTGGTCAGGCTATAGCTCTGGTTGCCCGTCCGGGCATCGGACGTATTGACCAGGGAGCTTGTGACGGACCAGTTGCCGGTTCCGTCTGCTTCAAATGATGTATAAGCAATATCGTCCGCGCTGGCGTTTAAAACTTCCGCTATAGCATATTCCTTGTTATAATCCCACAGAAAGCTGTTGGAGAAATCGCTGTCCTTTGCTTTTTGCGTGACATTATTTGCATTGTCATACGAAACAAAATTTCCGATTTTTCTGTAGTAGGCTGCCGGATTCCCATCAAAGATTGCTTTGGTAATAAAGCTCCCTGAATTAAAGCCCCAGATAATATCAGGCCCCGTGGTTCCATAGCCGATGGTCTTGAAATCGGTCCGTGTTCCGGCTGTGATGTATTCGGTTCCATTTATCAAAATACCGGATGTATTTTCGACCTCCCTGTTAACCACATTGTCACGTTGCATCATCAGAAGTGATTTATTTGGATCAACAGCGGCGCCAATGGCTGAGCCCATACAATTTGCGTATGTGTTTGTGCAGGAGGTAAGTGTGGTCAACTCAGTTTGCGCTTGATTCTGATAAGTTGCTTCACATCCCAGATAAAGGTTAAAGGCGGAATTTGCTCCCGCCGAGTTAGGATCACTAAATGAAGCGAATTGGTTGTAGTTGGTCAATTCACACGCCTTCCTCTGTGCTAAGAGGTTGGCGATGGTACTGTTGTAGTTGTTGTAACAAATATCCAGAACACAACTACTTGGAGTATAATCGAGTGGGTATTTCAAGTTATTCACAAGGGATTTCCCATCGCTTGTTCCTTTGGTGGTTCGGGTGATCAGATTATGTTTAGGGTTACCATATACGTATTGGGTAACCAATGTGGTGGGATTGAGCCCATTTTCATCGTACTGAATAGTGGAATCCAAAATCAAGTTTGATCGATACACATTCTGGTCAAAGTCCATCCATTTGTATACATTAGTTACCAGTACCATGGGACATTCCTTATAAGCGGGTGTCTGAATCGGACTTGTACCATCTTCCGACAGCGAGGCTGAAAAGCTCTTTACTGCCTCCATCATCGTATAATCGTACTGGTTATATACATCTTTTAGCAAAACAAACTGCCCTCCTGCATTCGTCTTATAGACTTTTTGATTTGTCAACTGGCTTCTCTTCCATTCCTCATCTGACCGGAAATAAGGCGCCATGCTCGGTATGTTATCGGCGGCCTTATTAAAGGTAGAAACGGTTTTTCCGAGTGGTTTGTCGAGCGCATCCACGGCATATTCCTCCACTTCTTCATAGGCAACTACCGTATTGGAAGATGACCCGAGCTGAAATGTTATATTTTCTCCATAGGCATTGTACCAGCGAAAATCTCCGGACAAGGGAAGCTGGGGATTTATGTTGAACCACCGTTTTGTCCGTGCCTTGAACCAATCGGCCATCTGTACTATGTTCCCGTTAAACAAGTTTGAATTGTAGTACCACTTGGTGTACCCATATTTCTTTTTCGTGGTATGCCCCAATCCATCGTCATTGGTTATTGACTTTGTTCTTAACCCTCCAGTGTAGTCGGTCTTGTTCACCGTATAGGTAACCGTGCCCGTTGGCACTTGCCAGTTTATTGCTGTAAATAAGACGTTATTCGTTACAGGCTGACCGCTTCCGTAGGAAAGCTTGTAAGTATGATTAAGACGCAGTGTTACATCGCGGATTTGATTAAGTGTAGGGGTGGCAGGGGTGATCGTATAAACCGCAGGTCCGGGACCAGGATAAAAATTAGCTGCAAAATCCACATAACTGCCAGCGGTAACATCAAATAAACTTACCGTTGTAGAAAAAACGGGTTGAGAGGGCGTATTATTTACAAGATCGATCTTAAATTGGGCGGTTCTGGAAGTCTTATTCCCAGTCATTGCGGATGTTACCGTAAAGGAAACTTCATAGTTTGCCAAATCATGGCTGATCAAGGAATATCCGAAAAAGTTATAAGTGGAATCGGTATTACTCTGGGTGTAGTTGATTTGATTCGGTTCTAACTCAAAAAGGGTATTTCCTCCTGTAGGATACGTGATTCGTTTCAATGAACCAGCTTTAACGACCGCCGGGTTCACCGTACGGTTTGCGCCAAATTCCTGGCTTATCACTGGTCCATATGCCGTATTTCCCAGATCATAAAACAACAAGTTTCTGTTACTGATCGCTCCATTATAGAATCCCATAAAATCCTGAGCAGTGGAGCCATAAAGTGGAAAGGCACCGGTTTCGTATTCAAATGTGTAAGGCGGTTTTCTCGAACTTATCCCATTTTTAAAACCCTCTTCATAGAGGCTTGCCAATCGAAGCCGGTTTTCTAATGGTTGGAGTTGAGAGAAAAGGGCAACCTGGCTTGTCTGACCAGCAGGACTCGCCGTAAAGTAGTCTTGAACAAAGTTTAATCGTTTGATCTTAGTATATAAACCATTGTTCTTTTGATATACCTCAATGGCATTTAATCTTAGCGCATTTCCGACATCGGTACGGCCGGCCGCATATTCAAAAAATACTTTTCCTGTGTTAAAGGTAATTTGCTTGATGTTTACACTGGAATGAGTACTGACCGAGCTGCTTTGGGAGTAAGTAACTCTGGACGGAAGACTATATGAATCCTCTCTTTCACTCATCGTATTGCTGGCTTGAGCTGATGTGATGGTCACCGGCTGGGTGTAGGTAAATGTGATTGCGTCGGACTTATCGGCTGACAAGATCGAAGTCAAAAACCAGGCAGTCGGACCATCTGAGTGAAGGGAACCATCTGCCATGACCACAGTCCGTTCAACCTGACCAAACGTATACGTGGCCCCATCCAAATTAACAATAGTGAACGTTTTAAAATCCCCACTAACGCTGATTTTTACAGGGGAGTATGGGATGGTAACAATTTCCCATGGCGTTGAAGGCGCTTTCATATTTTTGAAAACGAATTTACCGCTGGAGCCTCCCAGGTTATAATTAAATATATCTGCCTGGCCATCGTAAGGAAGGAACGGTCTGATTAGGTAGGTGAAGAAGCACGGTAAATGTTCTCCCGTTGCAGAGGGGTCAGGGAAAGGATTACTTAGGAGACCTCTGATTGGAGTTTCATCAGGAATACCCAATATGGTTCTGGTAATTGCGCCTCCCGCGTTTAATGACCATTGCAACCCCACAGAAGAAGCGACATCATAAGCCTTGACACCACCAGCATGGTAACTTAAACTGATAGGAAGGGACAATCTCCTGGTCTTAATCTCATAAACCGGTATTGAAATGTTTACTAATCCGTTGTTCAAAGAGACAGGATACTCCCCATACTTGCCCAGGGCCGCTGCTTCCGGTGAGGGAGGGATGATCTTAACGTTAAATTGAGCAGCCGGATCAGCTTGACCAAATACCGATTGAGAATAGAGCACGCTTATTGAAAATAGTGTAGCCGACTTTATTAATATAGATCTCATAATGAATTAAATAAAAATCATTTCATTTCTTTGATGAATGTACATAAAACCTTAGCCATGCGTTGATGTCATTTCATTACAGCTCACGTGATGAACTAACTGTACGTAATGACATCAATTTAGAATGGATTAACTAATGCTCATTATCATATAAACATACATGCTGAACTCGTAGTACTTTTTAACTACGGCCGTAGTACATTTTAACTACTCACCATCCAAATTCTTCCCCATTGAGACCTTTCGGAATTTCGCTTCCCTCGGGAAAATTGATTTTCTAACTAACTAACTACCTTGATCAATTTCCATATGCCTTTCCAAAGAACGGATCGGGCGCTAGATTATGGTGAAAAATGTTGGATCTAAGAGGGGCCAGTGATCAATGGTATTAATCGAAAGAAAACAGTTCAATAAGCTCATGACCGACAAATGCTTCTTCCAACCCATAAAAAAAAGGGTCAGCAAATAGCTGACCCTTTTGTCGATTTAAAAAAAATTATCAGTTCTTATCCCACCAAAGAGGAGTGCTGATCTTATCCCCTCCTTCAAGCAAGGATGCAGCGGCCGTAACAGCGGGGCCGTTGGTTTCCGTCTCGGAAAGCATGAAATTGATCCGCCGGATATGCTGCACGGTCGGATCCGGAATGTCCGTATTCTCCGAGTGAAGAACAGGATAAAGTTTGAGCGCACCACTGCGCCGGATGTCAGCCCAGGCCTCATTGCCGTCGGGATATAACGCTAACCACTTCTGCAATGTGATTTGCTCTTTTTGGATCGCCGGCACGGCACTGAAAAGTACGGGGACCGTCGACAACGGAGGAGAATTCTGATCGTCCCCGGGAGCAACCGGAACTGCCGTACTGTTGACGTAAGCCGTGATTACGGTATTGTCCGTAATACCCCATTGCTTCATTGAAGTCGCAATGCCGGTTTCATAGTAGGATTGGGCCGTTCCTCCACCCATATTCCAGCCTAACATAACACCTTCTGCGCGAAGGAAATAAGCCTCGGCAGCGGCAATGACGTTTGAAGGCGCCGCCTGACCAGCGCCGTAGTTCTGTTTTATGAACGAGAGCGATGCACTCGCGCTGTTCCATCGCTCGCCGTGTCTTGAATTCACATCGGCATTATTAAGGGCATGACCCATATCACCGGCCAACAATCCGTTCCTCAATCCATGATACAGTAACGGGTGTGCAAGATCAAGGGGGTTGTAATTTGCGCCATCCCCGGTAACCCCTCCATTGGCCTTTTCATTGGCCTCAAGACTGACTTTTGTCGGATTAAAATAAATTGGCAAGCGGGGATCTTTATAACCATTCAGAACGGATGACATCGATGAACTCATTCTAAACTCATTCCAATCCATCACCGACAATCCATTCACATCACCGTTCACAACGCTTTTCTTAATCAGTGCATCATCGTCGGGACTGGTCGTCATCACACCCGCAGCAACCGCTAACTCACCCTCTGTTTTTGCCTTGACCGGATCAACTTTGGAAATCCGTACGGCCAGCCTCAACCGTAGCGTATTGGCAAACTTTATCCAATTGTTTACATTACCATTGTAGACCAGGTCATAACTGCCATAAGGCGTTTCGGTCGTCTTTCCCTTCAAAACGGTCACGGCATCGGTCAACCGCTTAAAGAAGTCATCGTAGATCAGATTTTGAGCGTCGTAGGGAACAGATGTTGCAACCTGCCCAGCTTTGAAATAGGGAATCGGACCCCAGGTGTCCGTTACACGCTGGAAAGAAATTACCCACCAGATATTGGCAATCGCATATTCTGCAGAGGCAGGATCATACTTTTCAAGGAGCGTGAGTAACTGAGGCATAGTCGACGTATAGAGCGGGGTCCACAAAGAACCGATCCAGTCCATGCGGATCACGAGGCGATCGGATGGAAAGTAGGTCGTGGTGTTGGCAAAATACTGACAGTATTGATCGTGAAACAGGTTTTGAGCAACCTGATAATTCCAACCACTGTTTGTTCCTTGTTGTAGCGCAGCTGAAAAAAGGAATGGCAACTGGGAGGTTCCCAGGCTGGAAAGGGCATTCTTATTGGTATTGATGTCGTCAAAGTTTTTCGTACACGATACCACCAGGACAATGCTGCACAGAAGTGCTACACTGACATGCGTTCTTAAAAGGTTCTTAAATTTTTTCATATGCTGAAATAATTTTATTTTCTGTTTTTATCTGCCAGTTAGAAAGTAAGCTGTAGGTTAAATCCAAGGCTCCGGGTGGACGGGAACACACCATAAGAAACACCCTGCCAGTTGCCATTCCCCAACGCCATATCGGGGTCAAAGGACATCTTGCGTTTGCTCACACCGGGAACATCCAGTTTCGAACTGCCTCTGTAAAGCCACAGCACGTTGCGGGCGATCAGGGAAAGTCTTGCCGACTTAATAAGAAATGAACTGGGCAACGGAATAGAATAGCCTAAAGAAAGCTCCCTGATCCTGAAATTGGTGGCATCGTAGGCGAAAAATTGCCCCGCGCCATAACGACCGCCGGTAACCACATTCCAGTAGTCCTGCGAGGTGATCGTTGCGCTATTTGCCGCACCTTCAGGCCATTTCGTCCCAATGACTTTTCCATTGGCATCCTTGATGTCCACCGGTGTGGATTGAACACCGCCTAAGTTCCAACCGCCTTCTCTATAGGGCAGGGTGCCCTTCGTGATTCCATTGAACGCCATGATCTGCTCTGTCCCATCCACAACAACTCCGCCAACGCGTCCGTCGATCAAAATACGGAAAGAGATTTTGTCATAGGTGAAGGTATTGGTTAACCCTAAAAGAGCTTTGGGATTGAAATTGCCAATGGGTTTCAGGTCTTTCGTCAGAACAGGTTTGCCATCCGTCGTCACCACATTATTTCCATTGTCACTCTTCTGCCATGCAAATGCAACCATGTCGCCATAACTGCCACCTTCTTTTATCTGTGGTGTTGCCGACCGGCTAAAACCTTGCAGGTCAAATGATTTGACAGCATCCGTCAGTTTGATAATTTTATTCCGGTTCATGCCCATGTTGAAAGCAATGTTCCAGGTCAACTTTCCCGTTTTTACGGGTGTTGCATTTAACACCAACTCAAGCCCTTTGTTTTGAATGTTGCCTGCATTGATATATTGATCATAAAAGCCGGTGCCCGGCGGTACATTTACCTTCAGCAATTGGTTGGTGGAGTTGCTCTTGTACACGGTAAACTGAAATCCAAACCGGTTTTGCAAAAATTTGGCATCGATACCAAATTCCAGGTTCCCTACCAGTTCGGGCTTTAAGTTCGGAATGGCCTTTGTTCCACTTCTGGTGATGTATCCGTGTCCCGCGCCCTGGGCATAATCATACGTATTGAATCGTGCCTGTTCCTGTCCACCATTCCCCACTACGGCATAGTTACCGCTCAATTTTAAGAATGAAATCGCCTGGGGCAAAACAACGAGATCCGATATAATGCCGGAAAGTCCCACAGAGGGATAGCTAAACGTATACGGTTTTGGAAGGCGCGAATCCCACTCGTTCCGTAAGCTTGCATCCAGGAAAATAGCTTCCTTATAGGCCAGGTTGACTTGCCCAAAGACCGCCTGTGTTTGCACTTCTGATGCATACTGCGACGCAATCGGATTGGTACCGAAATTCAAACTGAAAAAGTTGGTGACGTTAAGTCCACCCGCGCTATTATTGAGCTGATCATACTTGTTATCCTTTAGTATAGCCCCTACGCGGTAATCCAGTTTCAAATGGTCCGTTAATTTGTTGCTGCCATCCAGCATAACATCAAACCATTTTTGGGTAACGCTGATCAATGACCGGGAATAGTTACCCCCACCCGTGCTGGAAACCCCTAGTGTTCCCTGCATGATGGAATTTTCTATCCGATCGGTGATCTTATCCACGTTGGCTCTTCCGGTTACATGCAACCAATCTGTAATGTTGTATTTAGCAGATACGAAGCCCGTAACCCGTTCGCGATTTTCATTTAGATTTGTATTGTGGACTATCCAATACGGGTTTTCCCACAATGCCAGGTTCGTTGTTGGATAAACTGCCGGCACAGGAACCCCCACATTATTAATATCCTGATAATGCTGCGCATCGGCCAGGCTCACGTTCCGTGGTATCAGATAAAGGTCCATGACAGCGGACAAGGACTCACCGTTACTGTATTTGTGTTTAATGTCCTGTAGTATATAGGTGACTTTGGCATCCGTTGAGAATTTTTTACTGATCTGATTAGATAACCGTAACGTCAACGTATGACGGTTCATATTATTCCTGGGCAATATACCCTGAACGCTATTATTCGTGTAGGACATATAGGTTTGCATTTTTGCTGAACCTCCGGAAACACCAATCGAATTATTCAGCGTTAATCCTGTCCTGAAAAAGTCCTTGATATTATTCGGTTGTGCCGAGTACGTTCTTTGTTCACCATTATAGGCCGTAAAAGTGCGACCATCTAATGCAGGTCCCCAGCTTTGTCCCGAGATAGCGCGCCCGGCTGCATTCACTTTCAACGTATCCGAGAATCCCTGACCATACGAGTTCTGCACCGCAGGCAATGAAAATGGAGTATCGGTCTGAATGCCTGAGTTGATGGACACTGTCATTTTATCCTTTCCACCCTTCTTTGTCGTGATCACAATAACCCCATTTCCTGCCTGGCTGCCATACAATGCGGCGGCAGAAGCGCCACGCAAAATAGTCATAGATTCAATGTCATCCGGGTTGATGTTGGAAGCACCGTCCGACCCCTGTACACCTCCAAAGTCACTGGTAACGGTGCCGTTGGTGCCATTGGTAATCGGAACTCCATCTACCACAATCAACGCGTTGTTGGTTCCCTGTATAGAACGATTGCCGCGCAACACTATTCTGACCCCGCTGCCCGGCCCGCCCGAACCCTGGGTGATCAGCGCATTGGCAACCTTG